>CERI01011679.1_pt1 | contig 26889 bp, 22 predicted proteins | sample 350261 | NCBI WGS metagenome assembly CERI01 (sample SAMEA2620979, study PRJEB7988) | marine metagenome | isolation source: saline water (ENVO:00002010), including
AAACGCTAGAACGATACGCTCTTCTTCTGATTCAAATGGAATCGTGAAGTGCATAAGGGATGCCGGAAACAAAACCATACTCCCAGTAGCTACATTTATTGTTTTTTTTTCGTTTATTCGTCCACTGGTAACATCATTTTCTAAGCCCAAGGAGACAACCAGGTTTCCGCTATCAGCCTCTAATTTCTGTGGAACGTTGATATATATACTTCCACTAAGCCAGCCTTCACTATGAATATGAGGCTTTAAACTACCGCCACTTTTCATGCTAATGAACCAGCCATGTAGACTGTACTCCACTGGCATTTTTTTTATCAATCCCTCTTCACTCTCCTTGAATTTTATTCGATACTTCTCAACTTCACTCCGAATGATATTTTGAATTTCATTTGTGTCATTACTCTTTATATCAAATATATTTCCCGAAGTTTGACTGCCGTTCACAAGAAGGGGTTGACTTCTATTCAAAATCCAATTCTTATTAAGTATAGACTTTGCTTTTTCTACAAATGTTTTCTCGAAGTCATACCGAGTATTCAAGTTATTATGTAGAACGTAATTTAATGGTTTTGTGCAAAATAAGTTTGGCTTTTCCAGTCCATATTTCAAGCTGGAACGAGTGGTAAGTGAACCGATAATTGCGCTAGCTTTGCCTTTATTAATCAAATTATCCAATTGATCAAAAAAAATGAACTTTTTATCTTGCAGAAACAGGCACTCCAATAACTGATTGTGTGCTTTGGTATAGTTAGGTTTCAAAACTACCGCTTGCCTCAAACTAGCTTCAGCCTCATCAAATCTGCTCTGTTCTTTGAGCATGATACCCAAGTTGAAGTGAGCTAGAGCAAAGCCAGGGTTTAATGCTATCGCTTGTCTATAGCTTGCTTCAGCCTCATTTAATTTGCCCGATTCATTCATTGCTTCGCCCAAGTTACTGTGGGCTTCGGCATAGTCGGGTTTCAATGCTATCGCTTGACGATAATTTATTTCAGCCTCATCAAATCTGCCTATTTCTAGAAAAATGTTACCCAAGTTACTGTGGGCTTCGGCTTGGTTAGGTTTTAATGCAATCGCTTGTCTATAGCTTGCTTCTGCTTCGTCTAACTTTCCTAGTTTCTTGAGTGTCACACCTAAATTGAAGTGGCCTTCGGCATAATCAGGTTTCAATGCTATCGCTTCTCGATAGCTTGTCTCAGCCTCATCAAATCTGCTTAGTTCTAGAAGTGTGTTACCCAAGTTACTGTAGGCTTCGGCATAGTCGGGTTTTAATGCTATCACTTGTTGATAATTTACTTCAGCCTCATCAAATCTGCCTAGTTCTTGAAGTATGATACCTAAATTGTAGTGGGCTTCGGCATAGTCGGGTTTCAATTCTATAGCTTTTCTATAGCTTGATTCTGCTTCGTCTAGTTTATCGAGTTCTTGGTATGTGATGCCTAAATTATTATAGGCTTCGGCGTAGTCAGGTTTCAATGCAATCGCTTGTCTATAGCATGCTTCAGCATCATTTAATTTGCCTAATTCTTTAAGTGTGACACCTAAATTATAGTGGGATCCAGCAAAGTCAGGTTTTAGTGATATCGCTTGTCTATAGCTTGACTCAGCTTCATCTAGCTTTCCTAGTTCTTGGTACGTGATACCTAAATTGTTATGGGCTGCAGCGTCTTGAGGAGATAATGTAACCGCTGTCTGATTAGCATCTAAGGCTTCAGAATTTCTGCCAATTGCTCCAAATACTGCGCCCAAAACTTTCCAAGCAAATTGATGCTTGGGAAACTCGTTGGTAATTGATACCGCTAGTTTTTCTGCGTCATTTAATCGTCCGTTATGATAATGCTCCAAAAGACTATCAAGTTGTTGCTGAGATGGATTATTAGTCTCTAAACCTTGTTTTGTTGCCTTTTTCATATACAAAGAATCCCATAGATAGACATAGTGTCAATAGATTCAACACACGTGGAGTTAATATTGTGTGAATTGATTGAATTAGAAACCATTATAAATCGGTATCTTGTGGAGCTAGTCGGGATCGAACCGACGACCTCCTGCTTGCAAAGCAGATGCTCTCCCAGCTGAGCTATAGCCCCAAAAAAACAATGTATGAAGTGTATTACTGATGCGTAATATATTCAACAGCTATATATTTAAAAGTGATCTTCGATAATAGTCCCTATTAATGGGCATAACTATGCAGTTTTATCTAAAAAGCTAATTTTACAGTCTTATTTATGGCATAAATTTAATTATTAAGTATTTGAAGTTGGCATATATATTGCATGCATATAGGTATTAGCATACTCGTGACTGACAATATTTTTCCTCATTCACCCCTTAGTCAGTCACGGGGTCTTTAAAATGAATGGTATTAATTCTCCTAATCCCCATTAATACCATTCTAGCCTGACATTATGATAAATACTCTATCCTGTTTTATACATGCTATGATTCAATCTCTATATAAAGACATTTATGAGAATTGTAAGTTATAACTATATAAAAGAAGCATATGGATTACTTGATGCGAGTGGCACTAAACTGTCTAACAAAAGGCTCAGGAGGATGGCATATCTTGATGTTCATCAAAGTAATTACACATCATTTAAACTCTATAATGACTATAAAAAAGTTGTTAATAGCGAAGCGGCAAATAACCAAATAATGGTTTTGGTAATTGTTGTAAGCCTTTTAACAGGAATTGTAGCTTTTCTATTTACCTAAATTTTTATAGATATCCGTTCTAAGGTTATAAATTCGAACTTTTTCATCAATCTTAATCTGCTTTTTATTTACTTTTTCAATAACTGTAGGAGAACTTAAATAAATAGAATGACAAGATAGAGATTTATATTTATCTAAATCAATTATATTTATATTTTTTTTAAAAAAAGTGTAAATTTTTAGAAAATAAAAAAATTTTCTGGCTGCCGGATGTACTGTTACTTCTATATTTTTATTCTGATTTTCTAGTGAAAAAAGATATTTAATATCATGAATTAAATTAGTAAAAAAATATCCTCTGAATCCAATAAAAAGGTTCCCCTTTCCTTTCTTAAAGCCATGAATCCATATAATCTTATTTTCATTATAAATTATTTCTATGGGGCGATCTGAATAAAAAAATAGCCTGTTCGTGTTATAATTATCCTCTACTTTTGCAACAACAGCATCAGTAAACTTTAAATATTTATCACTAGAAATTCTACCATGAGCTAGCTGAATAGTTTTTGTATCCGTTTGAATATTGTCAATAATTTCAGAAATTATTCTTGCTCCAGGTAAACCAATATAAACAAATTTATATAATATTAATTGGGTGGAAAAAAATGAGATAAAGTAGTCTTTAATTGAGTATTTATCTAGAATGTATGGATCCCGACCATATTTAGTCAACACGAATTGTTTAAATACCCCTAGAGTATTCTTCTTAGACACTTTTTTGATATTTAAGAATTCCATACTTTTAAAATTTATAGATAAAAATATTCTTTTTTGAGGTTGTCTAGATAATGTAATTAGTTTAAAAAAAAGTGAAAACAGAAATCTAAGGGGATATAGTTTTATAGACTTTATGCTTTTTAGCTTCCAATAAATTGCAAAGATTTTTCTATTCATATTAACTTGATTTCCTGTCACAGAATTAACTAAATCAAAATTTGTTCTACCTGGTAAGTTATTTTTCACTGTAAATATTTTAGGGAGTATTCTAATATGAGGTCTACCAATTCTGTGTACTAATTCACGATCCTCTCTTATTTTAATGTCTTCTCTAAACTTAAGTTCATTATTGATGCGAAATACTGCAGCTGAGAGGTATACGGGATTTCCCATTGAACTAACTTCTTCAATATCTCCCTTTCTTTCCATCTCATAAAATACTGATCTTTCTTTTATCCCGCCAGTTACAATGTTACACAATTTATCTTGTTTAAAAATTTCCAAAGTTTGTTTAATATCTTTTATGTAATAATCATCAGCATCTAAAAAAGCTATATACTTATAATCCTGCTCTTTAAAATACTTAACTCCATAGTTTCTGCTCTTAGAAATACCAACGTTTTCATTAAAAAAATAAGTTTTTATTTTCAGTGAATGACATAATTTATTCAGCTTTTTTCTACATAGAGATTCATGTTTATCAATGAGAAGAATTATATTTTCTGATTTAGTGAATTTAAGTGCAGATTTAATAGCTCTCAATATTTCATAATTAGTCTCTCTGTATGCAGTTATACAGTAGCCTAATTTTAGTTCAGCATGAGGTGTATTCACTTATATATCATCTACTCGACCAGAGGCTTCTAAATACTTCATATATTCTTCTGCCATTGGTGTATCTCTAAAAGCCTCAAAGCAAGGGGCCCCTAATGTGTAATGAATTAATTTAGCTGAACTATTTTCTCCGAACTCGTCACATAACCAATTCCACTCTTTTGGAAGTTCATTGATTTCATTATCATCAAGCCACTCAAATCTATGTAGGAATTTACCTGTTGATTTTTTAATAAGGTTTGGTATGAGAATTTTATTTTTAACATGATTACAATTCCAAACAATTACACTAGACCAATTTTTTCTAGGAAAATCCTCATTAGGAGTACCCATATATTTAGTTCTTTTTTTTGTTTTATAATTATGCTTAACAACATTTACTGCAGATTTTTTATCATTCATTGAAATCAAATCTTTTAAATCTCCTCTAACAACCATATCACCATCCATGTAAATAGCAGTTGATTCAAAGTTACATAAATAGGGTACAAGGAATCTGGTATAAATAAAGTTATTAGTATTGTCACTATGTTCCTCAGAGTATATTTTTTTTAACTGATCTAAGTTAAGAGGAATTATTTGGACTGGAACTGTTGTATTCATTAAAATACTTTGAACACATACATGAAATACTTCTGCTTCACGATGGTCATAACCTATGAAGACTTTAATCATTTGTTACCTCCAAAAAGACTTTTTATCTTAGCATAAAGACTAAATAATCTCATTGATATAAAATATCTTTCAGGGTTGAAGCCTAATTTCTTTCTAACATCGCCTTTTAAATGTTCTATGACTTTTCGAGTCTTAGCATATTCAAATATTGGGTGAGACGTCTTTAGGTTATGTTCTCTGCATAAAAATTTAAAGTTAGCATTAGAAGACTTTCTAACTAAGTGAGAAAATAAAAATGCATCATGCCATTCTGAATATTTAAGTATTTTTCCGCTTACCATAATATCATTCCATTCAAATATAAATTCTTTTGTCCTTTTATTCCTCAGATTAAAACAAACTATCCCTGTTTCAGAATAGCCATATGAAGAGTCGCGATCAAAGAATGATACAATTTGTTCTTCATTGGGCAGCAATGAAATCATTACATCATCAAAGCTAGCATCTTTGATTTTACTATCAGCATCAATCCATATTAAGAAATCATGATTGTTTTCTTCTGCATCATCATATGCAATTTTCACACAGGATGTCTTATAGCTAAATCTTTTTGGTTGATATCTATAATCATTATTTATGGCTAGATCTTTATAAGAATCAGTTATTATTTCATGAAATTTATTATTTACTACTTTTATCCTTGGATGATTTATCAAGTCATCTATCACATCTTCCAAGACTAGTATTAAATTACAATTAGAGTAAGTTAAAAATGTTTTTATAAATTCTCTACCATATTTCTCATAGCCTAATTTAGAGAATGTTGTGCAGTATACATTATTCATAGTATTTTTTATTTTTCATATATATGTCAAGTTTATTAATAAATTTTGTTCCATAAAATACTTCATCATTAATTTCCTTATTTTGATATATCTTAATTGCATGCTCTGTTAATGGGAACCAATCAGAGTCAAACGCATAAATATACTTGATATCATTTTGCATACAAAATATTTCTAATGTTTGTGCAGGCGTATCAAATATTACTAATGTAACAGATGTTTTATCGATGACAGGTTTCAATGAATAGTCAACAGTATTAATATCACAATTGTAATAATCTTTTTTATCAGTATATTTTGGATGTTCCTTAATCCATAGATTATAATTAGATTTCTTTAGTTGTTCCTTAATTATATCTGAGTTTCTTTTTATAAATATATTATTTTTACTATTTGTTGATGAGTGTAATTTATCAGGATTATTACTTCCAATAAGTACAATTCCTTTTTCATTTTTAAATCCAATTTGCTTAGACCAGAATCTTTTTGTTTTATCTTTATTATTGTCATTCTTACCTACTTTCATATAATAGAATTTTTCGTAGCACTCAATTTCCATGGTTACATTATCTACATCATAAGTTCCATAGGCACCACCATGCTGTGCTCCTGAAATTATTCCATTAAATTGATTGAATAAAAAATATAAGATCTTGGAGTTTTTAAATAAATCATAGCCATGATTAATAATCTCATAATATTCATAATCAACATTTCTAAATAAATTATATTTAGAGTTACTTTTTAAAGATAAATCAAAAAGGTTGGGGCATATTTTATCTGCATTGCTCTTAATATATTCTAGAGATTTTTTATATTTTACATATGAATTATCTACTAATAGATCATCTATAATATTTAAAAAAAAATTAATATTTTTATTATTTTTTTTCTTATATTTTTCTATCTTCATGTCCTGAAGAATAAATGAGCCTATATAATGATCTTTTTGTTTATCTGTTACATTTAAAATATCTATCCCTGATCTAGTTGATATTATTTTATTTTTTTTCTTTGCAAAAGTAGAAAGATAGATAAGTAAGATGTTATATATGTTTTTTATAAACAGTTTCATAGAAGAAAGCAGGGTGTTGTCCTTTTTGCTATTTTTTTTGTTAAGAATATTAATAGTTTCAGATAAAGAATAATTACAAAAGAAAAATGGATTCTGCTCTAGTTTGATAATTGCGTAGCTGAGCAATTGGTCTTTATTTTCTTTGTACGATAGCTCATGTAAAGTTAGGAAAAGTTTAGAGAGCCAGAGGCTTAAAATTATTGTTTTAACTTCATGGGCAGATGATTCAGGATACCATTTAGAGAGATTTTTCTTTATATAATGCCTAATCATTTGATGATTAATTATTTTAACATAGAAAAACAATATTAAAATAAGGGAATTAATGATATTTAAATTTTACTGAAACTCTAAAATTAAAGATTAAAAAACTTCATTAATTATAATTTCGTCTTTTAAGAGCATTTGAAAATAAAATAAATATGACACCTAACAATATTCCTATTAAAAAGAAAATAAATAGTTTACTTAGATTTAGTTTATTACTTACTTCAATATCAGCAGAGTCTAAATTATACAAAACCCAGTTTTTTCCACTACTATTTTCAATATTCGATCTAAGTTTTTTTAAATTATTTACATATAAAGATTTTTTATTAAACTCTAAAATTTTTCTACTTACTTGTCTATACTCATCAGACATCAAATGTCTTTCTTTTAATGTACGTTTTACTATTATTTCTTTTTCTTTATCTAATGCTTTATATCCTCTTAGGTAATACGGTGATTCATCTTGGGAAATATTGCCTGTTTTGTTTGTTTTAATATCTGCAGTATTGATTTGACTCTTTTCAAACCCTAGTGTCCTAGCAATTTCCGATTGCTCAGTTAGATATTTAACGCGTTGCTCGTATTGTGTGGATTCATGCTTTTTAATGATATCTAGTGTAGTATAATATTTTTCTCGCTCGTTCTCTCTTTTTGCTTCTAAGTGATCAATGAAAATATTGACATTCGAAAGTATATTCCTTTTAGTATTTTTTAATGTAAGTTGCAGTGCGTCATTCAGTAGGCGAGACCCCTCAATCGGGTCATGCCACTCGTATGAGATAGTTGCCGTTTTGGTTATTTTTGCTTTATCATCATAAATGGGTGTTATCAGAAATAATTTTGCATTGTCATTTAATATTAGTTTCTTATCCGCTTCATTTGAGTCTTTAGTTTTTTGTTGCATAAAAGAATTACTTCTTAAAATACTTTTCATTTCATCATAGTCGTTAAATTCTAATAAGAATTCTGCAAAAAAATTATCAGGTGTTATTTTTTGTTCATCTGGCCAGTTATGATCCTCTATCACATTATTATAAAATTGAAACTCGGTAAATGTGGAATACTTAGCACGGGTAAGTTCTGAAACACCTGTATACTTTTTATCTATGAAAAAATTATACATAATAATCACTAAGCAAGTGATTATACCAATAGCAATAATTTTATACTTGTCAATCCAGCATTCTACCAATAGGTCAATAATGTCTGCTTCGTTATTTTTTATTTCATTCATTTCTTTGGTTTAAATATACATTATAAATAAAATGATATCTATATTTAAGTATCATGATGAGATATTCATACAATCTTACTCAGTATTTTTTTTATAAATACCAGTTAATAAATAAAGCATAGAAATAAAAAATATAGTAGATTGATGATGAGCTAATTGCGATTGAGAAATATTAGCAGTTATAAAAAATAACAAGACAATTAAACCTAAAGTATTTTTATCCTTTTTGAAAAAAATAAATAAGGTAATGTAAAAGTAAAATAATGCTATGAGCGGAAGTACTCCATATTTTGCAGCAATATCAAAAAAGTCATTATGTAGATGTGGATTTTTTTCAGCGGCATATTTTTTCTCAAGCATAAATGATCTTACGTGTTCGATAATATTTTGAGGACCAATCCCTGTGAATGGAAAATTACTAGTGATATCGAATGCATAAACACCAAACAGGATTCTCTCTCGTAGTGATTTATTAGAAGTAGAATCATATAAATATGATTTATCAATATTATTCATATTATTCTTTAATGTATTGAGGCGTTCACCTAAGGGACTTTGTATGATGATAAACATCAATAATACTGTAAGAGATGAAACTAATAGTCTATTTTTGGATTTTATTATAGCCAGTATTAAAAATAGAAATATGCCAAGTAAGGCGCCAAGAGTTTGATTTTTAGTATATAGATATAGAAATATTATTATGGATAAAAATAAAAATACTTTTTTAACGGACTTATGATTTCGAAACAACAAAAGGTAAGTATTAATACACATTAAAAGAGTAATTAAATGCCCATAAGTAATGCTAGTACTTGATGTCCCGGCATATCTAACATCATAGTTATCAGTTAGTATAGCGTAATGATAGAGCGCTGCAAAAGATGATAAGATAATAGTATTTTCCAGTATTCTTTCGTTATATCGTAAATATAGCAAAGGAAGTAAAATAATAAATCTAAAAAAATTATCTATATAACTAATAGGGGCATCATGGTAAATGAAGCTAATAACAAAAATGATTGATACAAAAATAAAGGAAGAAATATAAATATGTTTGTATGATTTGTGTTCACGCTCTTTTGTAAAACGAAATAATAGTAATATTATTAAGACTATGAGTATTAGATTTGCTAAATGTCTATCTAAAAATAAACTAACAATAAATAATGACATTACATACGAACTGAATTTATTAATGTCTAAAGCTGCTATATTAAAATTCATACCAGATTAACTCTCCGACTGATTTCATAGATTCCTGAAGTAAAAACTGCTAAATAAAATAATAATCTATTATTACTATTTTCAATATATCTTCCTGCTAATATTGTCAGTGGATAAATCAAAGCCAGTCCTTTTTGAGCAATCAATGCATTGGGAGCGAAAATTATGTAGCCTGCATATCCTATTATAGTTACTTTAACCAAATTATTTTTATTCTTGATATTCATTAATATAAATAAAATAGATACTACGAAATATATTCTTATGTTTGTCAAATACCATAAGCTTCTGTGAATAAATACTATTTCTTCATCCATGATTTCTGGAGTTACTATTGCCATAAAAGCTCTTTGCCTACCTATGGGCTCAAATACTACTGGGTCAATAAGAATTAATAATTCGTAGTAGACGATATAAAAAGCAACAGATGCAATTATTATAAATAAATAATTCATTTTAAAAAATGAGAGGACACTCAAAAATAATGAAGAGATATGCATAAATCCAACATAAAAAAATGTTTTTGTATTCGAATTATTTTTCCTTAATAAGAAAAGAAGTAATGAAAGGGCTAATCCAATTCTCCAATGCGCTGAAATCTGAAGGACAACAAACATTGTAAAAGAGAAAAGCTTATTCCTACCAGAGTGTCCAAAATATGATAAGGAGTAAATAAAATTATACATCGCCAGATACGATAAAATCGTAAATATGATCTCAAAAGGTATTCCTAAAGAACTAAATGTAATATTAATTAAAAATAATAATGGATCTACAGCATGTAATGTTTCATACATATACTTATATGATTCATAATCTGTCCCAAAATCAAATGGTCTAAATCCTAATATAATTGAAAATATTAAAATGAATATTTGATAATATGGACCAATATTTTTAGGTGGTTTTACATCAATTGGATTATCTATTTTATTATGATAAATCATCATTTATTAAACAGCTCTATAATCTTTTTATAAGAACCTTCTGTTCCATAATCAAGAAATTGATCTGCCATTTCATGTATATCATATGATGCTTCACTAATTTTAGAATTATTTATACATTCCTCAAATCCGAATGATTTTTTTTGATAACTTAAAAATATATCTTTATGAACACGGCTAAAACCTCCGTATACTAAGTCTTTAGTTTCCATTGAATTATCTCTTACTATCATAAGATAGTTGGAATTTTTTATAATGCCATATCTAGTATTATTATTTATATGACAACCAGCAATTTTTATGGATTTATTAAATTTAGAGGTCATAAAACTTATAATATCTCTACTAGAATATAATGTATCTCCATTAAATATAGTAAAATATTCATTGCCAGTTTTTTCGAATGCATTTTTAATTGCGCCTCCAGTACCTAGAGGTGAGAATTCTTCAATAATATCTACATTAATATCTTTTTGTTTAATAAAGTCTTTGATGATATTTGATTTGTACCCAATAGCTAGATAAATTCTACACTTTATTGACTTATTTATTTGAGAAATGAAATATTCAAGAAACGTAATATCATTATTTAAATTAATTAAACATTTTGGATTTGTAGTAATATTTTTAAGACGAGTTCCCTTTCCGCCGCATAATATTAATATATTATTCATTTTTTTATTATTTAATCTCTGGTGATGATTGATTTTAAAATACGGATTAGAAATAATTTAATAAATAATAGTTTATTTATTTTATAAATTTCACGTATAAGTAATTTATCACCATAAAGCCTTTGCTGGATATTATTTTTTAGGAAATCATAATCAATTTTTTCATCTATGTCTGAATCATCATATTTATCAATTTGTATTGTTGTAGATGGGTTTTGTATTCTACTTGATTTTTCCAAAAATGCTTTCACTTTGATAGACCAGAAAAGCCCTGTCTCCAAAAGGGTTGCAGATTTATCCTGAGTTCTCTCTCTTATAAAATCAAGCTTAGAAACTTCTTTAGAAGTAAACCTATGAGAATTAACTACTGTATATATAGAGTTAAATCTATCTGTCAAAATTATATTTTCTAATTCTAAGAAATACTTATTCTTATGAAATGGATTAGTAGCTTGAAATAATGTTATCCATGTATTTTCATCCAAAGAAAGTTCTTGAATAACTTCAGACATTACATCCTCTGAGCTTGAATTATCGGTTGAATTTTCCTCTTTTCTTTTATAGACAATAATATTGTCATAGTTTTTCAAATATTTTGAAACTCTTTTGGGCTCATCAGTAGCTATTATAAGCTTATCAAATTTTTTTGAAGCCATTACATAACAAACAGTTATTAAAAATAAAGGTATTCCATAAATATTTATAAAATTTTTATTAACTAATCGTTTTGATTTACTTCTAATAGGTAATATTGCAATATTATCTTTCATTATTCAAAGTTACTTAAATACTTAAGGTCACGATGGAAACCATATCCTTTATTTTTATGTCCTTGCCAAGTCTCGACAATAAATGATACATCATCATTTAAATTCTTCATAACTTTTGAAAAGTTTATATCTCCAGTGCCTAGTATAACTCCCTCACCATTTAAACCTTTTGCATCACTAATATGAATGTGCGCAGCAAATGGTAAAAGTTTTAGAAATTCATTATTAAAGTTTTTATTTGCATATGTGCAATACATAGATAGATGCGCTGTATCAAGACAGATACGACTATGATCTGAACAATACTCAATAATTTCATTAGAATCCATAAAAATATTTTGATACCTTTGCCCTCCAAAATGCCAGGGATATGGTGCCATATTCTGAGGGATGATCCTTGTATTACTCTGCTTTAATTTATTTATTGAATTAAATACATCTATGTACAACTGTTTTCTTTGTGTAATTGGTTTGAAGTTATGTGTAGAGAATCCTCCTACGTTCGCAATAATATCTATATTATGTTTATAATTAATTTTCTCCGCTATCTTTTCACAATAATTACATACTGATTGTAAGTTTTTAATAGATCTATCTAATACTTCCATATTAGAAGAACACAGATCAAGAAGTTCACTATTCTTAAATAATTCAGGTGCATGTACAACAATTCTTTTATCTTTAATTGCTGTAATATCTTCATCTAATATCTCTTTTTCTAAATCCGAGTAAGAGAGATGAAACTCATATAAGCCAGCATCAAATAATTGATGCAACTCTTTTACATCATGAGGCCTAACAGGTATACCCCAGTTAGTAATTCTTTTAAAATTAATTTTTTCTTTAATAGATTCAGTAAAATCTTGGTGGTATATAAAATCACCTTTTTTCTTATCTACTAATATTTTTTTATTTAATATTTTACTAATATTTAGAGGTGAAATACCTGACCCTGGACTCTTAATTTGTAAATGCTCTCTTTTGATACTAGTTTTACTTTTTATATTTAACCCTGCAACTATACTCTTGCCAAGATTTTCTTTATTTAAAAGAACTCCTTGTGATAAATTTTTATCAATCATATCTTCTTTACCCAATGCTGATTCTACTTCCTTAATTTGAGAAATCATTGTCTGGAATTCACTCGGATATATGCTGGCTTGATGATCAGGTCCTTCGAGCTCTCTATCTAAAGTAACGTGTTTCTCTATTATAGATGCCCCCATAGCTACAGCAGCAATAACAATCGAGGTCCCTCTTTCGTGGCCGGAATAACCTATATTTTCATGAATAGTTTTCAAGGTTTTAATAAAATTTAACTGTATATCACTAAATGGCGCTGGGTATGTGCTATTGCAGTGAAGTAGAGCGTATGTTGCTTGTTTTTTTTTTAAATATGAATTTACAGTTCTAATTTCCTCGAGAGTACTCATGCCTGTAGAGAGTATTAGCTGTTTTTTTGTTTGTGATAGTTTACCTATCAATTCAAGGTTATCAAAATCTGCACTTGCTACTTTGTATCGCTTTACTCCAATCTTTTCTAGAGACTCTATTGATTTAAGATCCCATGGTGTACACATATACTCAATATCTATGTCTTGGCAATATTCTTTTATAAGCTGATGTTCTCTTACAGATAATTGATATTTACTAAGAAGATCTTTTATATATTCAACTCCAAGATCCTCCTCAGATTGTGATTTTCGATAAAGGGAGGAGTCATTTCTCATTTGAAATTTTACTATCTTTGCACCGCATTTTTTAAGTTGACCAATTAACTCTAATGCTCGCTTAAGACTTCCATTATGATTATTTCCTATCTCTGCAATTACAAGTGTTTTCATAAATATTCACCAATGACGCGAGATCCATCATGATCTATTTTAATTCTTTCAAATTCTTTTTTTTCGTCGATACATTGCTCTACAAAATCAGCCTGTTTTTCTAGTGGTACAAACATTAAAAGATATCCGCCTCCTCCAGCGCCTAATAATTTTCCGCCAGTAGCGCCTAGGCTTAAGAGATTTTTATAAAGGTTATCAATTTTATTATTACTTATATTTTTATTCATTTTTTTCTTTTCTTCCCACCCTTTATGTAAGAGAGGTCCTAAATTATGAAATGTTGCTCCTATTACAATATCTTCTGCTTCTTTTGCGACACTAAATATTTTAGCCATACACTCTTCGAACGAAGTTTCCTGATGATGTTTTTTAATATCATCATGTATAGTTGTGCTATGTCTCTTGATACCTGTGGGAAATAAGAACAATGTTGAATTAAGAAAATCTTCATCTTTACGTGATAACTCAGTCTTGATTACTTTAAAATTATTTTCTTTAAATCTCGTAATTAGTAATCCCCCATATGATGAACAAATGTGATCTTGCCAACCCCCTGTAATTCCGTAATCATTTCTCTCTATATCGAATGCAAGTTTAACAAGCTCTTTATCTGTTAGATTTATCTCTGAAATATGTGCAAGACCTTTAACAAGAGCTACAACAAGACTAGACGAACCTCCCAAGCCTGTTCCTGGCTCAAAGTCACAGTTTATGCTTATATCTAATCCCGGCAGTTTATTAAATCTTTTTATACATGCAGTAATTACATTATTTTCATACTCAATAAGTTCTTCTTTAGAAAAAAGATAGTTTTCACCAGTATTCAATGAATGAATGTGAAATTTATTATCATGTCTAATTTTTAAGTCTACCCGTGCAAATTTTTGTATAGCTACATTTACAACAAGTCCTTCATTCTTGCTAAACCATAAAGACAAATCTGTACCGCCACCACCAAATGTTATTCTTGTAGGCGCAAGAACTGTGATTTGTTTATGAATTAAATTCTGTTTACCTATTATATAATTTTCTCCATTAAAGACTGCAACTATAGTTTTGTTTTTATCTACAATAGGTAAAGGACCATTAGTAATATCATATTTAATAATCTCATTAGACAAATTAGTATTATCTATAACAAAGCTAGGAGATGTATTCATGGCATCAATAATTGTTTTAGGTGGTACTCCATTATTTGCAATATATCTTCTAAGGTCGCCATCAGATAAAGTTCCGAGTAATTTGTTATCTTTGTCTGTAATAATGAATGATTTAAATTTATAGTTTTCTTGAGCTTGATAGAACTCAATCAATGAGGCACTACTTGATAGTGTAAAATTATTAATATATTTTTTTTCACGTATTATTTTCATATTATCTTTTTGTACATTAACAAAGCGCGATTAAATGCAGATGTTATTTCTTCCTCTTGTGAACTATTCACTAGTATAACCTTATCACTCATTGAAACATGACCAATAATACCTGAATATCTTGGGAGAACAACTATCATATTATTTGACAAAGCTTCTTGATAGACAAACCCATAGGGTTCAAAAAAGTTTAAAGAAATAAAGATGTCGTGTTCACTATATTTTGAATTTAAAACCTCATTTGATAAATAATTAGTAATCTTAACATTTGATAATTCAGATAAACTAGATAATAAATTATTATCGCCATCCCCTATAAATTCTATGTTGGAAAACTTATGATAGTTACCTTGTAAGTACCTGGCAATAAGATGGACGCCTTTTGCCTTAATAAGTCTTCCCACAAAAAGTAGTGATGGTTTTTTCTTTTCGTAGTTTATTTCATTGGTTATGTTTTTATCAGCATGCACTTCAGGATTCCATATTTCATTAGATTTTGTTTTAAAGAACTTATAATTCACTTCATATGTAAGAAATGAATTAGAAATTGTATGCGAGGAAAAATAAGACGAAATTTTATGTACTAGTGCGATTATTGTAAACTTTAATAAACCATAGTCTGCTATTGTAGGGAAACCATGTAAGATATATGCTGTTCTTTTTCTAAAGAATATACTTAGCAAACCATGCTTAGTGTTTAAGATAGCATATATTTTAGGGTGCATAAAAATATAAAAGAATGCGCTCCAAAAACTTTTTTCTATTACATTTGAAGTAATACCATTTTTTTTTAAATATTTTTTATATTCATAACAATAAGATTTAATACCATATTTTTCAGTATTATTAATAACAATGACAATGTCTTTTTTTTTGCTTTTTTTTACTAGGTCGAGCATAAAGTAAATATCCTATATATTTTTGTATTTTTTTACTTTCTGAATTTAACTTCATGAATATTTTTTTTATCGCTTCCTTTTTTGATAAGGTCTTTAGCAGATTGATTATTTTTATCGTTATTATATTTATGTAGATTTAATAAATCTAATTCTTGCCAACTTCTAGGTATTAATTCTTTTTGTTCTTTATACCAAAAGTTTCCATAAAGTTGAGTTCTTTGGCCATTATGGTGATTATAATTAGCTTTAATGCCGTGAAGTGAAATATCGTTAGGTGAAAATACAACTATTGAGTTGTTCTCTCTTTGTTCTTTTTGAACATCACACCATTTCCATGGCACCCAGGACCTTTCGATTTTTTTATTTTCCTTCCAAAATTCTTGTACGTATTTGTATTCTGACTTGAAGGATAAATACTTCGTATGATACTCGGAATCATTAGATTGTTTTGGATTTATATTTACCATATATGTAAGAGCTTTATTTCTAATATCAGGATGTGGGCTTATCTCATATCCATCTAAGTATTTTTGCAAACCATTATCTACATCGCAAAGATTAAAATCAATATTAAACTTTTTTGCTAAGGATTGATTAAATATTTCTGAATTCAAGAAATGATTCAGTTCTACTAGAATATCAGTAGATGGCTTAATAAGTCTCAATGTCATTCCAAAACCATCACAGGCATCATTATTAATTACATCGGTCTCCTTATTCTCGTGCCATTGCATGTAGTAATCTTTATCTGCAACACAACCAGGAAATTTTATAATCTTATAACCTTCTTCAAATAAACGATTAAATAAATCAGAGTCAGATACAGTATTCGATATTGATATTTCTCGAGATGATACTATTTCTTCGAAGTCATCGGGTTTAAATAAATTTTTTATATATATATGTTCGAATGGTTGGATATCTATACTAGAGTTTTCTATTTTTTCAGCTATATAATCAAATCTATTCATTATTCATCTTAACACTTTTAAGAAGTGCATCAGCAATTATATCATTTCCATACGGATTTAAGTGGTCATCATCATAGTAAATTGGAATAATTTCATTACCATTTAATTTAACTGTGGTAGTACAGTCGCTATTATCACATAGATCTTTTGCAACGTCATAATATTCAATATTAGAATATTTATCTAGTAACTTATCAATCAGAAAAAGAATATCTTTATTTTCATCTAAGTATGTTTTTAAAGGATGTTTGGTATAATTTAATTCATTATTTCTAAATTTATTCCTTGGCCAAAAATCTATTTCTGGGAAGGGTCCAACAATATACATATGTTCAAAACAATTAGCTAATTGATTAAGCCTTACTTCTAAATTGTTTAGTAGTTTAGCATTAGTTTTCTTTTTTTCATGATGATAGTTCCAGGTCTTTTTTAAAAAGCCAGTATATCTATGAGATATAATTACATGCTTGAATTTTTTTGACTGCCCACATATGTTTTCGTGCCATAATTTAACTTCATTATCTGTTCTATTTAATTGAATAGCAAGATCGTCATCTGCATCAATTATATTTGATATTAGCTTATTAGGATGAAATATGAATATGTCTTGCTTGAGACCATATTTATTTAATGAATTAATTAAACTTCTTGCATGAGAATTTCCTAATAAAAGTACTTTTGTGTCTGAAAATTGGCTTCCAAGATTGCACCCAGAAGCTGAATCTGTTGGGCAATCATAATTTCTCTTTGACATATCAGATAATGCATATTCCACATTGGTTAATTCTTTTTTATTATGAATCGTATATAAAACAGCAAAGGATAAAATAACAAGTAAATGAAACATAATTATTTTTCTTACTGATATGTTCTTATATCTAAATTTATTCTCGACTAAATGGTATGAAATTATAGATAAGAATAAAATTAGTAATAAATAAAAAACTAGACTTGTATCATCTACAAATGGATGTTCGAGATTATATCTATATGCTACTAGAATAGGTTGATGTATTAGATATAAACTATATGAAATAGATCCTATGTAGAGAATAAATTTATTTTTTATGATTAGATTATTAATAAACCCAGAGTTTTGAGATATAAAATATAATAAAGTTGTAAATGATAATATAACAGTAATCATATAAATAGATACATCATAACTCTTCGTGATTAGCTCGCCAAAAATAATTGTCAAAGTAATGAGAAAGAACAAAATATCTTTGTTGATACTTTGTAAATATCTTCTAGCTTTTGAAGATGCCTCATATTCATAAAAATATACAGCTATAGAGCCCACGCCAAATTGCCAAGCTCTTGTAAAGATTAAATAGAATCCTGCACTTGAGGTATTATGATGGGCCCAAAGAGATAGTAATGAACTAGCTGCGGTGAGGATAATAATAATTGAATAAAAATAAGTAAATTTGTACTTATAAAGTAAGTAACAAAACAAAGGAAATAAAAAATAAAACTGTTCTTCAACAGATAGAGACCAATGATGAATCATCGGCATTAAATCTGCTGTAACACTAAAGTATCCAGTATTACTCCAGAAATATAAATTAGATACAAATAAAAGGGTACTTAAAATGCTTTCATAAAGTGCCGTTAATTCAAAATGATACGAATGTAAAAAATAAGAAAATATAAATAAACTGATTATTATTGAAAAATATAATGCAGGAAGTAATCTCAAAGCCCTTCTTTGATAAAAAGATGCAAAAGAGAAGTTATTATAAATGAGCGCATATCTTATTAGATAAGTCATTAAAAACCCACTGATTACAAAGAATAAATCGACACCAAGAAATCCCAAGGGCAAATAAGATTCATTGACATGGTAAATTAATATGAAAATAACAGAAAATGCTCTAAGTGCTGTTATATCATTTCTATATTCAAGTTTTTTCATTATAAGATTTTAATAAGGGAGGATATCTAGGAAAATCTTTTTAGACTTATTAATTATTTTATGTACATTTGATAACTTAGATACTTTATTTTTTAACGCCTTTTCTATACTTAACTCTGATGAATATAAGTCTCTACTTGAAATCTTTAAAGACTCTAGCATTGAGGTTACACGGGGGTGAGAATAAGTTGGTACCGAATTTTTGTTAAAGATAATACCCATAATATTAGAATGATATCTACCTCCAAGAATAAATTTAGAACAATTATATAAGTTTTCTATCCTTGTAATACTTTTTTTACTATAAGCTAAAGTTTCAACGCCTATGTAGTAACGGATAAAATCATCAGCAAGATACGAGAGCGTATCTGATATAGCTTTAAGATCTTGAAATGTGTGCGGTACGAAAATGACTTTTGAACAATAATCTTTTATGACCATAGCCTCAACTAAATGTGCTAACCATTTATAGTATTTTTCAGGTTTTTTGATATATTGTCTTACTTGATCATACCCTATATTTATAACGGCGGTATCGCTAATGTTGATATCTTTATTTTTTTCATAATAAAAAGCATTATCTACAACATTAATGATATTCTTATTTAGTTTTGATTCTCCTAGTAATGATGTTAATTCATCAATGCTTCCATCATTACGTAAACACAAGTTAATGTATTTTTGATTCTCAATATGTTTCATAAATTCTTTAAATTTTAGAGCTATAGACTTACTCTTAGGTTTACACACTCCGCCTATGCTAGTAAAAATAGTTTCAGTAGTAATACTATCTATAAATTTACTATTAAAATCAAAAGTTGTCCCTGTCGCTGTTTTGTCAAACACAGGTGATAAAAATCCGCCACCACCAATAAGGAAAAGATCATGCTTATTAATGTAGCTAATTAGATTTGAATTACATTTAATTTTTTTAATATAACTATTTTGGTACATTCTTCTAATTTCTAATCTATTCAGTGTATAGTGATTCTTATATTTTTCTTTGAGGACATTGCTAAGACCTTTATGACTTATACTATCTCCCAAGTTTCCTGTGAATGAAGCTAAGTGTAATATTTTTAATTTATTTGTCATATGTAATATATAATTCTTTATCAGCTAATGCATCTAAGGATGGGTTATGTGATACGAATATTAATATATTTCCATCTCTTTTTAACGTGTCAAATATATCAATTACCAGATTAATAGAATCTGCATCTAAGTCATTCAATGGTTCATCAAAGATGAGTACATTTTTAGATGAAATTATTGTCCTTATTATACCTATTTTTCTCAGCTCTCCACCTGAAAGATTTTTCAAAATCATTAAATTATTTTGATCAAGAAATAGATTAAAATGCTGTCCAATATTAAGCTTTTTAAAAAGACTTAATGCATAATCTTTAGTCAAATTATTATTATATTTTTCATAAAACATATACTCATTATTTATATAATTTTTTTGGGGGCAGTATGAAATCATATTCCTATAATCATTAACGTTTTTGTTTGTTATTAATTGGGTATTAAAAAATAACTTTCCTTTATATGGTCTTGTTAATCCAGCTAAACAATCAAGTATCGATGTCTTACCAACTCCCGAGGGGCCCTTTAAGATAAGAGATTCGCCTTTTTTGATCTTAAAATTAGGGCATGACACATCTTTACCTTTTATATTTATAATGATATCTGATGTTTCTATACTCTCAATTTTCCTTGATAATTTCTCATCATGTTGTAATCCATAAAGTTTTTTGTTTTTCAAAATACTTTCATGCAAATTATAAACGCTGTCCATAGATAGAATATTTGCTGATATAGATGTCATAGACCTATAAATTTCTTGTATTGCTGGAATAATTTTGAACAAACTTATAAAAATAAGTCCTATGGTTTCTATATTTAGGCCAAGATGAATAGTCAAAAAACTCTCTTTTAATGAAATGTAAATAAACAATACAATTACAATACCTATTTCAACAAAATATTTAGGTAACTGAGAAATAACATTACTAGTTCCTATTTTTTCTCCAATGCTTAGAGAAGATTTCTCAAATGCATTAATATTATAAATACCAAGATTATTAAAATGAAGTAATCTTGTTTGTTGAATATAATCATTAAGACTAGATACTCTTTTTTCATGATTTAACTTTATATTTACATTAATATCTGACAAATTCTTTCTAAATAAAAAAAGAGAAAATATATATGGTAGAAATATTAAGAAGCTTATTATAAATATATTCCCTATCAGGAAGTAAAGAAGAATAGATAAAAATATCAAGAGTACTCCATTTGCTATAAGAGTTATTATTCTAAATATCACATGACTTGCAAGTCTTTGAATCTCGGGTAGCAAAGCATTTAATATTGTCTCATTTTTAGTATCATATTGAGATTGTATATCAGAGTTATACAGTGATTTAAGTATAATTGTACTCAATTCATAACCAATAAGAGATGCTTTTCTTAGCCAGAACATTTTTAGGACTATAACAACAAGGTAGCTCAGTAATATAAAGAATGAAATAACATATATTAATGGAATACTTGGCAGAGGATTTTTAATATAAGATTCTCGAGAAGTGTTAACTAAATTTAATAATTCAGAGAACATAAAAACGCTAACAGACTCAAAGAGTGTCGAAGCAATGACGGCTGCTATTAATAATGGAATATATGAAATATGAGAGGCTATATATTTTAGGGCATTTATAGATTTTAAAAGATTATTTAACATTATAAATACTATATTCTGCCATATTCGTCATCATACCTAATTATGTCTTCCTCCGACAAAAAATTACCCATTTGTATTTCAATTATTTCAGCAGTTTTTTTAGTCTGGTTTTCTATCCTATGAAGTGTTTTTATTGGGACAAATACAGATTGACCTGATGAAAGTTTACTCTCTACATTATTTATTGTTACATTAATTTCACCTTGTGTAATAGTCCAATGTTCGGATCTGTGTTCATGCTTTTGAAGACTGATTGATGATTTAGGGTTTATAATTAATTTTTTTATTAAATAATATTTTTCCCTATAAAGTACTTCATAAGATCCCCATGGCCTATGAGTTACATTGCTCATATTATTAATTATTGATTCTGAGTCCAAAGAAAAGATATCTCTTAAAGACGAAATTTGATTTTTTTTAGCTAATAAAACAGAGTCTTTATCAACAACAGCAAGAATATCATTCAAGCCAATACCAACAACTGATTTCTGGTTATCTATTGAATACAAATGAGTATTAGTACAATTTACTTGAAGGCTATCATTATCATTAATGTTTTTTAAAATCTGACTATTCTTTATCAGTGAATTCCATTCACCTAAATCTGTCCAATATGTATTGAGGTGATACATATATATATTATCTATTTTCTCCATGATTGCATAATCAATTGAAATATCTGGGCTCTTAAGCCAATCATTTTCCATAATAGTAACTATATTTTCTTTTTTATGCGATTTTGAATGTGCATTCATCACAGAAGAATTTAAATCTTTACAATGTTTTTTAAATAGCATTAAAAGATGTTGAGTTTGAGTAAAAAATATACCCATATTCCAAAAGTAGTTGCTAGAAGCTAAATATTTATTAGCGATATCTTGTGGTGGCTTTTCCGTAAACTCTAATACTTTAGACGGAGATTTAATATCATTTGTATTAATATAACCATAATTAGTGTTTGCTTCTGTAGGTTTAATTCCGAAAGTAAAAATCTTATCACTATGCTGAATAAAAGCATGATTGATACTTTCTTTCAGTGGCTTTATATTTTCAAAATAATGATCACATGGAAGAATAAGTACACTACCATCTTTGTGAAGATCATTTGACAAATATGATGCTAAGAGTATAGCTGGTCCTGTGTTCCTTGCGCATGGTTCGAGAACTAAGTGATAATCATTATACATAATTTCCATAAGTTGATTTTTTACAATAAATTCATACGGTTTTCTTGTAAGAATAATTGGTTTAGTAAAATGATTATTATCAAGACTTTTGAGTCTTAGTATAGTCTGCTGAAATAGAGAATGATCACCAAGCATTTTTATGAATTGTTTAGGATAGTCGTTTCTCGATAGCGGCCAAAGTCTTGTTCCGCCTCCACCAGCAAGTATAACAGGAGTTATCGAAGTCATATATAACTACTCTGTAAAGTATATATCAAAGTTTTTGTCCTTTGAAATAAATTCATTTTCAATTGTTTTATTTATTGCACTCTCAATATCAATTGGTTGTGAAAAATTATCTAATTTATTTTTAGATGATAAAAAACATGAATTGCTGCAAAACTTTTTTACTCTGACTGAACTAATCTTGAAGTTTGATGAAGTAATCTTAGAAATAATGTCTGCTAGATAACCAATAGAGAGCGCCAATAAATAGGGAATCTTCATGAACTTAGTTTCAATGCCTAGCTTACTCTTAATAATATCAACTAATTGATTTACATTTATGTTTGGAGTGTCTACATAATTGTATAACCCAAATTTCTTCTCTGTTTTTATACATGTGCATATAAAAGATATAAGATTTTCTATATATGCAATAGATTTTATATTTTTACCTGAACCAATATGTGCAAATCTTTTTGATTTTATTTGATTGAGTAGGTTATAAAAGTTACCCCTATTGCCAGTACCAAAAACAACCGTTGGTCTAATAATAATTAACTGGTTATCATCAGTTTTCCATTCATTTAATATTTTCTCAGCTTCATATTTAGATATACCATAATAGTTGTTTGGTGTTATAACTGCATCCTCTCCAGAGTTGATGCACGCATCACCATAAACCGCAACAGAGCTAGTGAAAATTATTTTGTTAATAGACTTCTCCTTAGCTACATCAATAATATTTTTAGTACCACTAACATTTGTTTGATGATATGCATCATAATTATTAATATTATCCGTGTGAACAGCTGCTAGATGTATAATCATATTTCCAGTAATATGATTGAATAGACTCTCTCTATCACGTATATCAGTAATTTTAGATTTTGACGGGTAACTTTTACTTTTTTTTAAATCTAATATTTCAAAGTCTATATTTTTTTTATCAAGTTCATTACACAAATAAGAGCCAATAAAGCCTGCTCCTCCAATAATAGATAATTTATTCATAATTAGCCGCCTACAGGCCAATCAGTAGGAAATGTTACATAGTTTAATTGTAGTCCTGTTCTCCCAACTTTAATTTTTTTATTTTTATCTACACCATGCCATTTATTAGGTCCTGAAAATATATATCCCACATTATCAAGATAAGGAAACGTTTTTATTTTTTTTAGGTCTTGATTGTAAAAATCTGTTCCAATAGATATATCCTCATTAGTTCTGTTTACATAAATCAACGAAGAAATAAGTTTTTCCGGAATATCACAGTGTTTTTTTAACCAAAATCCATCGCAATCATTCAGAATTTCTAATCTAATATACGAATTTTCAAAAACATGTTTAATATTCAAGAGATCAGCAATTTTAGTGCGTATCTCTATTGTTTTAAGATCATCGATTAGTAACTTTAGATTGGGATATTTATGAATATTTTCCTTAGTAAGATACTCACGAATAGGATGATTTTTATTTAGGTCTCCTTCATCATTACCTGAACGAGTACCATCATTTACCCAGTTAGATTTATCTAACTTTGCACTTAAGATTTCTTGTATTTGTCCTTCAGTCAAAAAGTTCTCTAAATGAAGGTAACTCCAAGGTTCGGTTTCTTTGACAGAATTTTCTAAACTTTTTCTTAATACACTCATTTTTTTAAATAGTATCATAAATTAAATGGTATATTGTTAATTAATATTATGGGCAAGAAAAAAATTCAAACCAAAAATCGATGGTTAGATTATCTAAATGACAATAAAATATTTCTGACTACAAATAGAGAATTATTTTATCACCAAGTTCGTGATATTGATAATATTGATGTCTATCTAGATAACGTCAGCGGCGCTATATATTTAAGTGAGCATATCGATAATACATCAAGTTATATTGATGGTAACTTTAGAGCTGTATTTAATGATAAATATGGTAATTCAGTTTATGAAAAAAACGATGACTTAGATAGAAGATTAAAAAGATTTGGCCACATGTGTGCTGGCAAAGACGTACTAGATTTTGGTTGTGGTGCTGGCGATTTCTTGCTCAGTAATAAAGCCATTGCTAACTCGTTAGTTGGTATTGAATTAAATAAAAATTATCAAATTAGGCTAAAAAAAGAGGGTATAACAGTATTTGATAAACTAGATAATATTCATAATAATACTATTGATGTTATTTTTGCATTTCATGTATTTGAACATCTCGATGATCCTATATCCTTTTTAATTAATTCAATGTTATCGCTTAGAAAAAACGGGAAATTGATAATAGAAATACCTCATGGAAATGATTTGCTTCTAAAACAGTACCCTACTGATGAATTTAAAAGATTCTCTTTATGGTCACAACATTTAATACTTCACACACACAAAAGTTTAGAAATATTAATGAAAATCAGCAATATAAAAAATTATAAAATTGAAGGTGTGCAAAGATATGGTGTATCAAATCATTTGAATTGGTTATTTAATAAAAAGCCAGGCGGACATAAAACATCTCGTGCTAATTTTGAAACGAATAATTTAAAATCTTCATATGAAGACTATTTAAAACAACAAGACTCGACTGATACTTTATATTGCACTATTGAAAAATCATAGATAATCATTCAACAAATATATTTACTCTTCTAGAAAATAATGGTTTTTCATGTGGTATATGTAGGTAATTTCCAAAAAGAAGTTGTAGTGTGTGTTTACCTTTTGGTAAATTGATGCTGACTTCAGTTTGACCTTTGCCAAAATGTAAATGATTTTTATCAGCTGGTATGGGCATCTTCATATCAGGAAGCTTATCTAGATTTATTAATAAATGATGATGCCCAGACATTGGCTCATCTATGCCGGCGGGCACAACTTTCATACCTTTTATGCCAAACTTTATTGTCACAGGGCTTGTAACTATTGCTCCATTTATAGGGGTTATAAAAAATAATTTTTTACTCTGATCATGATGATATTCCCCATAACCAAGAGCAGGATATATTAAAAATAAAAATATGAATGTTAAAATAAATCTCATATATTAATTATACAATAATAAGTATTTATGGGGTATTAGTTACAGTAAATATAGCACTAAACATTTCCGCTCCAACTTTTTGTGCATATATTTTTGAATTAGCAAAAGTATGATCTACACTTACGCTACCTGATATATTAAAAGCAATGTCATATTGATCATTTTCACCAGTTACATTCATAGGGCTAGTGAAAGCAATTGTATATAAAATTCGTCTTGCATCACCTCTACTTGTAGCTGTTGTTGCGTTGTCTATTTGTAGTAGCTTAATATTTGCAGTACCTCCTGTTTGAGCTCTATTAAGTTCTGAATCAGGTGCAACGGCATTAAAATTTGTTGTTAAGCTGCTTGTATTTCCGCAGTTATCCTCAATATGACAAATGTTATCTATTATTTCCGAGGCATATTGTGCTGTTTCAGCTGTGTCAGAACATACCATACCTATCAATCTCTGGTCATCGCCAGATGCTTCAGTAGTGGTAATATAAGGAAGAGTACCTTGAAAATTATCTATAGTCGTTATCTGCTCATTCGTAGAACAAAACTTGCCCTTTGCGGATGCATCAGAAGCACTTGCAGAATAACCGGTGATATCCTCGTCATACTCTTGTGTATGTTTAAGATAAATTTGATTATTAAGAATTAACATAGCGTAAGGGTATTCTCCTTGAGGAATTGTGAAGTCTCCTGTTGCCAATGGTTTCGAGGCAGCATATATCATTTCACTTTGAATACCGGTGTTTGAATCTAGGATGAATTCACAACTAGAAAAATCATTAGATTCGTTATATGGGTTTGAC
>CERI01117654.1_pt1 | contig 26773 bp, 23 predicted proteins | sample 350261 | NCBI WGS metagenome assembly CERI01 (sample SAMEA2620979, study PRJEB7988) | marine metagenome | isolation source: saline water (ENVO:00002010), including
GATGGACTCATGTTTTTTTAACAAAGCTCTTTCATCGTCTCTATTTACCTTTTCAGGATGGCGAACAATGTATATACTATCAAAAAGTGTTTTTCCTTGGTAACAAATACATTCACCCATCACAGGAATCTTCACAACGATCGCTCTCATTATTTATATAGAAATACAAATTTAAGTTTTCATTTAAAACAATTGTCTAATATTATTTAATAACTAAATGAATAGTAAAATTCTGTCACAATTGTCCAAACAACAACAGATTCTCTATACTGCAATGTTCATGGATCCACAAATGATGCCATCGTTTCCAGAATCAACGGAAACGAAAAGTCTTGGAATTAGAATCAAAGAGTTATTTGACGAAGGAGTGTTGTCACATTTAAGTTTAGACGAAGAAGGTTGTGTTCTTTGCTACTAAATTATATTTAAGGATAAAAACAACTCTTTATGTATTATCATATCACTAAAAGAATGTACGAAATATCATCGATAGTCATCATATCAGCATTGGCAATGATTCAATCTTATGAACTATTTTATGGATTGAATCAAACACAAGTTATGGTTTAATATAATCTATATAATTCATAAGCAACATTAAATCATTTTGGAATGTCGGTGACAATACAAGCTACCTTTTTTCCGGACAGAAGGACAAGGCAGACCATTTTTTTTATGAGATGCACACGATGTGAGTTGTGTTTGTTTTTGTTTATAACTTGGTACGTTCATTTCTATTTCATGTATCGTTTTTGCTTCGAGTAATATAGTTGTCGGTCGTTGTTGTTTGAGGCGTTTCAACGATAATTTATATTTATGAAGTGAAGTCTCTAGTTTTTTATCATGTTCTTCAATCATTTTATAAAAAATGTGCAAACCCTGATTGATATTTCAATTTCCTCTTAATACTGGCAATTTTTTTAAAAAATCACTGAATGAAATATTAATAAATAGATGATAGAATAAATGATGTATAAACCACAACATAATCTATAATATGAATATTTATAACTGCTGCTCTACAAATGATGTTGTTGAAGATATACACAACGGAGTATTGGTGTGTCAAAATTGTGGTAAGATTAAAGAAGAAAATATGATGATACCATGTTATGAGGATATGGTTGAGTGTGAAAACAATGACAATCCATGGGAAGAAGGTTACAAACACATCTTTTTCAAACCGACTACACGAACGCAATATTATGCAATGTCAAATTCAATTTCATCCAAACAAAAAGGTCGCGAACAAATTTACTCACTAATAGAAAACATATGTAAAACACTTAGTGAAAACGTTCAAATGGAAGCAAAGAATCTATATAGTATCTTAAATAAAACCAATATATTTCGTGGAAAGGTTTTAACTGCAATGATAAGTTGTTGCATTTTTAATGCATGCAAAAATGTTCGCGAAGAAAGAAGTTTGTATGAAATTTCTAAAATAACTAAAGTAGATCAATCACTTATTAACAAATACAACAAAGTGTTTATGAAACTTATGAAAAACAAATGTACTGGTAGTATTGATGATGATACAGAAAATACAAAATTTTTAATAAGAACATACATAAACAACTTGAGTGTTTTAAGCAAGAAACAAGAAAAAATGGCACTGATCACTTCAGTTGAAAAAGGTTTGACCAAATATTCGTATATATTCGAAGGCAAACAGAAAAAATCAAAAATCGTTTCATTGATTATTTACTTTTTGGAACAACGATATTGGAAGGGAATTTACAAAAAAGACATTTGTGTAAAACTGAATGTAACTGTAGTGACGGTGAATAAAATATTGAAACAACTCCGAAAATTTGATAAAGAACATTTACAAGTGGAAAATATGATCACTTAGACTATGAATTGCGTGGGATGTAACATGGTCTTGAACAATCTGCATGAACTGAGTTGGATCGTGTATGAGTTCATCCTTCTTTTGTATGCAATCGTATAGAATTCCCGGACAATTTGTTGCAGCAATGCGTTTTATCATATCTATAGAATCATTAGGATTCTTTATGTCATTGCTGTCTTCATCTTCAATATCATTTTCATAGTTGGGTGTTTCTTCTGACGGAATGTTTGAATCTATGGATACATAACACAACTCATCCAAAAACTGTTCTGTGTCCTCATCAACCTTAAAACCTTGCAATTCATCATCATATGTCACCTTTAATGTATCTTGTATGTCGTTTATATCGTATATTGAATTAGCACTTCGTACAGTTTTGACTTTGTTCATCGTACCTCTTATATTATCAAAACTAGATTTGCGCATTAAATGCTCGCAACTATTTGATTTGTGTATAGAAGACATTTTTTTGTTTTTCACATCATTTAAACGTTCATTGCTATCAGATTTCTTCAACGTTGCTGAAGTGCCGGTTAGATTCATACTATGCACATTTTTATGCATTTATTGTATTATATGTTTGAATTAGATACTAATTCGTATAAATATTTATATCAATTTTTTCAGGTTTTCGAAAAATAATAATCGGCATTAAAAATGACTATAGATGTAAAACAATGTATATTCATTTATTTTATGACTATATAACAGTATAACTATGGATAATAATTTTATCTACATTGTCAGTAAATGTATCAGTGTTTCTGTTGTTTCTTCCCTACTAACACATCCAATCGACGTTATCAAAGTGAGAACGCAATCAAATAATAAAATGTATATCAGAAAGCTCTCTGATATTATTTCTTTATCAAATGGAATGAATGCATCCATTCTACGAAATACATCACTTGTTGGAAGTAAAATGTGTGCTTATGAAACAATAAAAAGTTATCGCGACCTCACAACTTTTAACGATAAGATAATTGCAGGAGGGTTCTCGGGTGCGTTTGCATGTTTGATTGGAACTCCTTTTGATAAAATTATGGTTCAAATACAAAATAATAATAATAAAACAACTATATCATCAATCATCAATAACGAGTACCGTAAAGGTGGAATCCTTGAGTTCTGGAAAGGAACGAAATATACATTTTTACGTACCATCACTATCACAATTTGTCAATTCGCATTCTATGACGAAATGAAACAAAGATTACAACATACAGATATGAGTGAATCATCTAAATTCATGACAAGTAGCATTTTCGCATCTAGTTCTGCAGCAATTTTATCAAATCCATTTGATTTATGTAAAACCAGAACTATGAACAACACTAAAAATCATAATATTACTGATATTATCCGATATGAAGGATTTCCTTCTTTATTCAAAGGGACTCTTGCAAACGCAAACAGACAAGTTCCTTTACATTTCATTCGGTTTTTAATGCTTGAATACATCAATAAACTATCGAATCAAGATTGAAACGAGCATGCAAAATAATCAGAAGACTATTCAGGTTTGTTTTGAAACGATAATTTCTGTTCATATAAGGTACATCATGGTTTTATTTTTCCAATAAATCGTTTCAATATCTTCAATAATATACAGACCAATAGGTTTCAATACAGGCCATAAGTTTTCAAAAGAAACTTTTATATGACTAGGCACAAGGTTTCTGGCAAATACCCTGTTCAAAAAATTAAATTATTATCATTTGATAATTGTTAAATTCTTCACTTAAATAAAGGTATATAAATATGGAAATGAAACCAAAGTATGTGAATATATTTTGTATTATAGTATTATGCATGTTGTTTCTTTTAATTTCTATATATATCTTAAAAAAGTATCATCATAAACAATCCACAGCAAAAAATAACGTGGATACATTTTCACAACAACAATTGAATGATGCGCAAAAAGAGTTAAATAATCAAAAGAAGTTGTATTCTTACATGATAAACAGACTTCCAATTGACCAGACGGAAAAAAATAGTCGTTTAGCGCCATCAGTTTATACAATCGATAAATTGAATGAATATGCGAATAGTCTAGGCACAGAGTTAAATTATCAATGTAGAGAAAACAAAAATGTGACTGATGATACTCCATGTCATATGCTTTGTAAAAAATCAAACTGCAGAACGAGATATGCTGATATAAAAAACACACCAGATGGTTACAAATGGGAGTTACCGTACAAAGAATCCCCTGTATTGGTAGATGGATTGCCAAAAACGTTGAAAGATTATTGTAATACACAGACTTTGAATATGAATCACTTTAAACGATACGAACCTAGAGACGAAAAAGACAAGGAACAATCTGTTGTCGATTCTTTAGAAAATAAACAAAAAATGTTAAATGTATATAAGGATATTGGTGATAATCTACAAATATCTGGAAACACAATTCATAATAAAAATTTATCTAAACCTTTGCATTTAGAAATCATGAAACAACTTCCTGATGGCACCACAATATGGTCCAAATATACATTAGAACCTTTACAAACTAAATTAATAAAAAGTAACGCCCCAATAAAAGTACGATTTGATATGAAACAATTACTATAACCACACAATATCATTTTTTAAGTTGAACTTATAACAAAAGTAACAACTATCAAATGAAGTTCGTTTCATCAAAATCCCATCTTTTAGAAAATGCATTCTTTTCTGAGGAATAATGATTTGAATTTCGTTTCCAAAAATTTCTTTTAAATATTTTGTGAACATTGTTGAAGCTGGCATAATTATCATAAAAGGTTTATCAATTTCCTTTAATCTGAATAACACTTCTTTTTTGATTGAAAATGGAATATTTGAAATGATGATATCACATGTGTCAATTATTTTTTTATTTTCATCAGAAAAGAAGTCCACATCACTTTGAATCACAGTACAACCAAGATCGCTGAGAATAGTACCTGATTTTCCGTTTCCATAAAAGGCTTCCCAAACAATTTTGTCTTTTGGTGGAAAATATTCTTTAACATCTTCCCATATGTATTTGGGAGTATTATATTCGTCATCTATATTCAGTTTTTTATAATACATTTATATTCGGTCATAATCTTTTTTTAACGAAATAAATTTACTCATGATAATTTTATGTATTCAATTTTAGCATCTAAATTATCTTTTTTTTCTATATAGATAAAAAATAGAAGTAAAAGTATATAAACAAATGAAAGTATAAGTAATATAGATTTATACACTGGTGTTATGGTTCAAAAAATATTTCACATTGCAGATTTGCATATACGTCGTGGAAACCATGAAGAGTCGAGATATAATGAATACAAAATTGTTTTTTCAAATTTTGTGAGTGATTTACAGAAGTTATACATACCGAATGAGTCGTTGTTGGTAATATGTGGTGATATATTTCATCACAAGCTTCAAATATCGCCACCTGGAATTCGTTTGTTCAACACATTCATTAAAAAAGTATCAAAGTTGATGCCAATTATTATCATTCAAGGAAATCATGACTTTCTGCAGGAAAACAATGAACAATCACATGATATCATTGAAGCAATTCTATTAAATAACGAATCATCAAACGTTATATATTTGCGAGATACAGGAATATATGAATATGAAAATATAAATTTTGGTTTGGTATCAATTCAAGATATGTTAAAAAGCGGATGTTCTAGTGGAATTGTGAATGAATTACCATCATTTCCAAAACCAATTGAGAGAAAGTTGAATATCGCTTTATCTCATTGTTCGATAAAAAACTGTTATCTCAATAAGAATACAAAATTGACCGAAGGAATACCAATCGATTGGTTTCAAGGATATCATATAGCAATGTTGGGTGACATTCATTTACAATCTGTGAAATACAACAAGAAAAATGATATATATTATGGTTATCCTGGTTCTCTAGTGCAACAGGATTTTGGCGAAAGTGTATTTAATCATGGTTTTTTATGTTGGGATATATCTGATGAGACCGCAATTTCCGTAACAAAACATCATGTAAGAAACGATTATGCAAAATGCAATATCAAATTAAATGATATGGGAGAATGCATTATCAATGGAAATGATTACATGCCTATTGATACTTTTTTGAACATGGATAATAAACCAAAACGAATCCATGCACGTTTATACGCTGCAAAAGAAAACCTGAAGGAACTAACCAACTCATTAAAAACAAAATTTGCTGAACATGATATACAAATGAACATTGATATTTTGATGCCTTCATCATGTATGGATAAAAAAACAACTATCGATAATAGTAATGAACATGTTGTAAATATGGATGATTTGAGTTCTTCTGAAATGATTCTAAACTTTATAGACAATCAGTTATCTGATGACATTAAAATAAAAACACCTGATTGGAAACAATTCATTAATACAACAGATTGTTATATCATAACATCAGATGAAACCTTGCCCAAAATATTAGACGATAAGTTGAATACAAAAAATGATAAAATATCTAAAACAATAGAAGATATTTCCTTTAAATTCAATAAACATTTTGCAAAACATAAATTTAGTATAAAAGAAGTCAATTTTGATTGGATTTTGTCTTATGGTAAAGAGAATGTATTTCAATTCGCGAATGACAGGATTGTATTAATAAATGCACCTAACGGATATGGAAAAACAGCGTTTTTTGAGATACTATTATTAGGTTTGTTTGGAGAGCCGATTCCATCTCGATACAACAAGTCATCAGCGATTTCTGTGATATGTAAGAAGAAGCCAATGTACGAAACAGCAATGATTAATATTCGTTTTATGATTGATAAAAATGAGTATATTATCAAACGTAATTTTATGCAATATGTGGACAAAAAATCAAACATTCAGCGTTTGCATTGTAAGAATGCTACTATGTATATAAACGGTGAATGTAGTAAGACTGGCTCAAATGTTATCAATGCTTATGTACAAGAACATTTGTGTTCAATAAAAGATTTTTTGTTATCAACAATGATTACACAAAATGCAGATAATGATTTTTTTAAGTTAAAACTACCTGAACAAATGTCATTATTGGATAGTGTATTAAATATTGATTATGTGAATGAGATGTGTGAGAACTTTAAGTTGGTGAAAAAGGAATACAAGGATATCAAAAATCACTTCGAAACATATTTATCCGCTGCAAAACCAGACCAAATTGATTATGAGTTGTATGAAGACACGAAACTTAAATATGAAAATGTTAAACAAACCGAAGCAAGACTTATGCAAACGATTGAAGATCTATCATTAGTGAATTCTGTTATAGTAAAAGCTGATACTATTGATATTCATAATGTAAAAGAAACAAATAAACCGCTATCGTTGATAGTTTCAGAGTTAAATGCGATAGACGGTGATATTTTAAAACTAAATTTCGATAATGACGAAACAGAAACAAAATACTTTCCAGATGTAGATGATATTACTATAGAGCAATTTATTGTATATCCTTATCATGGGGATTCACATTTAAAAAATAAAATAAATAAAACAAAACTTGTTACTGAAACTATTATTGAATTAAGAAACTTAAAAAATGAATTGGAAATGATAGATGAAAAACTAGAAGAAAACATGATGTGGAAACCAAAAAAATCTGAAACAATAAGGGTATTAGATGATTATCAAAGTTTCAAAAACAAATACGAAAAGTATATCCAAGGGTGTGATAAGTGGATACAAAACGAATTTTACGAGTTACCTAAAGAACAGAAAATTTCAACACATAAGGTAATACATTTAATTGAAAAACTGAAAGCAGGTAATGATAAACGAATATTCACTCTGACAGATAAGGAATTGAAAAACACTATTGAACACCTTGAAAAGGAACACAATGTATTGAATAAAAATGTATCTGCAGTATTGAAACCTGATATTGATTTCGAAGAATCAAAACGTTTTTTGCAATCTATAAATGAAGAAACGTTGATGTCTTTTTCAGAAACATGTTGGGCTTGCAAAGACAATGCGAAACGAATGAAAAAATCTGAAGACAATACGATGCATAAAAACAATTTAGAACAATGGGAAGCATATACGAAATATTGTGATACACTTTTGAAAATTAAAGAAAATAAAGAAGTGATTGACAATTTGAAATCATATAAAACGATTCAATCCGAACTGGAAATGTACCAAGATATGTTAAAGGATTGTGAGAAGTGGGATAAATATTTAAAACACAGAAAGAAAATCGATGAATATCTTGATTTATTGAATCAACATACGAAATGGGAAAAAGAACTACCAAACATTAAACAATTCAATGCATGGAGTGTCAAAGAAAACGAACTATTAGCAAAAAAACAATATGTTATGAATGAAATCCTTGAAACTCAAGAAGCATTGAAAATTACGTACGAGTATCAGAAGAAATCAAACCAGTTTCTTTCCTTGCAAGAATCTCGTACAAAAGTAATCAGTGAATTACATAGTTATATAAATATTTATAAACAAACAACGACAGAACTGAAAAGTTGCCAAAGAATCGAAAAAGAACTCTATGTTGAAATGGAATGCATGTTACGAAAGATCGATGGTAATACTAAATTTAAGATGGAAGAATACAGTATAAATAAGTATATTAATTTGTTAGGAACGAAGATAGAGTTGTTTGAAAATTTCATGACAATATTGTTAAAATACAAATCATGGGTTTATAATGATAAGCTCTTGCCGATTATAGTGAATAGGACGAATGGTATATTAAATCGTTTATTTAATCACCGAAAATTGTCATTAGGATATACATTTGAAGATAATACTATAATATGGACGGTGATGGACGAAAATAATATAATATCTATGGAAAAACTTTCAGGAGCACAATCGTTTGCAATGGGTTTATGTTTTCGTCTAGCGCTTTCTACTGTTGGAATCGCCAAGTTTAAATGTGACCAATTATTTATTGACGAAGGTTTTTGCAGTTTTGATCAGGCGAATTTGAGTTGTGTTCCAACATTTTTAAATAACTTAAAGACAATGTATAATGAAATCATTATAGTGACACATTTAAGCGATATTAAGAAAGTTGCTGATACTGTGGTTGATATTGAACGTACAGACAGTTTGAGTAAAATATATCACAGTATTAGATAGACAGAGATGAATGACGAAAAAAATAAGAAACGAACGATTGCAAATTTATTAAATGGCAAACACAAAACAATAACAGAAGCTGTCATTAACAAGTATGATTGGACAGCTGAAGAGTTACAACTTATCGAACCTTATAGGAAGCATGATGATAATTTAAAAGTTAAGGAAAATCCTGGAGAAAATGACGTTATGTTAAGTGATATTATGAATATAATTGAAAATATACCAAATGAAAATACGAAAAAGACATACCGTTCTCGTGCAAATGCGCTTATAGATTTGTCAGGAGTAAAAAATGGGGTATTTTCAGATATATTTGATGATAATTTACCTTCTTTAATAGACGACAAATACAAAGATTCAACAGGATATTACGGATTTCTATTGTATATTATAGATTCGTGCGAATCATTAAAAAAAACTGTTTCAAAAAAATTTAAAACAAAACTAAAAAAAAGATTCGAAACATCTAAAAATGAACAACACGCAATATATATTGAATCTAGAAAAGAACAACTGAATTACGAAAAAGTGTATAAAGAACTATTCGAGGTCGAGAAACAATTACGACATACTGATTATGGTTCGATGAAACATGTTATTGCAATTTTATATTCAATAGCATTATATGATAAAAATGATGTTATACATATGAATCCTAGGAACTATTTTTTAAAAGTAAGACTTATAGACACTGATGATGATTTTTCTGATAAAGAAAATTGTTATAATTATTTAAATGGGCGTTTAAAAATATGTTGTTATAAGACATCCGACCTATATGATCCATATGACATAAGGTTCAATGATGATGTTATCACTATATTAAAGAAATCGATTGAAATGAATCCAAGGACATATTTAATTGAAAAAGTAAAAAGTGGTTTGATGAAAAACAATTCATTATCAGAGATGATTACAAGAACGATGGGATATAATATAGATACTATACGAAAATCGATTGAATCATATGAAATAAATGTTAAAAAACAGAGTAGATTGCATTTAGCTATGGTTTCTCGTCATACAGTGGTGACACAAGAAATTTCGTATTTAAGCAAATGATTATAGTACATCAATTGTATTAAAAATGTAATAATATAAAAATACTATCAAGATGAGTTTATGTCCTTGGAAAAATACGTTTGGTGTAGCACGAGAAGGTGTTCATTCATGGCGAATTGTTGGAGATTCTGCCGGAATCGATTATTTTGGAACAATATTTCTTTCTATGATGGTCACCTATTTTACAGGATTTCCTATTGATATTGTTACTGTTTGCATGTTTTTGTTAAGTATGTTGTTGCATTGGATATTTTGTGTTCCAACAAATTTTAATAAATGGATAACAGATTGAAGGTTTTTATGACAAATAACAAAAATGCATTTCTTTACTTTAACGCTTCAGTAACATATTCGGTTGTCATTATACCTGCAGCAACTTTAGGATTGTGTGTATATATTCCTATCTTGTAACTCCCTGCCGCCACGATAAGCCCCAAGATTACGGGTGCAACTATAACTGCGATGAGATATACCCACCAAGAAAATCCTGCTGATTTACATTTTTTTGAATCTTTTATATCTTCTATATCTTCTTCACCAACAAAAACAAGACAAGCATTCTGTACAGAAGATGACATAGAACGTAAAATAAAGAACGTTATGATTGCAGAAATTAAAAGAGTAACAACGAACGGAATAACCCACCAAGTAACATAGTCAGGGGCAACGAAATTTTTTTCAACATAAGTGGCACCGCGTGCCATTTGATCACCAAAATCGGTTACTAAGCTCATTCGTCTTTATAATTTAAAATATTAGTTTTTTTTAGTTTTTACCAGTAATATATTTAGGGACATATAGACCGATTAGACAACCTATAATAATACCAATAGCATCAGACCATAAAGGTGTATCATTAACTTTTGTGATATTTTTAATAATGATTCCACTGAAAGTTCCCAAAAAGGCTCCTAAACCATCGCTAAATGTATTGCCTAGACCTGCACGGGTTAGTTCGCCTTTGGGTAAAAAAGGGTTCAGTGCGTCCATACCAAAAAATAATCCTCCGTTATCAATCATACCAAATACTATGTTTGATGCCATTCCTGTGAGAATGGATACCAATGATGGAAATGGATATATATCTAAAAATGATAACATATTAGAACTACCATCAATCTTATATGCAATTCCACCAAACACAAGAATTAAAGACAAACACGTTAGTAAAAATATCACTAACTGTTTTTTTTCTTCATTTGTAGGGGTTATCTTCTTCGTTTCAACATTCATTTTATTAATTATAATATACAAAAATATCAATTTATTTATAATTTCCTGTACGTCAAATAATGTATTATCTCTATAAAAATGGTAACCAATGTGAATGTGGGAAAATCGAAAGCTGTTTTGTTTGGAATCAATTACAATAACTCACCTGATGCAAAATTACGAGGCTGTATTAATGATGTGAATAATATTGCTTCTTTATTGCGAAGTAAGATGCATTTCAATGAAGTAATGACATATACGGACGAATTTAGTGATGTACCTGTCACAAAAAGAAATATTTTAAACGTTTTAAAAGAACTCTCTGAACAGTGTAGAACGGAAGAACTAACAAGGGTTTGGATACATTTTAGTGGTCATGGTTCTCAAGTAAGAGACACTAATTATGACGAAATCGATGGACTTGATGAATGTTTTATTGCATCTGATTATAGAATTGGTGGCATTATTACTGATGATGAGTTCAACATGTATTTCCGTTCATTTCCTACAACAACACAAATTATTTGTGTATTTGATTGTTGTCATTCCGGAAGCATGTTAGACCTAAAATATTCTTACAAATGTAATGACAATATGAATGTTTATCAAACTTCCGATATGCGTCCTCAATTTGGTGGTGGTACAAATAATATTAAACATAATATCATTATGTTATCTGGTTGTGAAGATGACCAAACTTCAGCTGATGCTTACAATGTAATGAATAAACGCACATTTACAGGTGCTCTTTCTTCTTGTTTAATTCAAACTTTAAGTTCATTTGACATGAACACATCTTTATTTAAAATTGTTGAGAATTTGCATAAATTATTAAAAGAAAAGAACTTCACACAAAAACCAGTTTTGTCTTCATCACATATTATAACCGAGCAAAACCATTTTATGAACATAGTATAACTAGAACAACCGTTACGGAATTTGTAAAAAAACGATGAATTTGTAAATTATTAGAATTTATCTTTTGCGTGTTAGTTTTGATTTATTTTCTTTTTCATTAATCAATCGTTTCATTTCTCTAATTGTTACGCGATTGACTTTTACTTTATGAAGTTCATTTGTACGCTTAAGAGAAGGACGACCACCAACGTTTGTGACATTAATCTTATCACCCCATTTATAATCAGGTGGCATTGATTTTAAAAACTCCCTCAAATCTTTAATTTTTGTTCTATCAATAGGTTGTTCTGTCATAATTAGACGTTTTGATCCTAAATTACAACTGTCTGAACTTTCGATTCCTTGATTTTCAATAATTTCACTTGTATCATTTGTTGTTATCATGTTTGCTATAGGTTCGCAAATTTTTACTTTTTTATCAAATTTTTCTGGTTCAAAGCAGGGACACATGAGTGAATAAATTTTTCCCCCGATTTTAATAGTGTCTCCGTTTTTATTCAATAAGAACATGTTTCGTTTCATCTCTAGATAATCCTTTGAAATGCGATCACTTTCTGACAGTTCCAGGTTATCTATCAATCCTAATATGTATTGTAAATGAGATGGTTTAATGTGTAACATGATACCTATACTCATTTCTATTCGAAAATGAGGAATATCACTTCTGAAGAAAAGATGTCTGTTCATGTTACATCTATAATTATCGTTATTAGACACTACAACCATTTCATATAAACTACAACCTAATGCCCAAAAGTCATTTTTTATACGAGCATCGTGTTTATCCATATCTTCTTCCATAATTGCCGTATAAAGTAATGTTTGAGGTGTTTGGTCAAATTTAGCTTCGTTGTCAAGAACAGAACCTAAATCAATTAACTTTATTGAACCATTTGACATTACACCAATATTATCTGGTTTTATATCATTGTGTGTGTATCCTGTCTCGTCATGAAATTTCTTTAATGATCGAATTAATCGACAGGTATATTTATTGATATTATTAGGTTCAATTTTTGCTTTATTTAGGGTTGTTTTCACTGCATCCATTGCAAATTTGTTCGTTTCCAAAGTGGCAACAATGCGATACATTCTCACCCATGGTGAATTTTCTGATGTTTTTGTTCTTGTTTTTTCCAAAAAATCAAATTCTCTATCAAAAGATGAAATCCCTTTTTTAATTACTTTGCTCGAACCACATTTTATCACCTCTCCATAGGAACCCTGACCGATTTTTGTTTCACAAACCAATGGTTTTTCATCATGTATCAAAACTAATGAGCCATCTGACATTGTTTATTTAAATAATATTTATAAATATTATTTGTTTTCAACAGAAAATAAAAATTGATAATATGATGTCATCGAACTTAATGCAAATTTTCGTATTTTTAGTACTTCAAAGTTGTGTATTTATAGTACTTTGAACACAATACAAACATGAATCAACTTCCGATTGATGTTCATGCTCACGTCATGCGCATGTACTTTTCGCACCATGTGATCCCCGAGTTCCGCAAGATCGGATACACACCGAAAATTAAAAGCAATCACGCCAACTATTATGTCCTTATTTTGAAAGACAGAATCAAACATGAACTAGAAAAAAACACACCCAATACAGCAACACTTAAGAGACTGCGATATGCACGTGACCGGTGGAGTTGTCATGTATTCAACTTAGATAATATTAATGTACAAAAAGTTCAATAAATAAATTATTAGTTTCGTTTCAATATAGAAATACATTGTTGAACATCATCAACAAATTTGTTAGGGATTTTACAAAAATCAATAAGTGTTGCGTTGAAATCATAGTCTTGAAGCATGTTATGTGTTTGTAAGTAATCACGAAAATCGTTTTCATTCCTATCGACAATCATATTAGCTATTTTTTTTGTGCAAACTGATTTGATATTATCTGACTTATCACCTAATAATATTTTCAGACGTAAATCTTTTATTGGATTACATGCGCCTCTTTTGCAAATATCAACGTCTTTCAGGTTATATATATTTACACGTTCATGATTAAGTTGTTGATAATCGTTATCATTTGTTATGATAATTATATTTGTGAGATTATTTTCAAGACTATATTTTGTGAGGATTGCAATAATATCGTCTGCTTCGAGACGGTCAAAAATGAGGAATTGCGTTTTAAATTTATTGGTCATATAAGGAATAATTTGTGAATATACAACTTCGAAGAATTTGGGTGGTATGTTTAAAGGCAATAGGTCTCTGGTTGATTTGTATTCAGAATATATATCTTTTCGCCATATATTGTTTCTCGATTCATCACCAATAAGCAGTATATTATCCGGTTTGACAGAATATTTTTTTGATATTTTTAAGAAGTTCTCTTCAAATTTGTCTTCGAATCGGCTTATCATCTCGTCCTCTGATAATGTTTTTTTTGCTATTTTACACCACGATTGAATTGCAAAATATCTATGTAATATGTAATACGAAAAATCAATAAATAAGATTGGTTCGTTGTATATACGGATACTCATTAATATAGATGCATGAACATTTTTTAAATGGGTATATATTGATGTCAGATAATCATGTCTTTTATTTATGTGTAAAACATGTTTTAAATTTATTAAATAATAATTATATTCATTAAATAAAAACAAAAATGCAAATTCAACCAATTGGACCACTTCGTTTGATTATATTCAGTGGTATTCTTGTGATGATATGTTTGTTAATATATTTGGTAATATCTGTATTGATACGAATAAAAGCCAATGAAGAGAAGATTAAAACGATTGAATATGAAATCGAAAAGAAAACGTTAGATGATAAACTTTTGGCCAAAGTTACTAAAAATGTTATTGACTATATAAATAGCAAAAACATAAATTAAGAAAAAAGTAAATATATTTAGAGTGGTTTGAAGAACATTGTAAGCGATTGATGTCCCATTCTACGATTACGTAGTTCTGTGAGAATAGGTGAGAATAAAAGTTCATGAACATCTTTTTGTTTGATATCATTGATTTTATCTTTCGCTTTTTTTTCTGACATTGTAGATAATAGTTTTAAATATTTATTAGTGTAATATGTTTCTGATTTTGATTTTGGTATTTCGTGAATATTCAATGCTAAAAGTTGTGATATTGGATTAGATAATTGGTTCGTAATATAGAATTCGTAATTAATTTTCAGTTTGTGTTCTGTGATATAGGATGGATGTTCTATTTTGTCACCTTGCAAGAGGGATTTGTTTTTTTCATTATGTTCAATATAAACATAAGGAACTCTTTCATTGATTTCAGGTGCTGAACCAGGGTCTCTTTCACGCATTCGGTCTGCAAGTACCTTATGAGCAATACGTGTAGGATTGGCATATTTACTTCGCAATGTTTTCGAAATCACAAGTTCATTCATCGGATATTCACCACGAATCAATCGTTGTAATGATGAGTGTAGGAACTTAACAACATTATGAATGCTTTCTCCTTTAAGAATAATATCTATAATGCCCCCATAGATTTGTTTCACAATATTTGCATTATCACGTCTTTTGAGAACAATTCCCATACTTTTTTGTTTGAATTTATTGACATTGAATTCATACAAGTTACCAACATATTTCTTTTTTGAAAGAATTATGAATGGATAGAAAGTTTTTTCGTATTCTAAATCGTGAGGAGCTTTCAATGTTTTCTTAAATTTAGAGCTTGCTTCAACGCTAATATCGATTGATTTTTGCAAGGTTTCTTTTGGGTCTGTAATTCCATATTTATCTTTGATTTTAAAATCCACAAATATACTATCTGTATCACCATAAATCACTTTAGCATCATAATTGATTTCCATGAACTCTTTCGCTTTCAAAATCAAATTTCGTCCAGTAGCCGTTGTAGATGCTGCTAGTTCTTTCATATATATTGATGATGTTTTGGCACCCACAGAACCATATAAACTGTTCGCAGTAACTTTGTATGCCAATTGCAAACCATCCAAAACAGCTTTAGCAAACTCATCATATTTGTCACTGATTTTTGCATCTGCTTTGTTTATTTTGATTACTTCATTTGTTTCAGATAACAACTCAAATTCGTTTTCAGTTTGTTTAATAATCGTTCCTGTATAAGATTCGTCGCCGACTGCGATAACTTTGTGTTCTATCTTCTTCCGTGTTTTTTTTCGTTGTGATAGAAGTGTCATTAAGATACGAGGCAATACACCTTTTTCATTATCAGGAAATTGTGCATAACGACAGACTTTCTCTCCAGTTTTGACTTTATCGTCTCCTGTTCCAGTATATATATCATATGTTATATCAACGTACGAATACCCTTCCAAATTATCATATTCTGAATCTAAAACGATTGAATCGTGTGATATATTTTCACTAATCATACTTGATGGATATAGGGAAGCATAATCCATTACTGAAATTGGTGCATCGATATAAATTCCAGGTGTAGGGTCCAATACGATAGCACCTTCATATCCATCTTGTTCAGGTTTGTTTGGGTCATAGCGTATACAGGGAATCACAAATTTATCATCATTACAATGTTTTGCAACTAAACTGAACACTTTTATTCCTTGCCCACGTAGAAAAATATATGATAAAGGAACATAACACACGTTGGCCATACCAATATTATTCGCAAGTATCTCCAATTTGATTATAATACTATTACATAATGCACAATCTTGAACACAATATTTCGCAATCTTTGCTCTGTCCACAGAAGTTCCTTTTTGACATTGAAAGATTTCTTTTGGCGAAACATCATCCTTTGCAAGACCCCATTTGGTTATTGATTCATCATTTTCTATCACTTCATGATTTAATTGTACTGACGAATCAGATATATCTTCAATTTTGTATTTATTAGAATTTATTGATATGAAGTCGTTCTTATTAAGCCCTGTTGTGTTATCTACATGAATAATATTACCAGTATGTCCAGTTATCTTTCCATTAATAAAAGTACTAACAACATTGTCTAGCTTATAGCTATCTAGTTTATGGTCTCTTTGTACGACTTTCATAATATCGATAATAACACGACCTTCCATATCAACATATTTTAACATATTATCACCCAATGCAGATGATGACAAATTTTTTTCTAAGAACTGTGACGTATGTGATTTCAATCTACTACAATTTAAAAGTACATCGTCACAATCCAATTCTAAAGAACGTTCATATAAGTAGTTAAAATCAAAACCTAATATATTATAACCGGTAATAATGTCCGGGTCTATTCGGTTCAGTAACTTACACCATTCAATAATAACATCTTCCTCTGTCTCACATTGTATCACATCAATACCTGATAATTTATCACAAGTTCCTAATGTTATTACATTTTTGTAAAAACATTCTTTCTCTCCATACCGATGTAATGTAGAACCAATTTGTATGATTTCATCACCAACGATTTCTGGAAAGATATTATTCATTTTTTTTTCCAGATTATATATCGTTTGTTGATACGAATCTGTTTTTCGAATACCTTTTTCGTAAATGATTTTATTATCTATCAAGTTTATGATATCATCCAAATGTTTTTCTATTTGAAATTTAATGTCTTGATTATTCACTTCTTCTTTTGTATATACAAATGACAAGTAGTCAGTTATATTTTTATCAAACATACTGTGTAATGCAGTTTTCATTTCTATTTTAAAATCATATTCATTTTTCTTTTTTTCGTAAAAGTCAATTAGCTCGTTCGCTGATTTATTGTACGTTTTCTTTGCAACTGGAAAATCGCCGTGACTGCTCGTACATTCAATATCAAAACTCATCACTATAAAAGCTGCCATTGTTGTATTTTCATATGGTGACACGTTTCTCCAATCCGTTTCAATATTTATTTGACATTTACTTACCAACATATCAGTTTCGGTATAATTTGAAATTGATACCCATCCACCTGGTTGAATGTTTCGTTCATGTATAAATCTAATTAAAGGGTCTATATTAGTTTCGTAAAAACATATATGAGTTCGTATATCTCCCATTTGCAACTTATTTTGTGATTCGTATTTACTTAAAAACTTTTTGACGAAATACATACAACTTAACGATTTGAAGTTTAATTTGATATATTGAAACTTAGTGTTGTTGGTAAATCCCCATAATGTTTTTTTTGAAACCGTTTTAAGTTTAAATTGTTCCTTTAATTTTTCTGGAAGAGCATTTTTCAGTATATTTATGAGTTCAAGTTTGTGATATTCAGTAAGACGTTTTATTTTTTTCAATTGAATATAGAAATATGGTTCGTATCCAAGTATATTCAAACTTACAGAATATCCTTTGGAATCAGTACCAAATGCCTTTATGACCAACGACTTTTCCCCATCAGGATTCCCTTCCTTATCACATATATCATCTGATCTGATATCTGTTTTATACCAATCAATGATTTGAAATATTGGTTTATATTCATCAATGTTTTTCGTTTGATTGTACTTTAAAGTGTTGTTTATTAAACTAGGTAAGGTTTGGTCATGTCTAAACATATAAATATATGTATGTTGTGTAATCTTAAATCATGAATTATAAATTCATCAAATTTTTTTAAATATCTATCTTCATAAATATTATGAATAACGTAGAAGTAATAATAATTTTTATTGTGTCAGTTTATGTATTATTTACAATTCAAAAGAAATATTACGAAGCAATCTACGTTAAATCTACTGTGGATGATACAAACTACGTTGTAAAAAATGTGGAAGACGCTGTAGAAGCAGCTAATATATTAGCAAGATTAAACATAAATATACAAAAGTTGCTCGAACATGTGAAAACAAAATATCCAAACGATGAGAATATACACCGTTTGTTGTCAAATTATAACCAAGATAATATTTCGGAAGGTACGGAAACCTCAAATTACACTTCATATTCCGTGAATAAAGGCGAAAAATTAGTATTCTGTCTTCGCTCAAGGGATGGTACAAACACTTTTGTAGATGAAAATGTTCTGATGTACGTAGCAACACACGAATTATCTCACTTAATGACAAAAGAAATCGGACATCCGGATTCATTTTGGGAAAATTTCAAATCTCTTTTACAAGATGCTATTGATGTAGGTGTATATAAAAAAGTAGATTTCTCCAAAAATCCAGTTAATTATTGTGGTATTGATATTAAATCATCTGTAATTTAAAAATATATTTAATACAAACAACACAATGTATGATTCAAATTTACATTCCAAATCAAATGTATATGTAATTAAACATTGGATTACAGCAAAAAAAAACGATGTGTATGTTTTTTCTGATGATAAAACTCACCAAAAAAACAGTTTATATAAAGACAAAAATACAAGAAATATTCATTATATTAACCGTATTATTAGCGATGGTATATCTATTCAACATCTAAAATATATGATCTGTAAATACTGTAAGATTAGTTTGAATGATGAATATACAAACAACTTGTATCTTTGGGGGGGTCACAATGCAAATAATGATTATTTAATCTATTTTTTAAAAAGTTTATTTGTGAAATGTCAAAACTTATCGTCAAAAACCATACTAAATATTATTTCCATGTTTTTCGATCTCAGTCATCAAGATGAAAAAAATATATTGAAAGATTCTAGTTTTTTAACTGTTTTTGAAACATTGAAATACAAACAAATGTATAGAACAATTGGATTCACATATTTAGATTTGAATGACAATATAGAGTTACTCAATCCAAATCCATTTTCAGACCAACATTCGAACATAAATGAAAAAGATTTGCGTACTAAATCTCATGAAAATACAATTTTATATACAACTGACATAACTAATGTCATCAATGTGATATCTAAAGGTTATGACGGACATGATACTATCAAAACCCTATATTTTCCGAATCTCAACGAACCCGGTAATAAGAACAGTTTTGATATTCGTGAGAATTTTCAACAAGATTTTGAGTCACATGAACTCAAAATTCATAATTGGTCGCATAAAACAATTTACATGATATTGCGAGTTCTACCATACACTCACGATTTGAACCTGAATCTTCTGCATGTGTTTAATAATATCACGACAAATATCAACATGCCACTTGTTTTACTTCGAGATAGAGGAACGAATACATATAAAGTGAATCAAAAATATTTGAATACAATTGATAAGCAAATCATAGATAACATTAAAAAACAGAATGATAAATCGGTTAATATTCGCAATAACTCAACATTGTTATGTTTTTTCAACATAAATACATTGGGCTTCATTTTAGTTTTGTCTAGAAATGGAAGTTACAAAATAAAGTATTTGTTTAAAAAACATTATTCAGCGCAAATTGATGAAATTAAACAAAGTTTTGATGTTATATCACCGTTGTTAAAAACAATTGATGATGTAAATCTGCATATAATCAATAATGAAACGGATATATTTAACTCACCATTTATAGAAATATCGGATTACTCTACAAACTCCGTAATATCTTTGTTGGACAATAGCATTGACGGTTCGTTATTGATTTCAAATCTTAAACAATGCAATTTATTATTCGATTTTGTCAGCAAGAACGCGAACATAATCATGCTTAAATTCAGAGAAGTATCAAATTTTTATAATATTGACAGCGTTTCTAATCTTATTTACAAAAATAGAGAACTTTCTGATGGTGAGTTAATTGAATTACTTCAGGTCACATTTGGTTTATCTCAGACAGATGCAGAGAACGAATTAGCTGAGAAGAAATCAAAAATTAATATCAATTATACAAGGAAAGGAAATAATATTTTTGCGCTCCGTGATCATCATACGAGTGTCAATATCAAACTTAACATAATAAGTGATTCTGCAATACGGGTAATAACGACGAATACACAGCATTTGAAATATGTTGAAAGACTGGTTATGTATCTCATTTACATGTCTCAGAACGATGTTTCTAATATTGGGCTGAATACAAAAAAATACATAGATAAAATAGATGATAAGAAAAATACAGATAATGTAAGATACGATGATATATTAGAAAACTATGATGAAGAATTTGATTTGTCAGCGTTTGAGGATATTGGTTTAGATGACACATTTGATGAACGTCCGTCATTAAATCGGGAAACGAATGAAGATATATTAACGGCAGAACCTGATGAAATTGATGAAATAAAATCAACAGTGGGTATTGCAAAAGAATATCACAAAAATGATTACACGCAAAATGTGTTAAAAAAACTGCAAGCTGCCGATCCATTGTTATTCAAATGGACTCCTACCAACCCGGAAGACAAAAAAGCCAATTATTCGGGAAAATGTGGAGCCGTAAATTACAGACAACCTGTAGTGATAAATAAATCTGAAAAAGAAAACATTGACAAAAACTTTCCAAACTCTTATACTGGATATGTTCAAACAGGAAGTACTGAAGAGCTTAAAAACAAAAACTATTATATATGTCCCAAGATATGGTGCCGCGTTTCACGAGTCAGTTTATCGGATGATGATCTGAAAAAACTAAATCATAAATGTCCATCAGGTGAAGAACCTTTATTTTTTCCCAAAAAAGGAATAAAAACAAATTACTTCATTAATCGAATGGGTGAAGAAATTCACTATCCAATTTTAATGGACAAAAGTAAGCATCCACAGGGTTTAGAAATGCCTTGTTGTGGTAAAAGTGTTCCTAAAAATGTACAGAAAAATGAAACTGGAATTTATATATCAAAGATATCAAATAAATCAATTTTGGATAATGAAAAATATGGTGTGTTGCCCAATTCACTTGACAAAATTCTGAATCAAGGCAAGAACTGTGTTGGAATTATTGATAAAACAAAATATTGTTTTGTTCGAATGGGAACAAACCCAAATAAAGACAGTTTATTGGATTGTTTTGAAAGAATTTATGATGTTAATGATTTTGTTTCATATACGTGTGATAACTTATCCTTGGAGAGTTACCTATTCCATAATCATGGACATACTTTAAAAACATTCATTGACGATTACGAAGTGTCCAAAATATATGAAGTATCAGAATTCGAAATCTTTAAAAAAGGATTCATTTCGAGCAAAAGATATATTAAACAATTTAACTTGCAATCGGTCGTCGATATTTTGAAAACGATGTCAATTTTCAAACTGAAGGCGGGAATCGATGCTAATTATGGAATAATAATGAGACAATTCTTGATATTCCGGTCATTTTCAAATTTCAAAAAATATTTTACATCTGATATTTTTCAGAAACGTATTGAAGATGTCGTTGATTTGGTGAATTACTTACCTACACCTAATAAGAAGTATTTGAATGTCTTGTTTTTGAATTTTGATGATACTGATATATTTTTGATCAACTCAAAATATACGAATATTTTTAAAACATTCAATTTTGATAATGATACAGCTTTAATTGTGAAAATAAACAATAAATTTGAACCAATTACAAAAATCACCAGTAAGACCAAATCATACAGTTTCTCATTTGAACAGATTGCTCCATTTCTAAATATGATATTCAAAAATACTACCAATCGTGATAACGAAAACAGTTTCAAATATGGCAAAGATATTCAGAAATACGTGATGACCATGGATTTTAAAATACGTGGTTTTATTCGTGAAGAATCAAAGATTATCCCATTACACGCTGCAGAAACTATTCAATACAAATATATATATAATAAATCTTTTGTATTTATTGACCAGTTACAAGACTATGAGTTAGATTGGTCATTATCATCTGAATTCAACATTGACAATGCAATGAAACAAGAACTTGATAATACATATTTCAATAAAAAATATAACAAACTTAATTTTAAGTTATTCGTTTCTACTTTTGAAAACAATGGCAACACGAATGAAGATACTATCACATACGAACTCACGAAAACAATTCAAAAGAATAAACAATTAGTATCCGATTACAATATCCTAATACATGAACTAGCTCATTTTACAATGAAAGAAAAATGTTCATTATTGAAGCAGTTTTTAAAGACACACAAAATTAAAGGCGAGTCTTTATCAAATCACATTTTACACAAACTATTGACAATCGATATTCCAAGATTCCAACATTATTATATGAACAATAAAATGTTATTAAGTGACGAAGAAGTATTATTATCACAAGAAGATATATTGAAAGGAGAATTAGATACTATTTATGAGAGTGTATTCAAAACAATTTTTCAACAAAAAGTTACGATTGAAGATTTTACGAACACAATCACACAAATAAAACTATAACTCTTTGTATAAGCATAAGCATAACCAACTATCTTTGATAAATGAAATCAATGAGTGTTTTGCAATTGTATGAATGTTATTACAAAAAATAATATATTTTAATATTCAAATGCTAATTCCTCTGACAACTATCGCAAATAAATGTAAACTAAACATCAAAGGTATATTACATATTGGTGCTCACGATTGTCAAGAAGAATCTGAATATGTAAAGTATTGTCAAGATATAGTATGGATTGAAGGAAACAAATCAATTGTCGATAGACAAAATAAATCCAATCTGATTCACGCATTAATATCAAACAAAGATGATGAAATTGTTACTTTCAATATATCAAATAATGAACAATCTTCTTCTATTTTAGAATTAGGTACTCATAAAACACAACATCCTAATATAGTTTATACTCATTCTATAAAAATGCCAACTACACGAATGGACACATTTTATAAAAAATACAATATAGCTTCTAATAGATTTAATTTCATAAATTTAGATATTCAAGGAATGGAATTGCAAGCATTAGAAAGTTTTGGTGATATTTTGAATTATGTAGATTATATTTATACTGAAGTGAATAGAAATCAAACTTATAAAAACTGTGCTTTGATTGAAGACATCGATGACTATCTTAAACTATATAAATTTAAACGAATTGAAACGAAATGGGGTACTGATAGATTATCTTGGGGAGATGCTTTTTATATTAAAGAGTAGTCATTCATCAACCTACTCGTTTTAATCTATGATACCCTTCACGACTAGTTGGTTCAATTGATTGTTTGGTATGTGAAAAAAATCATGTAAATAAAAAAAAAATTGACTTAAATACTTTTACAAATATTATAGATATAATAGTGATAAATGCGTGTTAAAAAACGAAACGGAACATATGAAACGGTGTCTTTTGATAAGGTGTTAAAAAGAATTCAGCTATTGTCTGAAGATTGTGTAACGATAAGTGCATTCGAGGTGGCGCAAAAGGTTTGCACACGTATTTACGATGGTGTAAGTACCAGCGAATTGGATGAATTGACATCGTATTTGTGTAGTTCAATGGTTGCAGATAATCCTGAATATGACAAACTTGCATCACGGGTGACTATTTCTAATCATCATAAAAAAACGTCTCCTTCTTTCAGTGAAACAATTGATATTTTATATAATTCTGATATTCAAATCATTAACGATGAATTATATAATATTGTAAGAACCCATAAAGATAAACTTAATTCATATATCAATTATCAACGTGACTATTTGTTTGATTATTTCGGGTTTAAAACACTTGAACGCGCATATCTATTACGTGTAAATAACGTAATAGTTGAGCGTCCGCAACATATGTTTATGCGTGTTGCTCTAGGTATTCATGGAAATGATATCAAAGATGTATTGGAAACATATGATGCGATGTCAAAAAAAATGTTTATTCATGCAACACCAACGTTGTTCAATTTCGGAACTATGCGCGAACAAGGTAGTAGTTGTTTTCTACTTCATATGAACGACGATTCAATTGCAGGAATATATGAATCATTATCGGAATGTGCATCAATTTCAAAATATGCAGGTGGAATTGGTATTCATATTCATAACATTCGTGGAAAAAATAGTGTAATTCGCGGAACAAATGGTAATTCAGACGGAATCATACCTATGTTGCGGGTATTTAACTCCACTGCGAGATATGTCAATCAATCTGGTAAAAGAAATGGAAGTATTGCAATTTATCTTGAACCATGGCATTGTGATATTGAGCAATTTTTAGATTTGAAAAAAAACCATGGAAACGAAGAAGAACGTGCGCGTGATTTATTCTATGGTTTGTGGATACCTGATTTATTCATGGAACGAATTAAGGCAAACGCGAAATGGTCTTTGATGTGTCCCGATCAATGTAAAAATCTTGCAAACGTGTATGGAGATGAATTCAAAACACTCTACGAAGATTATGAACAAAAAGGTATGTTTAAAAAACAGATTAATGCACAAGATTTGTGGATTAAAATTTTAGAATCACAGATTGAAACAGGAACACCGTATATGTTGTACAAAGATGCGGTCAATCGCAAATCAAATCAGCAAAATTTAGGTGTTATTAAAAGCAGCAATCTTTGTACCGAAATTGTTGAATATACCTCCCCAGACGAAATCGCAGTTTGCAATCTCGCAAGTCTATGCTTACCTAGTTATATCAATGATAATGGTGAATTCGATTTTGAAAAACTAGGACAACATGCAAAGATTTTAACAAAAAATCTTAACAAAATTATTGACAAAAACTTTTATCCATTGGAAAAAGCAAAACGCAGTAATTTAAAACATAGACCAATTGGTATCGGTGTTCAGGGTTTATGTGATACTTATATGATAATGAAATTGCCATATGAAAGTGAAGAAGCTACTATGTTAAACAAGAAAATATTTGAAACAATTTACTATTATTCAATGGAAATGTCAATGGAAATTGCTAAAAAACGTGAAGAAACTTTACTTGGACAACATAATGAATACAGTGTTCATATCAATGAATATGAAAAAGATTTGAAAAAATTTATCGGTGCGTATAGTTCTTTTGAAGGGTCCCCCTTATCAAAAGGACAATTTCAATTTGATTTGTGGGGTGTTCAACCTACATTTTATGATTGGGAAAGTCTCCGTGAAAAGGTTTTGAAATATGGAACACGAAACAGTTTGCTTCTTGCTCCAATGCCTACAGCATCAACATCTCAAATTATGGGTTTTACCGAAAGTTTTGAAATCGTAACATCAAATATCTATAAACGTAAAACACTTGCTGGTGAGTTTATTGTTGTAAATAAATATCTAATTCAAGATTTAATTGAAAAGAATCTTTGGAATAATGATATGAAAAATGAAATCATTATTCGCGAAGGTTCTATTCAAACTATAGAAAATATCCCTGATGAACTTAAAGCTTTGTACAAAACGTCATGGGAAATTAAACAAAAAGCATATATTGACCAAGCACGTGACCGTGGCGCTTTCATCTGTCAATCACAAAGTATGAATTTATTTGTGGATGACCCAACTTTTACAAAACTAAATACTATGCACTTTTATATTTGGTCTTCTGGTTTGAAAACAGGGATGTATTACTTACGAACAAAACCAAAAGCAAGCACACAACAATTTACGATTGATCCAAAAAAATCAAAATCAAATTTTCAGGATGAAACAAATGAATGCACCAGTTGCTCTGCCTAATATATAAAAAGTAAATAAACGAAAATAAACAATTCACAACTATTTATTTTTTTCGTATGTTTCTATGTACGGAATGTTTCTATGTACGGAATGTTTCTATGTACGGAATGTTTCTATGGACGGAATGTTTCTATGGACTGAATGTTTCTATGGACTGAATGTTTCTA
>CERI01008856.1_pt1 | contig 26730 bp, 33 predicted proteins | sample 350261 | NCBI WGS metagenome assembly CERI01 (sample SAMEA2620979, study PRJEB7988) | marine metagenome | isolation source: saline water (ENVO:00002010), including
TCCTGTTCCCGGGGGACCAAAAAAAATCATATTTGGAAAATATGTTTTTTTATTAATTATATTTGAAAAAATTTGTTTTTTATGTTCACTAAGAACTATGTTCTCAAATGTATCTGGACGATATTTTTCGACCCAAGGTACATTTGTTGCTTTATTCATTAAAGATAATAGTGAAAACTATTTAAATCAATACCGAAACTTCCATATATAATGACTGATGCTACCGAACCCAAATTACCTATAAAACGCCGCGGTAGAAAACCTAAAGGAGGTAAACTTATTGAAAACAAAGATATTAGTCCTTCGTGTGATTCTCAACAAACGCAATCAGTCATTGTTCATATGAAATGCTTTACAAATGAAATTGCAAAACCAAATGATTTTGTTTATAATCCAAACATTGAATATGTTGAACCTTTCACCTACGACTCCTACCAAATGTGTAATAAAATATCCTTAGACGAATACTCCAAATCAACACCAACACCAACATCAGAAAAAATAAACCCAGATGCTTCTGAATATGATACCAAATTAAAGTCGTTGAACATGATCTTGGATAAACTAGATATAAATACAATAAAATCAGACTGTTTTTGGTGCACGTTTCCATTTGACACGAGACCGTTTTTTATTCCAAAATCCGTCTCTGACACATCTATACAGGCATATGGTTGTTTTTGTACACCAGAATGTTGTTTGGCCTACCTACTTAATGAACACATAGACGAATCTATAAAAATGGAAAGAATTTTTCTTTTAAATTCCATATACTGTCCAATTTGTTCGTATACTGAAAATATTAAACCAGCTGTATCACCCCATTATACCTTGAGTAAATATTTCGGTAACTTATCAATTGAAGAATTCCGAAAGTTATCAAACACTAATACACGGTCTCGGTACACACTAGTAGATAAACCAGTAACGCTTAGCAATCCAGAATTTTGCGAAGACCATTTATAGGAGATAACTCGGTACCTTCATAAAAAGCAAATATAAACAAATATAAACAATACTACATATATTGTATATACATTATGGATACAATATCTGTGAATAAGATCTCACTTGAAAATTGTGAAGTTGTTATTAACTTATTTCGTAAACCTAATTTTAAAATTAACAAAAATAAACTACAAAAGAAAAAACAAAAAGATAAGAAAAGCAACAACAACAATATTAACTTTGTTATTAAAGAATGTGAATCGAGAACTAAAAAACAACCAGATGCAATCTATAATGCACCTGATCTTGATGTGAATATAACTAAAATTGAGAACATAATCGATGAAGGTAAAAACGAAAATATAGATTTTCATGTAGAAAATGTTAATACAAATGAAGAAGAAACCGAACAAGAAGAAAAAGAGGAAGAGGATGAGGAAGAAGAGGAAGAAGAGGAAGAGGAAGAGGAAGAAGAGGAAGAAGAAGAAGAGGTACAAGAAAGTAATGCGAAAGAGGAGAAGGTAAAAGAAAGTAATGCGAAAGAGGAAGAGGTACAAGAAAGTAATGCGAAAGGGGAAGAAGATGAGGAAAAAGAGGAGGAAGAGGGTGAAGAAGAGGAGGAAGAGGGAGAGGAGGAGGAGGAAGAGGAAGAGGAAGAGGAGGAAGGTGAAAAACAAGCTGACATTAAAACTAAAACCCTCAAAGATGAAGATGATGAAGATGAAGAAGACGACGAAGAAGACGACGAAGAAGACGACGAAGAAGTTTATTTAAAAACATACAACGGAAAACGATATTATGTAACCAATGATGAAAATAGTGATGTTTACGCTGTAGACGAAGATGAAGACGTAGGAGATATAGTAGGATGTATTAAAAAGGGCAAATTTATTCTGAATACCAAATAAAAAGAAATTAAATAAATAATATTAAATATATGATGTGTAATTTCAAAACATGTATGTTTGAAGTCTTTAACATAACTGCCAATATAATTCGCAAAATAAACAAAAGTATTTGTATAGCACCTAATACCCTATCTATTCATATTCATAACAGTTTTATTGAAATAAGCAACAATACTAAATACTATATTCAGAAAAAGAATACATTGATGGAAAAAACATCGTTATTTACACTAACGAATGAGCGGGAAATGCAAAAGATAACAACAAATTTCTTTATACCATATATTATTTTATTTTACAAAAATCAAGCAATAAATTTAGAACTACAGGATAATGAGTATACCTTCTACATTATTGGAAACAAAATAAATAGAGATTTGATTAAGTTTTATCTTGAAAAAAAGAAAAATATTATAATGAGTGATGATGATACCTATTCATTGGAATTTATGACAACCGAAGGTAAACCTCTCTTTCTAACCGAAGAATCTGAACTTTACTTTGATAAAGATAGTTATAAAGTAATATAAAAATTATAGTATATAAATAATATGCATGAACTAGAAGATAATTGGACATTATATTTACACTTTTCTAACGACACGGCTTGGGACGAAACAAGTTACAAAAAAATATGTGTTATATCGACTATAGAAGAAGGGATATGTTTGTTTGATATATTAACGAACGAATTATTCAAAAGCGTAATGTTTTTTTTGATGCGGGGTGATATTAAACCAATGTGGGAAGTCAAAGAAAACGAAAATGGGGGAGCTTTTTCATTCAAAGTAGGTATGGACAACATAAAAACAATATGGACGAACATGTGTTATCAATGTATTGGAGACACATTGATAAAAGACGAAGTTACAAAAAATGTGAACGGAATTTCTTTTTCTCCCAAAAAATGCTTCGGGATACTGAAGGTGTGGACTAGAACGTGTGATATACAAGATCCAAAATCAATTAATTATTTCGATGGGTTAACAAATGAAGGTTGTATTTTCAAAAAACATATAAGTTAGAAAAACTTAAAATATAAAAAAAAGTGTTTATAATATTAATAATGCGATATCCAACCAAAATATTAATATTATTTTATTCGTTATTGTCGAATGCTTTCTTTATGCACGAAGATTTTCCTAGGCTCAGAATAGGAGAAAAAAAGAAACCAAAAAATGAGATGAAAGTTTACATGATAGATATTGATGGGACAATATGTGAAACCGAAAATAGTAATTATTATAATAGTATTCTCATAAATGAAAATATACATGTTTTCAATAAATTGTACGACTCTGGAAATGAAGTCCATTATTGGACAGCAAGGGGGCGAAGTCAGGATTAAAATGGGATGAATACACAGTACACCAGTTGGAAAATTGGGGTGTTAAGTATACGTCAATAAAAACTGGAAAACCACATTATGATGTATGGATCGATGACAAGGCAATTAATGTGGATGACATTAATCATCCTAAAACCTGGTTAAGATGGTAGTTGGGCCAAACATAACTTTATTTCTCCAAGTGATGCAACAAAATATTTTACTATAAGAGGCAAATCGTTTTCAAGATATATCTCTAGAACACTACATAGATTAGTACATTTTATAAAATATGATAAATTCTTCAATGAAAATAGTCCTTGAATAATTTTTTGTTTGTCTTTTTGTTCTTTTATTTCCATTGTACCTTCTGTAGCCGTTCTAGAAATTTCAACCTGTGCAAAAGCTCCATTACACTTAAAAATTAATTCGTTGTCCACAGATCTAATCTCTAATTTATCACTTAGTGGACTTAAATCTCTAATGATTTTTTGAAAATCTGCTGAAGGTAAATTGATTACAGATGAAAACTGAATAGAAGGAATTGCCAACTCTTCACCATCTGGTTCTATCAATCTTAACTTTTGTATTTTACATTGCTTTATATCCCCATTTTCGAACTTCAACCCCAAATAAGTAGTTATACCTTCATTATAATCACATTTTTCAATGTAGATGGTGAGTGTATCATCATTATCAATAGTGTTTATTAACTTAAACAAATGAAACATGTTAACACCAATAATAATTTTTTCGCACCCAATGTGATAATGTTCAAAATTCTCAGCCTTCAAATGTAAGTGTGCTAAAATAGTGTGTGATTTATCCATATTTATTATTCGCAATCCGTCTTTATGAAAAGAAATGTTGGTTTCTATCAAAATATCTTTTAAGGCCGTCATTAAAGTTCGAAATGGTGCAATTTGAACAGTTTTAATTGTCAAAATATTTTTGTCATCTGATTCATTGAAACTAGACATTTATTTATCTTTTCAACTAGGCTTTAAATAAATTATAAACAATAAGATACATATTATTTTCTGATTCATGGGAAACCAACCTAAATATTCATGTATCTTCTACATCTAGTACTAGTTTGTAGACAAATTATTGATTTATGTACCATTTATCAAAGGTAGTATACGAATGAAAAAAACGAATGTCGCATCATCCCGAAGGAAGTAAGCAGTAGAGTAGAACCTAGGTTTTCCATAAGGAATGAACTTCTTAAAATTGAAAAAAAGGTATTTAATAATATTAGTATATATATAACAATGAGCTCAAAAATATGCATTTGATGGTTTGAAACAATACTTAAAGTATCATTTGTATTTGAAATCAAAAGCAACAGATAATGAATTGGAAATTCGTTTCGGTACCAACAAAGCCACAAGAATATCCAAAATACAATACGACAATACGATTAGTTTTCTAAAGTCAAACAACTTTACATCTGACAACGAATATGGTGTATATACCTTGAAAATACTAGGAAACGAGGGATCGATGCGTGCCGAAATATTCGACATGCATTATATTCGGGAATATTGTATATCTAACAGTATTGAAAAAATCATGACCGAGTCACCATCGAACGTAACCTTTACGAATAAGGAACCTGTTATATTCAACGAAGAAACACAAGAAGCTGTACCTCAATATAATAATCGGGATTATAATTTCAAAATAGGATACAATAAAGAAGATAAAAAGGCACACGATGATCCCGAGGTTGCTTCATTTATAATGAATACACCATCTAAACTCTACAGATACATTAACAGAATATCGTACACTCATCCAGATTATCCAGTTGTTATTGATTTCAGTATTGTGAAAGTAAAACAGGCAAAGAATAATAACACATTACAAGACAGTGATATATTTAATGTTGCCGAGGTGTATGAAATAGAAATTGAGTTAGACAACAAAAAATGTTTAAATGGAACGATGGATTATAATGATTTATACAACAAAGTTCAAAAAGTAATGACAACCGTGCTTTGTGGGCTCCAAAATACTTTTTATCCAATCAAATATTCTGAACATAAAAAAATAATAGACGATTACACATCGTTAATGCGTATGAAATATTCACAATTCTGTGGACCATCGTCATTAACGTTACAATTAGATAACCTTTACAAAGAAAATAATGATAATATTCTAACTGATTACACAGTTACAGATAAAGCCGATGGTTTAAGAAAATTGTTGTATATTTCATCAAATGGAAAAGTATACTTTATCACAACAAATCTAGAAGTTCAATATTGCGGAGTGTCTGTAGGAAATCCTGAAATTTTCGATACTCTAATCGATGGTGAACATATTTTATATGACAAGAATGAAAAGTTCATTAATGTCTACGCAGCATTCGATTGCTATGCCGTAAAACAAGAATTAGTGGTCGATTTGCCATTATTCAAAAATTATAACGATACTTCTGAGGGCAGATACCATCAACTCAAAAGAGTTGTAGAAACCATTAGAAGTACTACATCTAATATTAACTTGTTGAATGTTATTTACAAAAAGTTCAATGTAGTTAGTGAAAAATCAACACTCTTTGCCGAGTGTGACAATTTGTTCAAATCAATAAAAAATGATGAAAACTATAACTACAATACAGACGGATTGATTTTTACCCCAAGAAATCTTGCGGTTGGTTCAAAAACAGTTGGTGACAATGCTCCACCACTACATAAAATAACATGGTCAAAGTCTTTCAAATGGAAGCCTCCTGAATATAATACAATTGACTTTTTAGTTACATTTCCACGCGACAATACCAATACTTATTACATTGAAAACAACGAGACAAAAAAGTACAAAATAATTAACATTAGAGTGGGATATAGTACTAAACGACATGGTCATCTAAACCCCTTTAAGTATATGATTGATGGGAAGTTTGATAGGGAAGAAAACGATGAAGATTATAGTCCAGCACTTTTCTATCCTACCAATCCTTATGATAGTGATACTCATATTTGTCACATACCTCTAGTACCTGATGAATACGGAAACGAACAAATGTTTACCGAAAATAACGAAGTATTTACTGACAACACGATTGTTGAATTTAGATACGAAAAATCACAAGATAAATACAAAGGATGGATTCCAATGAAAGTCCGATATGATAAAACGTTAGATCTAAGAACAACCGGTAAAAACTTTGGAAATGCATACCACGTAGCGAACAGTAACTGGCATAGTATTCACAGGCCTGTTACCGAAGAAATTCTAATTACAGGAAATATCCCAAAATACGAAGATGAAGACGTATACTACAATAAGCTCAAAAAATCAAAAACAACAACATCTATGAGATATTTTCATAACAAAATAAAATCCTATTTGATTGACTATGCCAGTACACTGGAATCAGGAACAAAACCTGTAACAATGCTTGATATGGCCGTAGGAAAAGGAGGGGATATCCGAAAATGGTATTACAACAAACAAATCAGTTTCGTTCTTGGTATTGATATATCCAAAGACAATATAGAAAACAAAATAGACGGAGCATGTAAGCGGTACATTGAAGAACAAAAAACAAAACCGTCCAGCAAACAGGCCATATTTTTAGCAGGGGATTTGTCTAAAAATATTAAAAATGGTGAAGCCTTTACAAATACACAAACCAGCGCAATATGCACCAGTCTATTCGGAAAAGGCATTAAAAACGTGGAGTCAATAGGCAAAGTACCATTTGAAAATTATGGTATAGTACCGAATGGTTTCAATATTGTTTCCTGTCAATTTGCCTTACATTACTTTTTCAAGAACAAAGCCACATTGAAAAACTTCATGATTAATTTGGTAGAATGTACTGCATTAAACGGTATCTTTATAGGGACGTGTTACGACGGAAAGTATGTGTACGACTTATTGAACGCTGGAAAATTTACAAGTTACGAAGGCGATGAATTACTATTGAGCATCACAAAACAATACGAACACGATACATTTCCTAATGATTCAAGTTGCTTAGGATATGCAATAGAAATATTTCAAGAAAGTATAAACAAACCTATTACAGAGTACCTTGTAAATTTTGAGTTTTTTATAAGAATTATGGAAAATTATGGATTTGTATTAGATACACCGAAAGAAAACGAATATTTCGAAAATGCCATCGACAGTTTCAAAATTGTACACGACAAAGTAAATAAAATCAATAAAAAAACTCCTACAAAACTTTCTGACAATGAAAAGAAAATAAGTTACTTGAATAAGTACTTCATTTTCAAAAAAATACGAAACGTCAACATAGAAGAAGTTGTATGGGACGAAGAGGAAATTCTAGAAACTAAAGAATTTGTATCACCTCCCAAAACGCAAAAACCTCAAAAATTCAAATTAAAGATTAAAAAATAGAAAAATTCTAAGAAAATTTTTAGAAAATTTTTATACTCCTTTCATCACCATCCTAATTTGTTAGTTGCTATTCTTTCTAATATATCAATATCGTATGTTCTAGTTGCTTCGGCAAGAAGTCGTAACTCAAACGTAAGATTCCCATCACAATAAGGCATGAAAATATCGTTTATATTATCTATTCCTAATCCAACATCAACACCCGCATCAAGTAGAACTTTCAAAGGCGCAATAGAATTATGAATGGGAGCGTATATTTCAGGCGATTGTTTCATAGAAATCGCGGCAGATGGGCAAACTATAACACCTACATTTAATAAGGCTAATCTCATTGCTACTTCTTGTTGTCTATCAATCGGTTGACACGCAAGACTAATTGAATGAACTGTTCTAGCTTTTCCACAATAATCGTATTTCTCAACAAAATCACAGAATAGACTGGTTTCATTTTCTGATGGTAAATTACACTGATCCAAATGTGCTTCTATATCTTTACCTAAGCGTTTTGCTGTAGAAAAAGCGATATCCAAATGTTCTTCAGCCCTTGCGAAATCTCTACTTGGCAAACACCCAACAATATCACATATATCTGCTGCTTGCTCAAATAATTTGATATTAGAATCTTTCCCTGCCAACCCTTCCAATGGCTGTGTTGCTAGTTGGATATGAACTCCCTTTGTTTTCCAATCGTTTCTTAATTTATCTGCTGATTTTACACACATCAATCCTACAGTAGAATCTACATCAATGAAACTACGAATATGTTTACAATTCTGTGATACAATGTTCTCAACAGAACGATTCATACGTTCATACAATTCTGATGTAGAGTAGTTTTTTTTATAATCTTCCATTATAAACCATTTGTCTTTCATGTGTACTGTAGTTTGATGTAAACTTTCTTTATTTATTAAATTTGACTTGTCAAGGTGTGCGTGATGACAAATCCATTTAATGTTTTTTTTCAAGAAGTTCATTTTTCTATTATTCAAATATTTTTTTAAATTGGTTCGTTCTTTTACTTTTTTTCAAACATACATATAAAAATATTTTATTATTCTATATCAGAATGTCATCCGAATCAGAACAAAAAAATGATAAAAAACCAACTTATAAACAATTACTAAAGACTATCAAAGAAAAAAAAACCCCTCCGAAAAGTACAAAAATCGATAACTCGTGTATACGTAACGAACTATCATGTAAGATAACTAAAATCTAACTCACAAAATTGACTTGTACACATCTTTCAGTATTTTTTTAAAAAAAAGTATGAAAAATAAAAAAAGTAGTTAAAAAAAAAATTAAAGTATACATATGTCATTATATTATATCAATAATCAGATACCCCTTTTAAATGCAACTGATATTTGTTTGAATTTTAACGAAAAAACACCATTCATTTCAACGACTTTAAATGTATACATACAAAACATGAAAGAAGAAATAGACACGTGTAAAAACGAATGGGATTTTGTAAAAAAATATGCTAATCCATACGAATTCGTACACACCAAGGTTCCTGGGCATCGTCAAGCCATATGTAAATATCAACCCATATCACGATCCTTCTTTAAATTATATGAAATATTGGATGTTTTTGCATTTGACGAATTTTACAGAAATAAAAAAATTTCTTCTTTACACCTCGCAGAAGCACCGGGTGGCTTTATTGAATCATTACATTATTTCGCAAGTAAAAAAAATATTTCAATTGTAAATTCAATCGGGTTATCGTTGTATGGAGACGATACGAGTATTCCATCATGGAATAAAAATTACATAAAATCATACAAGAACGTGTATATAGAGAAAGGTGTCAACAATTGTGATTTGACATCATCCAAAAACTTTTTGTATTTAACCGGAAAATATAAACCAACATTTGATATAATAACTGCTGATGGTGGTTTTGATTTTTCTGGCGACTTCAATAACCAGGAAACATTATCACAGCCTTTGATTTTAGCTGAAGTATTATTGGCAATAACGTTTCAAAAAAACAATGGGTGTTTCGTACTGAAGGTGTTTGATTGTTTCACAAAACTGTCCGTTGAATTATTATTCATTCTTTGTAGTATGTATCAAAAGGTATACGTTTATAAACCACATACTAGTCGATTGGCAAATTCAGAAAAATATATTGTTTGTAAGCACTACAAAAATACAGAATACAATCGCAATTTTCTTAAAAAACTCATTCCTAATATATTAGATAATTGTTCTAATATTTCATCATTGCTTAATTTCGAAGTCCCATTACTTTTTTTAAACAAAATCGAAGAAATCAATGCAATATTAGGTCAACAACAATTAGAAACTATTTCAAATACACTTAGCATAATTAATCATTCCGCACAACGGGAAAAGATAAACAATCTGAAAGATAGTAATATAACGAAATGTGTACAATGGTGTAAAAAACACGATTTCACATTTAATTCGTTTAAGTAGAGGGAGTTAGAAACAGAGTCATTCCTCAACACCTCTACTTATACATAGAAACCGTTAATAGTTTCAATGCAAAAATCGTTAATAAAGCCAAATACACTTGTTGAGTTAGCGTTACGTCACTTTGGATTGGCACGGAAGGCGGTTTTTCATAGAACTGAATATCATCCTTTGGTTTAACTATAGCGTTCAAATATGTGTTGTTTTTTATTAACATATCTTCCATATACTCATCGCGATTTGACATTCTATATGTTATAATAATATAAAATATATTTTAGAGTGAACCAATGTTCCCCATCCTTATTATTATAACAGTTATAGTATAATAGAGTATTATATATATATGAATAAACCTACAGAAAAAATGTTAGGTTCGTTCGTTTTCACTCCATACGAAAAAGATACAAACAATACAACGCAAAAAATACTGTGTTCGGTTTGTTTAATTGATGTCAAAGATGGTTCACTACCTACAGATATGGAAAGCACTAGTGGAATTTATAGTTTGTATAAACAATTAAATGATGAATTTCTAGATAACAGTAATAATATTCACAAAATGTCGTTCATGGATTTATTAGAGAAGTTTAAACATGGCGAATTAAAGTACATAAACGAACAGTTTGATTTTATATCACAAAACCAAAATTTTTATTCCCAAACTTTAGACAACATTCAAACGAAAGCTCTATTCTCATCTAAGACTAGCGAACCTTCTGCAGCTATATCAATTACAAATGAAGAATATTACATTTTTAACAGTTATGTAGATACATATTACAAAACTCTGAATATTATCAAAAAAAGTGTACAGATATATATAGATTTTGAACACTTTAAAACAACTGCATCGAAATACGCTAACGCTGATGCTATATTACACAATGATTTATCATTGAATAACTATATTGCTAACGCGAAATATAACAGAGTCGATAATTTGGATGTAGAGGCTCAATTGAATATAACCCCTAAATTGGATCCTTACATCAAAGAATACATAACTATGCATGGTTGGCCACCAGACGGTATTTTTGATAGCGAACTCATGTCAAAAATAATTGTGGCCGACGAAACCAAGTTCCTTTAGGGGTCTAAAAATTGAAATATATTTCCTTTCTATAAGTATATTTATTGATATTATAAAGATTATGAATATCGAACATTGTGATGCATTTGAATGCTTCCTTCACGAGACGATTCTCAACGAACAAACACTGGTGTCCCTGTACGAAACTGCTTGTGCAGAAGTAGAACCACTAGCACAAAACATTCTCTATACCAAAGAAGAAGAAATTCAAGACGCAATGGACGATTGTTGGGACAATGTATGGATTAATCCACTTACAGGTATTCCACACTATCACGCAGCCAACCTACCTCCGATGTAATCAAGATAGAGTTGCTATAAACAACATTCCCTTATATAGTGATAATTGTGCTTTTTAATATATACATTAAATATATAAATGAACATCAAAGATAGACTATACAATTTAATACCCATAATTATTATTAGTTTTTTATTTCGGAAGTACGCAGCACCATATTTAGTATCTGATGAAAGAGAGTTAGTACAAAAATATTTGTATAATGAAAATTATTCTAATATTAAACCATACTTGTGGGTATACGTACCACAAGATGACAACAGTAGAAAATGGAGTTCATTTAATGAAAGAAAAACAAATAACCTTAACACACCATACATTGAATACACGTTAAACACTATTTTAAACAAAAATAAGGATTTTTTTAACGTATGTGTGATCAGCGATAACGATTTTGTTAATCTAATACCCAAATGGGATTATGAAATTGATTCATTTAGTGGACAAAACAAGGATAGAATACGAGAATTAGCTAAACAAAAAATTCTCTACTATTACGGTGGTTTATTCGTCCCACCCAGTTTCCTATGTAAAAAAAGTTTGAGAAGTTTATATGAATTTAGTGATATAAATTCATTCAAAATATATTGCGATAAATATGAAAGTATCTATGGAAGTAAAAAGTATAATGAGCAAGTAAAAAAATATATATCAGATTTGGAGACTTATGTAAAGACCCCCAGTATCGAAGTTGAGTTTGAGGATTCTATCAACAGATCGGGTGACGAGTATTTGATGCAGTTAGACGGCAAATTAATTGGTACTAAAGATAAATATGACAAAGTTATTGACTTGAATGAGTTATTAGGCGAATCTAGTATATCATTCGATAACAGTTTTCTAGGTATATATATTCCTAGAATAGATATACAAAATAGCGTCAAATATGGATGGTTTCAACGTGAAACAGTAATGAACATAAGTAACAGTAGTATTTATATTGCAAAGTATTTTAAATAAACCATGTTTTACTGGCTATCCTCCCTCTATTATTCTATCATCGATTCACAGACGAATATCTTGTAGTTGATTTCGTATGTTGATTTTTCGTATATTATTTCATTTGTGTACATAATATTATGCCAATTACAAAGCTGACGGATTATTGTCAAAAACTTTTTGTAACTGTTTTTTCTCGTTAGATAAAACATTTTAGACTTTTGGTAGTGTTGTTCAAGCTCTTTGTAAAAACTTTCAATAGAACCAGTAAATACACCCTTTTTATATGATGCTAATGTTACAATAAAACATTTATCTGTTTGAGCATAACAGGTGTTTTTTAATAATGTATACAGTAAAGAATTTGGTGGTCCTGGTTTTACGAATAACTGTGAGGTCATATTATATAAAAATATTTAAAAGATTGAATAACGACTCATGAAATTATGGTAACACGCCCTTCAGGATTTCCATATCTTCGTTTGATAAGGTTTCCGGAAAAACTATTTCAAAGTTTATCACTAAATCACCGATTGTAGTAGAATCGAGGCGCTGAAATCCTAACAAAGGTATTCGTTGTTTATGATTAGGATTTACAACATTTCCATGTGTTGATATTTTAAAAGATTTTTTATTCAAATGCTCCAGAAAAAAGGTACATCCACACAAAGATTCTTTTAATGTTATTCTTTTCGTATAAATTAAATCCAATCCATCTCTTTTATATATTTCGTTATCAATCAATTGTACACTCACTTTTAGTTCACCATAGTGATTTCCAATCGCATCGCCCTTATTTGAAAAAAAAAGTATTTCGTTATTATCTATACCTTGTGGAATATTTATGTATACCGTTTCTGATTCACTGGTGAACGAAGTAGTAGTTTCGTTATTGTACAGTTTTCTTTCGATTTCTATTGGCAAAACACACCCTTTATATGCTTGCATGTATGTAACGGGTAGTGTTTGAACCAGAGGAGGGACGATAATTGGCTCACTTGGGGGTATTTCTTTCATTGTTTGTACATGTGGTACATGTGGTACATGTGGTATATTTGGTATATTCGGTATATTTGGTATATTCGGTATATTTGGAAAGTTAAATGGCATTGTATTATGTACAGGCGGCATACTATCTAAATTTGTCATATTCTTCATAACATTCGTTAACAATTGTTCGCCTATTACTGTAAACATATCAACTGCTTTGCTATTTATTGGTGCCTCATAAACAGATTCACTAAGTACTACATCCCTTTCAATAGATTTATCATACTCTTCTCTCAATTTACTGTTGCTTAGAATAGTGTAAGCATCACACATCTTCTTATACGTCTCTTGCATTTCTGGTGTATTGTTCGTGTTATTATCCAATTCCAATTGAAATTGTCTGAACTTTTTCTTTATTTCTGCCGGGGATGTGTTTTTTGAAACTCCTAATTGTGTATAATAATGTTCCATATTAATATAATTTAAACTGTTTTTAATATTCATTATAATGACTGAATGTTTTTTGAAAAAGTACTCTCCGGAAGATATTGATGAATTCTACGTAGATAACAAACAACTATTATCTCCTCCATCAAAAGTAAACACATTAATAATTGGAAATAATGGAACCGGAAAGACTTCACTTATAATTAAACTTGTCAACCAGTTCTTGAATTACAAGAGTAATATCTACTTTGATGAAAATGTTTTATTCATGAACAACTTGAAAGATCAAGGAATACAATATTGTCGTTCTAATGTCAAACTTTTCTGTCAAACACGACCATCTGATAGAACTGTATGTAAAAAAATTATTGCAATTGATGATATTGATGAGTTTAGTGATGTAAGTCAACAAGTCATATGCAATTATATTAACAAATTTTCAGATAATATTATTTTTCTTGCAACATGTACAAATGCATTAAAAGTATGCGACGGTCTCAAATCACGTATGATAGTTTTAACAACGTTAAACCCGACAAATGAACAATTGTGTACATTATGTGAAAATGTTATATTGAATGAGAACATCGTTATCAACCAAAAGTATGTTTCGAATATAATAGAAAGTTCTAATTCTTCGTACAAAGTTCTATTGAACACTTTGTTTAAAATAAAAATTTTCGATAACATTATTGATGATGACTCAATTTACGAACTCATTACATCTATAAACCATAAAGAATTTGATACTTATATAGAACTCGTCAAACAGAATGACACAAACAATGCAGTAAAAATAATGTTTGACCTCACGGATTCAGGTATATCTGTAATCGACATCTTATACGAGTTCACCATTTACATAAAACAAAAAACCGAACATCTGACTGATGATGAGAAATATAAAATAATAACGTTAGTCAGTAAATATATTACGATATTTCATGATTTACATGAAGATGTTATTGAACTTGCTTTTCTCACAAACGATCTAATATCCGAACTGCAGTGACAATATGTTCATCGTAAAAATAGAAAAAATACTATTCTTTTTAATATGATTTTTTAATTTTTATATATAGTTAATATAATAAAAATGACACGAAGTGCATCATACAATTTGGCAAAAGCAAACGCACAGAGTGAGTACATGAGACGTTCGATAGATAAAATTAAAAAGTTCGACAAACGACACTCTGTGAGACAGGAAGCTGCAACTATGGCGCGTAAAAAACAAATTGATAAAAAAAACTCAATTATTGGTAATAGAGTAAACGCTGTTACAAGACGTCACAAATTACCCGCGTGGGCATCAATAACTATAAAAAATATGCTTTTTATTAAACCTCCTACCAAAGCCGGAAAACTCAAGCGTACTAAAAAATATACACGTAAAAAAAACAATTAACGTGCATATCTTAATCCACATGTTCCATTTGTTACCGTTAACACATTATATCGTTCTTCAAGTAAATACATATCAAACGTATAATGATATATAGAGTTTAGGTTTTTAGTTATACTTATTATTTCACCAGATGGACCGCACTCCACTCTCGTCATCGGTTCATCATGTATAGGTGGAATTATTGTCGTTGCTTCTATCTCTATGTCTTTGAAACTACTTAAATTTATAGCACCATTGGGTTGAGAGGGACAACAAAAACTTTTATATGATGCTGTATCTAGGCAAAAGTTATAGTTGTAAATATGTGGCAAATGGGTCAAATTTCCGGGTGACTGCGAAAATGTTGAAATATATTTAAATACACCAGCATCAAATATATTTTCTCTATATTTTCCGTCTATTTGAATTCCTACATTTATCAAAATCTCTTTCTTATTGTTTTCAGACGACGGAGGACATACATATCCCGAACCAGACACTACGCCGTTTTGTAGTGGCATATATCCACCATTCACTGTAAACATTTCATTGTGAGAATATTCCCAATTGGTGAAATTTGACCAACCATTCCGCTCACTCACATCACTTCTTTTAAAACCAAACATCCATGCTACAACTAAGAACGAAGAAAACGTTTTTATTCTATTATGTCCTACCAAATCATAAAATATGTTTTCGTACACATCTTTTATCAAATAAGTCTGAGGTCTGGATATAAATACATTATTTTCTTCTTTCGATAAAAACGCGTAATTTGCTATCAAGTGCATATCATGGTTCCAGTCCGTTGATTTATTTTCATACTCTCCACTACTTGTAGGTGGTCTTATAAACCTGTAAAATTGGTGTTCACTTGTATTGAAATTTGGTTTTATGTGATTATCATTGCTATCAACAATTGTAAACAGATCCTTTATCGGTCTCAATTTGAATGTTATGACCACTTCGGTATATTGTAATGCTACTAACGGTAAAGCCTGTTGGCTGTTTTGACAAAACCAAAATGGTAATGGAACATATAATGTTCTTCCATTTATAGACGGGGCTGACGGACCTTCTCTACTATAATATTTTGCTGTTGGATATATTCCATTGTGATTTGCATAGTTTTTAGGATCATTCAGTTCTACCACGTTACCAGTCATATCATCAAATGTTTTCTTTTTATTATAAGAATAATCTCTACTGGCCAACAAGTTAATTCCAGTCCCTGATATTTTCTGTAATGTGTGACCACCTGCATGAACTTCAACCTCTTGTATAATTTCACTTCCTATATTAGGTATCCATTTGAAATTGTACTTCTGACCATTATTTTCACCACTATAAATATCCGGTAACGTCATGACAAAATATGTATCCATCAATAAATCACCATGTCTAGGTATTGTAAATGATAAATGACACGACTCTGTCAAAAGCAAAGAACGGATTCCTTTATAGTCTAATCTAAACTTTTGTAATCCAAAATTTGTGTACTTTGAATACACTGATTTGAAAAATGACTTGGTAGGATTACCATTCAGTAAAACATTTTCTTCGCCACTTGTAATTAAATTTAATAACCCTCCCGGCATAATTATATATATACAATATAATACATTTTAGATTATTATTTAATAATATACTATATTAATATGCTAAATTTTTTGATAGAACAATATGAGAAAATTGTATACTTAATGCCTACATACAAACAATACACATTAATATCTACAGGAATTTTTTTGTTGTCTGCTACCGTAGCTATAACATTATATATGGACGAATTTAAAGGAAAATACATCCTTTACATCACGATTGTTTTATTTACTATTGCTATCACGTTAATGAAACTCAAGAACTCTACAGAAGTTTTTCCAACCGAATATTTTTCCGATATGCCTAATCCAGGTATAAAAGAAATCGACGATAATTATAAAAAAAAATTTATCAAGTATAGATTTAAAACTGCTCATAATCCCTTGGTCCAAAGTACATCAAAATTGACTTATTTTCTTACGGCAGGGCATTCAAAATGGGAACAGAATATAAATACCTTGGATTATGTACTATCACGCGGCGTCAGAGCTCTTTGTTTTGATGTCATTTATATGAATAACACACCCTACATTGTAAGCGGTAAATTTGACGAGGACAACAAATTCTCAACTGATTCGTCAAACTATTATGACTTTTATGATGTTATGTATCATTTAAATGAACATGCTACTCAAAGAAGTTTGAGAATTAGAGTACCTAATTATAATGATCCTTTAATTATCATTTTGAGATTACATAGTCCACAGGCTGAAAACAATAATAATTTAGTAGGAGCTATATTGACGCAGGTTTTTAATGACAAAATACCTAAAAATGGTAATAACTACCGAACCATAGACGGTACTAGATTAAGAGATTTAAGAAATAAAGTTGTAATAATCGTTAACAGTGAAGGGACTGTTGGTCTAAATGACAACACAACATTATTTAATATGAAATTTTCAGACATTAATATTTACAACAAACAAAGTATACAAAACACTCTCATGCAACAAGCCACGTCAGATATTCCCCGTCTCGTTATTCCTTCTTATGATAATGTACAAAACTTTAATGATTGTACAATTACACTAGGAAATTACAAAGATTATGGTATTCAATTCGTTGCAATAAATTATAAACTAGAAGATGATGCTACAACTACATGTGCGTACCAATACGACGAAGAATTCAAATCTCACGGATATGCATTCAAGCTTCTCTCCTCATCCTAGACTTTCAACTTGAATAGATGCGGATATTTACGATATATTTTCATTTCAATCGTATCGCGGGTCAATACCTGTGTCTTTATAAGAATAGGACATATGTCATTCATCAAATCTACACTATTTTCCAATATATATCTAGAACGTTCTACCGCATCGGATATTAACGATGATACTTCTTCATCAATTAGTTCTTTTGACTTGTCGCTCGCAAAGGAGTATATGTTTTTACTTCCCATCCCATAACTCAATATCATCTGTTCGGCTAATTTATGAGCCTCTTCTAAATCCTTTCCTGCTCCTGTAGTAACGCTATTGTTAAAAAATATTTCCTCTGCAACACGCCCACTTAATAGCACTACCAAATGCGAAAAGAGTTTTTCGGCAGTAAAAATGTTTGCGTCGATTTCATCTATCTCAAATATTGTATATCCAGGAGTTTTAGGCGACCATAAATTCAAATTTACTTTTCGCATTTTAGTATGCGACTTTGACAACATTCCGCTAATAGCGTGCCCTAATTCATGGTACGCTATTCGCTTTATCATATCATCGCTATAAATATTTTGGGTAACTTGGAATCCTGCTAATGAACGTCCCATAACATACTCTAAATCGCGCTTCGTTATCATTTCTCGACCGTCTCTCAATGCCATCAGCATCCCCTCATTCAACAGATTTTCGATTTCTGCCCCAGATAGTCCGTTTGTCATTTCAATCAAATCTGGTACTTTTATTATTTTCTCAATCGGCTTCCCTTCCAAATGAATTTTCAATATTTTTTCGCGCGTATTTGAATCAGGATTACCTATATACACCTTTTTGTCCATTCGTCCTGGTCGCAATAACGCAGTATCTAACAAATCAATTCTATTCGTCGCGCATATTACAAAAACCCCTGTCGACTTTTTGAAACCATCTAATTGAACCAATAACTCGTTAAGTGTATTATCGCGCTCCACATTCGCACTTTCTTGACTATTTCCACGCATCCGACCGATTGCATCGATTTCGTCAATAAATATTACACAAGGCACATTCTTACTAGCCAATGTGAACAATTCACGCAATCTCGATGGCCCCACACCAACGTATTTTTCTTGAAACTCACTACCAGATACTTGTATAAAAGAAGAGTTCGTTTCCCCACTAAAGGCTTTTGCTAATAATGTCTTACCATTTCCTGGAGGACCTTCCAAAATCAATCCTTTTGGAACACGAACGTTGAATTTAGAATACTTATCATAATTCAAGAGCAAATCAGAACATTGCATTATTTCTTCTTTTACTGGCTCATATCCTCCAATATCCTCAAACGTAATCTCACAATCATCCAATACTTCAAAATTCTCGCTTTTTTTCTCTTTTTTTACATTTGTATTCATTTCCTCTTGGTTATAATATCTCAAAAACGACCTAACTCTAGAATTTCCTACATGATGACGCAATGGGGTTTCTGTAGTTGGTTTACTATACAACTCGTCTGTTGAAAAAATACTCGAATTCGTACAATTAGTATCAGGGTTTGTGTCGGAAGGTACATTCTGGATAGAATCATTACCATCATCATTGATTGGCCAAGGTTCATCATCAAACACTTTGTTTCTTAGTGTTAATTTATTATAACGAATATGTTCCAGCGGGTAAGGTATGAACCCGGATGATGTTACCAATAGCAAAAAAATATATACAAAATTATTCATATAGTGAATTTATATTTTATCTTTTAAATGAAAATGCATTTAATATATGAATAATAACAAAAACAAGGAAAACTTCGTATCACTTTTTAAAATTCTTACAACGACCACCAAACAAACGTATTTTCATTATTCCAATAACTCGATTCCCCACGCAACCCAATATTCTTTTCAATAATCACCGGTTTCTTAATAAGGTGCATCTTTTCATTACGGAATACACATTCGTTATACTCTTGTAATACTGGCTTGCAAATTTTGGAGTTTTCGGGATGTCTATCTACACATTCTATGTATTCTGCCCATTTGTTAATACATTCCTCCATAATATACATATATGAATATATACGTATATTTAAATTACATTATTATATCAATTTTTAATTTCATCTTGCACGTATTCTAATCATACGATCTACAGTATCATCTCCATCACTTGAATTACTATCATCGTCACTGATATCAGGAAACCGCGGAGTTTCGTTATCGCTCGATAAATTTATCGATTCCGATTCACTCATATAATTTTGCAACGGAGTATCATCATCACTTGCTGCAATTAAATTTGGTATTTGTAACGGTTTGTTTTTTATTATCACATTTCTACACATAGGACACTTGTTATTACTTTGAATATGTTCTAAAAAACATTTCAAACAATAATTATGTCCGCATTCTGTGACAACATACCCAGTATCACGAATATTTTCAATACAAATTGGACATTCTTTCTGCATACTCTTTTCTATACTTATCTAATAACTATATAGTTTTTTATTTATGTATTCAATTTTTTACTATATTCTATTCGTCTCTTCTATTTCGACGATCGCCTCTAATACTAACCTTCCACATATATCACCAAACTCTTTACAAAAATGAACACCGTCGGTTGTATATTTGAATCCTATTAACCAACGCACCCTTTCAAAACTTAAAAAAATGGATAAAAACCAAGCTAAATACATGAGTCCAATAGATAGTTTGAAATCACTATGGTTATCGTCTAAATGACTTATCATATCCATTTTTACTTCGTTAAATAAATTTTTATATATAACTCTATGCGATGAATTGTTTACAACCGCTTCACACTTCTGGTTGCACTCGTCACCCAATATCCACTGTAATCCATTCTCACCACCTTCGCCTATAGGCGGGGAACTCAATACAACCAAATAAGCGTTTACAGGCAATTCTTTATCCAACTTATCAACAATTGATGTTAAATCCCTCTCATAATTTACCAGTGAAGGCGCTTCTATCTGAACCGTTGGTGCCAAATCTATATAAAAATTTCCACACGCTTCATCGGTCGCACCTATTATATCATTACCACCTATCATAAGCACTACGATTTCAGGTTTATCAAAAGTTATTTTATTTACCAATTTATGATATAATGTGCAAGATGTTAACCCATTTATTCCAAAGTTCATCACATTAAACGTCGGCAAAAACTCCTTCAAATCATTTACCCAATTGTGCGATAATGTACCTGCTGTTAACGAATCGCCTAAAAAATATATGTTCTTCATAGTTATAATAACTTTAAGAGTTAGTCTTTTATACGTATTTTTACCACATTTAGGAAAACTTGACGCCCTATCCTTTTAATAATATACTATTCTATTAGTAGACCCCAATGAAAACAATAATGACATTTTGTAGTACAACCATAAAACATTTCAAACATCTTGTACAAAATGATTCGGGTAAAAACATACTAATTGGAGTTAAGGGAGGTGGGTGCAACGGATTAAAATACTATATAGAAGCGTCGCATAACAAACCAGAAAAAAAGGATGAAGTTATTACTATTGACGATTTGAATATCGTAGTTTGTGGAAAAAGTCTAATGCATCTTTTGGGTAGTCATGTCTATTGGAAAGAAAATGAAATGGGTTCGCGATTGGAATTTGATAACCCTAATGCAAGAACTAAATGCGGTTGTGGTGAAACTTTCTCGTTCTAGGTTAAAAATCCATTTACATACTATTAGCTCTCCTCTTTTTGTCACCAACTATTCATTTTTTATGATTTTAAAGTCATTGTAAAAAATACACCCTCTCCTTTTTTATTTTTTGTTTAATCTGAAATTTTAAAGGAGATGGTGACAAAAACCCCAAAATCACCTAATAACCCTAATTTCTTATTTTTATAGTTTTTTAACTTGTTTAAATATATATGAGTTCATTTGCAGAAAAGGAATTAGCAATTTTGCGAAATGCCGTAGACAAGATACAATACAACCAAAAACGCGAAGAAGTCAATTCATCCGAAATAAAGACAATCATTGCTATTGTCGAAGACTTTATTGTTAAACGAAACTCTATTTGTTATGGTGGCTCGGCAATAAATAATATTTTACCAGATGATGATCAATTCTACGATAAAAATGTAGACATACCAGACTACGATTTTTTTTCTAAAAACGCATTGAATGATGCGAAAAAACTAGCCGACATCTTTCATAAAAAAGGCTACAATGAAGTAGAAGCAAAGGCTGGGGTTCATTACGGTACATACAAAGTATTCGTAAACTTCATACCAATCGCTGACATTACACAATTAAGCAAAGAAATATTTGATATATTATTCAATGAAAGTATTGTAATTGACAATGTTCATTATGCTTCGCCAAACTTCTTGAGAATGTCCATGTATCTAGAACTAAGCAGACCCAAAGGAGATGTTACAAGATGGGAAAAGGTTCTTAACAGACTTATATTATTGAATAAACACTACCCAATAAAAACATATTCGTGCAGTAATATACCTGTACGCAGAGAATTTACTAATAAAAAATACAAAAAACAAAAATCGGATATATTCAACAATATGAAAAATGCCTTTATAAGAGAAGGATGTGTCTTCTTTGGAGGCTTCGCATTCGGATTATATAGTAAATATATGCCAAAATACTTTAAAAAGGCCAAAGATAACCAACTCGATTTCGATGTTATATCCACTAATGCTAATAAAACAGCCCAATATGTTTATGGAACACTAGAATCTATTGGTGTTTCAACACTTCAAATTGTACATCATTCTAATATCGGCGAAATTATACCCGAACACTATGAAATTAAGATAGGTAAAGATACAGTAGCTTTCATATACCAATCAGAAGCATGTTATGGCTATAATGAATATTTTGATAAACAATGTAACAAAACGATTCGCGTTGCGACTATCGATACAATTTTATACTTTTATCTAGCATTTCAATTTACATCAAGAGACTACTACGATAAAGAAAGGCTTGTCTGTTTGGCCCAATTTTTGTTTGTATTACAACAAAAAAATAGACTAAAACAAATGGGGTTGTTAAAACGATTTAGTGATTTGTGTTACGGAAAACAAGAAACTATACAATCCATACGAACCACAAAATCAGATAAATATAAATCCCTCCAAAAAACTTTGAAAAAAAAGAAAAAATCCCAGGAATTCGAACGTTGGTTTTTGAAATACACACCACCTTAACTTAAAAAAAACAAATTTTAATATATAATGACAAACAATCTTATAAATTCTAGTGCATATAATTTTTTGGATTCTGAACTCAGAAAAGCAAACAATGTTAACATTTTGTACAATAGTTTAATTTTAAACGTAGTTCTTTTTGTTGTGTTTTTCGTATCCACCTTAATTTTTCTTTACTATCGGTATCAAAACAAACAGAAAAACAAAGACTCATACGAACTAGAGAAACGTAATGCACTTCTACAAAAAATGATAAACTTGGAAAACATAAATAAAGACGATGATTTGTTAACTAGTCTACCAATTTTCTCATCAAGTTTATAGTTTTCAACTTTTTGTGTGGTTTTTAATTTTTTTTAAAAATAAAATTAAATAATATAACATGAACGATAAATTGAACAATTTTTTTAAAGAACGAGAAAAGTACATGACTACTGATAGGAAAAAATGTTTAGGATGCTCCCGAACTGTAGGTACAAAATTTTCTACAGAAGTGTGGGAATCAAAACGTGTCTATAAAATGACTTGTGGAAATGAAGACGAGCCATGTAACTTTAATGAAACAATCGAAGTAAAAAAAAACAAACACACTTATGGTGAAATGTTAAAATTACAAGAAAAATTATTAAACCTACAAAGTGAAATATCAAAAGTGAAAAGCAAATTGGTTTGTGATATTATCATGGAAGAGGTTTACAAAGAACAATTCGCAAAACTTGAAAACGACTACAAAAAAACCCTAATACAACTTAGCGCTATACAAAAACACATCTCAATCAAAAATCAACAATATAAAGACAAGTCCGAACTCCTGAAAAAAATGATAGAGGACAACAAAAAAATACCGGAAACACATATTAGAATGAATCATTATTTAAGTAATATACATGATTTAAAAAGCGAACTCTCAATGTTGGATGAAATTATAGTAGAATACAAAAACACAAAAAACTTCGATACTTCCAAAACATTTACCCTTCAAAAAAATGTCAAAAAAAAAATATAATTTTAAATATCAATATAGTCTATAAACATGATTTTGTATAATATTTTCAAATTTAAATACTTCATCGTGGGTATTATTTTGGGTCTACTACTAATCCAACTATACCCTAACATCCGCGAACATATTGTCGTTTACCCATCCGACAAAGTTCAAGAAAACGCACAGTACATGGACAGTGCCGATAATTGTTTTGAATTTTCTATTAAAGAAATAGAATGCCCTAATAATGTTTACAGTATTAAAAATATACCCATACAATAATCATAACTCATATAATAACCCACATAATAACCCATACAATAATAATAACCCATATAATAACCCATATAATAACCTGTATAGCAAAAAAAATAAAAAATGTTCTTATTATATAATGGGTATCAAACGAGTTTTTTATGATAAACGATCTTCCATAGTTTTATCCATTGTTTTCGGATTGGGATTCATATCGCTTTTATACGCATGCACCGGCGACGATTGCAAAAGTTTCGTTGGACCCAAAAAAAGTACCCTGAATGATACTTTTAAAGTTAATGGTAATTGTGTCAAATTTGAAGAACGCTCAGTAAAGTGCGATGCAACGAAAAAAAAGTTACATATTAGTTAAATTGCGTACAATATATAGAATAATATTAAAATTATTATCTTAATGGAGACCACAGAAATAAACAAATTACCAAACACATTTCAACAAACCGGTACCGCGAACAAATCAGACGAAAAATACTTTAACGAAAAAAGTGTGCAACAACATTCTGAAATACCAGATAGAGACCGCACCATCGATGCTGAACAATTGACGCGTGACGAATCCACTAAAGTTAACTTTATACCAGACAGTGAAAATGATATATATTACATTCCAACTAGACAAGAAATTCAACAAAGTGTCAGTTCGTCCTCACTTCAAAACAAGTTAAGTAAAATTACTTTTGAAGATCTAAAAATGCCTATATTGATTATGTTGTTATACATTGTTTTCGAATTTCCAACGATTAGAAATTTCGTTAAAAAAACATTCAGTTTTTCGTATGACGAACAAGAACAAATCACCTTTCCTGGAGTTGTACTCATGGGATTATTATTTTCAGCCTCCCACTTCGTTATGACCAATCTTATAGAATAAACAGATTGCTATTACTGATTTCTTCATTATCATTATTATTATACGAACTGTAAAAATTGAAATATTTACAGTTCGTATAATATAAGTGTATTGCACATGAAAATTAAATCTATTATACTTCTTACTCTTGTATGTCTCTTAAACGCATACAACAGTGTTCCCAATAAGATGGCATATTGGCGTATTAAACGTTCATTCATTTTAAATAACTTTGTTAACAAAAAAGCTTTTCCCCTTATGAAGTATAATCATTTTAACAAAACAAATGTATATTATCAATTTAATGATATTATTTTCGAACACTTTTTTGAGCAACACGGCGAAGTTCATTTGCTAGAATAACTTATCGCACATATTTTCCAACTTTAGTAAACGAATCTATCATAAATATTACAAAAACACCTAAAAATATGTATAATATCATTTCTTCTGTTATGTTATTTACTTTTTCGTCACTAGTTTCTTCTAATAACTGTATCATATAATTTATTTTTGTCATTAGTTCTAATTCGACATTGTTTGTTGAGATTGATGGTTCATCATATGATACAGGTGCCATATTTGATTCGAAATCACCCAAATTTTCATCTACGTCTGTTTTCTCATGGAGTTGGTTTATTAATTCTTGAGCTTTATTCGATGTTACTTTTTTTTGAAGCGGTTCATTCATTGTCGCAAAATCAGGTTTATTACTATTAATTTCACTTAGTGACATATATCCTAAAGATGTTGTCATTATATGTATTGTGTGATAAAAAAATCTCTATTTTATTGTAATACTTTTTTTAATTTTTACCTTCTTTCCATGTTTTATGAGCAGCATGTTGTACTTTGTATCTAATGTAATCAGATGAATCCGAAACAAATTTCTGGTTACCTGTTGTTTTTTTATCCATTTTATTCACTGGACCCAAGTTGTTTACTAAACGAAAGTTGCCTAAACTTATAGACGACCCCTCACTTGCTTTCAACCCTGTATTTTTTTGATCCCAACTTCTTTTCACTATTTTTCTGTTAATATCCATAATATATTTTCACAACATTTTTTATTTTTTTTAATGATCCATCCCCTCATTTCCTTCTAGTTTTACGTGCGACTTTTTTGGGTCGTTTTGTTTGACGTTTACCTTTTTTTGCGGCTAAAACCCCATCTACTACAAACCGTGGAGCTGGTGGATCTTCAGGTTGTTCCTGTTTAAAATATCTTGGATTTGTTATATGTCTATCGTCTTCTTTTGGTATTTCACTCCATAACATTTCATCATTAAAAAACACGTTATTGTAAAATTTTATAAGTTCGTCTTTTGTCATCTCGCTTATTGTGTCGTTTATTAATCGCGCATAATCTACATGTATTCCACGAAAAAACTCATCCACTTCTTCATGGTCATGTATCGAAGGAACAGGAAAACCATCTGTATAATTTTTTTCACGAGTATTTTTTAAATTTATTAAAAATGT
>CERI01066315.1_pt1 | contig 26612 bp, 31 predicted proteins | sample 350261 | NCBI WGS metagenome assembly CERI01 (sample SAMEA2620979, study PRJEB7988) | marine metagenome | isolation source: saline water (ENVO:00002010), including
AAAATTATGAAAGAGATTTAATGGATCATGAATTAGAAGAGGAAAGAGCAAAAACACCTGAAGCAAGAGCAGAAACACCTGAAGCAAGAGCAGAAACACCCGAAGCAAGAACAGAAACACCTGAAGCAAGAGCAGAAACACCTGAAGCAATTGAATATTCCGATGAAGAGGATAAAGGTAAAGAAGATGAAGAAATTAGAAACAAAATAAATCAAATTGATTTAAATGATAAAATAGATATAAATGAAGAAGATGATATAAAGGAGGTTGTTATAAATAATGCGTTTTTTTAAAAATAATAAAATGATGTGAATAAGGAAAATGTATTATGTATATTCATTAATTTGTGCTATTGTAATTTTTGTTATTTTACAAAAATCTTATAATAAAAACGATGATACCGAAAAAGATAAAACTTTTGAACAATTATTCACTTTTGCTATTATATACGGTATTCTTACTTTATGTTTCTACTTTTTAACTGAAACAATATTTGTCGATAAAACTGATAGTTTAGATACTTCAGATGATATGATAGGTGGAACAGGTGGAAAATCAATAAAAAGTAATATAGATGTTAATATGTTACGTAAGATACCAGAAGAAGTTAATACTGGTTTTTCAATAAATGATCTAAGTGATGGAGATTAACATTTTTTCTTTACGTTAATGCTAAATTTACTTTTTGAAATAACATTTGGATCATAATCATCTTCTTCATTCTTATTAAAAGCTTTATTTTTTCTTTTTTCATCCTCAATGGCTTGTAAATCCCATAAGGATTCGTCACACATATGGAATTTAGTGTCTTTTGCTTTATACCAAAATATTTTATCTTCAATTTTATTACTTTGTGTTCTATTATCGATAACAAGACAATGATAATCTACACAAATTTGATCCATTACTTGTTTGAATATATCAAAACTATCGAAGAATCCACAATAGTGTTCATATAATCTTTGCTTATTTTTAATTATACTATCACTAAATATAAATATATAATCCGTTTGACCTCTTAAATTTGGTCCTATACCTAAAGCATACTGCATAGTTAGTATAAACAGTATATTAAAATGTCGACCGTTCATAAAACATGATCTTATGTTTTTATCTTTTGTCCAATCACTATCATATAAACAATCATCCAAAATTAAAAATCCTCTTGGATCAATAGAAGAATGACCATATTGTTTTTTATCTTGTTTAAATTTTTCTGTAATATTTCTTTGTCGTGTAACGAATTTTTCTAATAATTCAGGAGTATATTCGTCATGAATTAACATTTTTGGTATAAAATATTGAAAAAATTCATTTGCACATTCTGTTGGACTAATCACTGTTCCTATTGGTATATTCTTCTGGTAGCTTAATAGATCCTTGAGAAGATGTGATTTTCCAGAAGCTCTTTTTCCAATTAGGACAATACATGATTCTGACCCAACCTTTGATGGATCAAATTTTTTTATTTCTAATTTCATTGATGGTTTTTTTTTACCAGACATATCTATAATAATAAAAATTAATAAATACTTTGTTTACTTACACATATTATTTATTTTCCATTATTTTTGCATTTAAGTGTCTTATAAAAATGATTTCTTCACTTTTTTGTTATATTTTCAAAAACTTTTGTATTTCATATAAACATATTAATTAATACTTTTATAGTAATGTATAATATTAACCAATTAAGTTCAAATTCTTCATTTATAATACAATCTCCTAAATATCTTTTAGAATATTCTTTCAATAAAAATACAGATAGTTGGATTAATATTTTAAACTATCTCAATATTTCTATCACAGAACTCTCCAAATTAAATCTTTTAAAACTTTTAATCGATAAACATCAAGAACTTGTTATTAAATTAGGTTCTAATTATAATATACTAAAAGAATATAGATTTAGCAATGATATAAATAATAAAACAAAAGGATTTGTACAATTTATGTTTTATTTCAAATGTAATTATTTACAAGATAATAATATATGTAATGGATTTATTATTGTTATGCCACATTTTTCTTTAGGTAATATTGGTACATTTAATTGGAATCAAAAAAATATTCATATATTACATTCTTCAATTAAACATGCATTCTTATCATATATTCAATTATATGCTATTGGTTATTTACATGGAGATTTTCATCCTGGTAATGTATTATTGAAAAAAACCAAATTAAAACATATTGATTATAATATAGAAAACATTGGAGAATTTAAAAATATTCCAACAAACGGAATAAGAACTTGGATAATGGATTTTGAGAAAATGGAAAAAATAGAGAATATACATGATGTAACAACATTAAATGACTTTTATTTTGATATGAAGAAATTTCTTGTTTTTATACAACAAAACATATTTATTACAAATATAAATAAAACATCGCTTATTAGTTTTGAGAATTATATTAATACTTTAATTAGTATGAATGGAAAATTATTAAATAAAAAGAATATTATTGATATACTAAAATTAATAGATAAAATTACTTTACAATAATATTTATATATATTTTATATTCATATAATTTGGTTGATATTTCATTTCTAAACATTGTATATTTTTATAACCACCAAATTTTCTATCTTCTTTTATAGTTTCTAAATCTCTAGCACTTAATGATTTATATTCTGAATGATCTTTATATAATAAATCTTGATCAGTTAATAATTCATCTGTATGAGTTATATTTTCATATAAATTATATCTGGTACCATTTGGTATGATTATTCCTATATGATTTTTTAAATGTTGAAGAATTTCTATTTCTTGTTCTTTTTTTAAAGATTTATGAATCCATTTAATATTTTCTAATTTTCCATTATTTATTTTTTGTAAATATTCAATAGCATTTGATTTTTCATCTATATTCCATGTTGGTCCTCCAATATAAAAGTAAAATTTATTATTAATTTTATCTAATTTTTTCTTATTAATTAAATTTAATAATTTACTATTTTTAATATCATCTTTGTTTTTTGATATTTCCAATATTTTTTTAATAAAATATAATTGATATATTTTTTCATTTATTTTTTCAATAGTAACATGATGCTTTGATTCAACAATTATTAAATCTTTTAAAATATTACCTTTTTGTTTATAATATTTTTTATATTCAATTGTAAATATACCATCAAATTCTGTTAATATTTCATTTTTATTTTCAAGATAATTTTTCAATGTATTTAATTCCAAAGATTTAATTATAATAGATCCTTGATATTTATTTTTGAGAAAATATTTAACATTTTTATTAATTTCATATTCTATACCATCACTTTCTTTTTGAATATATTTTTCAAATTTATCATTAAAATTATTCACAGAATTTTTAAGATTTGATAACTCTTTCTTAAAATCTTTAATTGTATCATCTATTTTATCAAATTTTTTATCTATTTCTTTAAATTTTTCATTAAATTTTTCATCTAATTTTTCATCTAATTTTTTATCTAATAATTTTTCAATATCTTCTAATGTTATCATTATTATTCTTATTATATAATTATTTCTCCTAGTAACAACGGATTAAGAAGACATAAATGTACAGGTACATCAAATCCATTACAATGTCCACATTGTAATAAAGAATTTACAACACGAGGAAATAAAAGTCGTCATTTAAAAGTATGTAAAATAAAAGAAGTACAATTATTGATAAAAGAACATACAATATTAAATCAAACAACAAATCAAATACAAAATAATAATGATAATCGACAAGTAATTAATAATTATCATATTTATACTGGTAAAATTAAATATGAAAGCGATGATGAAGATTATGAAGGTATCACTCGAAATGATTTTTGTAAAGAAGTAACTGACTATATTTCAGAAGATACTATTGATAATTTGGCAAGAAATCTTAATGTGATTGGTCTCCTTGAATTAAAACATTTTAATCCAGATCATCCTGAAAATCATAATATTCGTCAAAATGATAAAGATTCATATAAAGTATTACGAAACCAAAAATGGGAGGTTCATACAAAAGAGAATGTGTTAACGAAATTATATAATTTATCAAGAGGAGAATTATATGTTTATTCAATCGATAAATTATTTAATAAGTTATTATCGGATAGTGAAACAAATGATTATATAATGAGATGGGTAGATTATGATAAGAATAGTAAAAAACGTATATATAAATATATGGAAGTGCAATTAAGAGAAATATCGAAACGTATGAAAAAGAATATAAAGAAAATAAAAGATGATGAAAAAATACAAAAACTTTTGAATTAATAAGTTATATACTTAGAAAATAGAATATATAAATAAAAAAAGTGATAGACTGATTATAATTTTTATTTATGGCTAAGATACAATGTCCTATTTGTATAGAATCTTTCAATCATATAAGTATTATCACATGCCCTTCATGTGAATATAAAGCATGTAAAACATGTTATAAAACATTCATACAAGAAGTAAAAAAAGATACTATAAGTTGTATGAGTTGTAATATTATTATGAATCGCGAAACAATGATAGAAAAATTTGGTAGTACATATATTACATCCAAATTCAAAGAAATCCAAAGAGATGCACGATATAATAAAGAGATGGCTTTATTACCTTCCACTCAACCAGATGCAGAAAGACATTTAAGAAGAGTTAATATCAAAGAAAAAATTAAAGAACTTAAAGAAACAAAACTTAAAATTGATAAAGAAATTTTCTATTTGTATGGAGATTTACGAGGTATTGATACTAAAAAAGGTGGTGATACAAAAATCAATTATGTATGGCCGTGTCCTATTGAAGAATGTAAAGGATTTCTAAATACTAGTTGGACTTGTGGTTTATGTTCTAATAAAACTTGCAAAGACTGTCTTGAAATTATTACTGACGAAGAAGATCATGAATGTAAAGAAGAACTTAAATTAAATGCAACAGTTGTTAAAGAAAATACTAAACCTTGTCCTGGTTGTGGAACAGGAATATTTAAATCAAGTGGATGTTCACAGATGTATTGTACGAACTGTAATACTGCATTTGATTGGAGAACTGGGAAAATAGAACAAGGTAGAATTCATAATCCTCATTATTATGAGTATTTGAGGAATATATCTGAAAATGGTGAAATAAGAAGAGAAGAAGAAAATATTAATGCATGTGATGCATTGGTAATAAATAGGAATATGGAAAGAACAATTGCAGAATTATATAACAGAAAATTTAAAGAAGAGATACAGATTACGGAATATGTAATGTATGTTATGAATACGATAAGATATTATGGTCATATGAAGTCGGTATATAATGAGTATAATAGAGAAATTGATCATCTTAATTTGAAATTAAAAGATTATAGAATTAATATCTTATTAAAACATATTAAAATTGATAATAAAGAAGATAAAGTAAAGTATTTACAAAACATTAACAAACATTATAAACAAATAGAATTTTATAAAGAAAGGATACTAATTGTTGATACTGTTGTTTCAATTGTACGTGAATTTATAATGAATACGTACAATGTATATTTAATCTCAATGATAAATAACCTACGAAATTTAACATTAGACAAAATAAAAAAAGAAGATATTGATAACTTTAAGAAAGAAGTAAATACCTTTCATAAAAATATACAAATATTAATAAAATATTGTATTAAATCTCATGATAAATTAGCCAATACATATAATAGTGTTAAATTTATTCATGGGATTGAAGATGGTTTAAACCTATTTAATAGAAAATAAAATTAATCTTTACGATTTAACCAAGGATCCTTATCATCAAAAATAGGTTTACTTCCAGCTTCAACATCAGTTACAGGACCAGAAGCCGCCGGAGATTCTTCATCAATATTTAATCCAGATATAGCATTTTTACTTCTTTCATCAAATACTAAATCTTTAGCTTCTTTATTTTTATTATAATTCATCATGAGAGTATTAAGTTGTGTTTCGGACCATTCCTGATCAGGTATATCAGTAAGATTTGGCGTCATAGGGATCCATGTACCAACTTCAGCAACATAAATATTGAATTTATTATCTTTTTTCTTAAGTTGTTCACAACGATTGCGAGCTTCATCTACTGTATTAAAAACACCTCTAATTTTAATACCACGAATAGTAGTTCGAAAATCTTGAATTTTATGAAAGTCATCTTCTAAAGTTTGATTATTAGTATCAATATAAAATTTATATTGTTCATCTAGTTCTTTATGATCAAAGATATAACTGTGATTTGTTTTAATAGTATCAATTAATTGACTATCATCTTTATATTTAAGTTTAAGATTATCAATAAGGAAACCAAGATCTGTAGAAAATTTTTCAATAAATTTAGAAAAGAAATAAGATTCTTTTTGAACAATAACTTCTTCGGGATTAATAAAAGATAAACAACAATAGTTTTGATTTCTTAGAGGGTCATCAGTTTCTAAGTAATCTTTTTCTTTAGTAGAGACAGTATTAGACATTTATTAAAAATTATAATTATATTGTTTAAGTAAAGAATTTTTTATTTCTATACTATAAATTAAAAAGAAAAGATGGAAGTCTCTGTTGATTTTAATGAAATCCTCGTTCGTGCTGTTAAATATTTATTAGAAGCCTTCTTTATTGCTATTGTAGCATGGCTTTTCGATATGAAGTTAAGTACGATGGAAATTGTTACTCTCGCATTAACTGGTGCTTGTGTATTTGCTATCCTTGATACCTTATCTCCTGTTTATCAACAAAGTGTCCGTCAAGGTGTTGGTCTCGCAAGTGGGATTAAGATGATGGGTGGTATATAAATATAAATTATTTTTTTTAAAAATCGATTTCGATTTGGTCCATATCTTTTTTATCAAAACTATTAATAAATTTTATATAATAACGATTATTATATAATATAATTATATGTTTCTTCGATAATTTATATCTATGTTCCTTCATACACAAATTTTTAAAGAACTCAAAAAGTTCTTTTGATTTTGGATATATAACATAGAATTTACAATCAATCATATTTTGAAGTATAATATCAGTTTGTTGTTTTTTTGTAAAATTATGGATATCAAATACATTTAGAATTTTTAAACGAAGTTCGTGATCAATTTCAACCATATTTATAATTAAATAATTAATATGTTATCATTTTTTATATATTGTATAATTATAAAATGTATGAAACATTGAAAAATATAATTAATAATACGGAATTAACTCCGACTATAATTAATAAAGATTCTGATTTTGTTATTATAACCTATTGGTGGGGTAGAGGAAATAAAAATAAAAATACTCAAAAACCTTGTCCCGATGAAGTAGAACCTGGTCAAAAATTAGATAATGAACCAATACAATTTGAAGAAATGATAGAAAATTGGGTAAAATCATGTAAAAAGATGAAATGTAATTATTTGGCTCAAGAATATCCAGAATTTGCTGTAAAAGGTGGATATCAGATGGCAATAAATGCAAAACCTTTATTTATTAAGAAAGCTTTACAAAGTTGTAAAGGAAGAGCTGTAGTATATATTGATGGTGATATGACAGTAAATAGTTATCCACATATATTTAATATGAAAAATATTGATTTTATGGCAAGAGGATGGAATATAGATCCTAGAGGAAATAAACATTATTTATCAAAGACAAAATCAATATGTTTTGATCCATATATATTTGAAACATCAGGTGGAATCATGTATTTTGCGGATTCAATACCTTCAAATAATTTATTGGATTTATGGGCAAAAGCTTCACATAAAAAAATGTTTGAAGGAAAAGCAGATGATAGAATTTTAAGTATGTTAATAACTTCAATGAGATTAGATTTAAAGATGAATATAATGCAATTACCAATAGAATATTTATGGTTAACTGATAATTATTCACCAGAAAACGTAAAAGATAGATATTTAAATAAAAGTCATTATAATAAGAAAGATATTGTATTTGAACATCCTGCATGTTTAACATCTGAAGAAAAAGCTCTTGAATTAGGAGCAGCCAATGATAGACAACCTAAATTTTATGATAAATTATTGGAAAATGTTATTGAATGTGAAACAGAAGGTGGTATATTTTGGGAATATATCATATTTGAAGAAAAAAGACAATTAAAACAATGGAGTAAATATTTAAATTATATTTCAAAAGCAATATTATATAAAGATGATGAAGGTGAAAAAATACATCCATATTATACCGTAAAATATAATGATGTATATGGAAAATATAATAAAATAGCTGAAGAAAATGTAAAAAAAGCCAAGAAATTTATTGTAGAGTTAGGAAAATATAAGATTAAAGGTGATTATGTTTATTTAAAATATGATGATGAAATGAAATATAAATCGAATGTTGTATATTCATATGATTTAATACCGACAATATTAGCTTTACATTATATTGGTGTTTCAGTTATATATTTACCAAATGATTGTAAAGATAAAGATGTAGATGAAGTATTAAAATTAAAAGAGAAAAATAAAACTTTAGAATTAATAACAAAAATAACAAATGAAAATTCTTTTGAATTTAATAAATCGTTTCCTATCTATTTATGTTGTAAATCACGTGTTTTAAATCATATTATAAAGATGTCTGAAAATATAGAAGATATTAATAAAAAATTTAGATTATGTGTTTTATTTGTTCAATTAATTCGATCTGAATTTATAATTGATTATGGTTCATCTTCTACTAAATCATCAACTAAATCTTCTAAGAAATCTTCAAGTAAATCTCCTGTTAAAAAACCATCAAAAGTCCAATCATTACCAACAAGATTAAATAATAAGAATGAGTTATTATCAGAAATTAAATCAATGTCTGGTATAAAAATAAGATCCGAAACTAAAAACATAAAAAGTTTAGTTTCTTTAGAAAGAAAAATTAAAAAATGAATCAAATAATTTATTATTCACGAAAACATGGTTTTAATCCAATAGAAATAAAAGATATGAGATTATTTTGTAAAAAAATTAAAGAATATGATTTTATATTATATGATACATTGAACACAAATCTAAAAGATAGTTTTTTCAAAAAAATGTTCAAAAAATTTGATTTGAAAAAAGAAGATTATGAAGATAATATATTATGTGGTTATATTTTACATAATATAAATTATTTAATATTATTCACAAAAAATGATATAACAGAAGAATATTTTTTACAAATTATGGATATGTATCCAAAATGTATTAAATGTGATGATTATATATGTGATTTACAAATGAATATAAATGAAGTAACAATATGTGATAATTGTTTTTATGATATATTTTTTAACGAATCATAACACTATTAACACTTGCTCCTATTTTATTTTTCTTTAATTGTTTTTTTGTAGCATTATTAGACGTTAACATAATTAATGGTATCTTTACATCATCATCAAATTGATTAATAACAATATCAATAATAGAAGAAGGTATTTCATATGTAATATTTTCTATAATATTATCATAACTATTAATTAATTCATTTATATTAACAGTATCTGGTTGAATATAAAATTTATCAATCATATGAGATAAAGTAGTAAAATTTATACTTGTTTTATGAAACAAAGAAGATTTTTCAGAAAATTGGAATGATTTATCTAAAGCAATTAATAATGTTGAACAAGCACTTAATATAATATTTGCAATTTTAATATCATTTGTATCTGTAAATAATGAATTTATTATTGTTAATATTGCTGTAATAAGAATGTTTGGTATTATTAATAAATTTTTACGAAAAGAATAATATTTAGAAGATTTAGAACATAATATAGCGAACATAGTAATTTTTTGGTAATATTCATCTAATAATTTTTGAGTGTTATTATCCATCTCATAATTTAATTTAACGAGATTTTTTAATAATGCAATAATTTTTTATAAAAATGATGGATATTTGTATGAAATGATATACAAATAATGGAAGATATTATAAAATTCTCTAAAAAATATAAGTATAAAACAAAAATATTAGAAGGCGCATTTGATTATAATAGTGTAGCAAAATATATAAACACAGAGAAATGTAATTTGGTTTTATTTGATACTTTAAATAAAGATTTAACAAAATTAGAATGCATATTATCAAAAGAAGAATTAATGAAAGATAAATATGTCAATGGTATAATTTGTTTTACAACAATAAACGAAAAGACTGCTGTGGTTGTCTTTAAAAAAATTGAACATATGAAAGAAAAATATTTTCTCAATACATTAAATCAATATAATATATGTAAAATATGTAATCAAACTGTTCAACATGTACAAATAGAAGATGAAACCGGTGAATGTGTATGTATGAGATGTTTACCAGATTATTGTGTTGAAAAATATAGAAATTAGTATAAAAATAAAAAAGTGATGAAGTTTTTATTTTTTTATTATTTACAAAATGAGTAAGTGTATTACAATACTTTCAGATGGTAAAACTAAATGTGGAAAAACTGCAAGTTTCAATCTAATTGGAAATCAACCTAAATATTGTAGTCTTCATAAAACAGATGAAATGGTTAATATGAAAAGCCCAAAATGTATTCATGTTGATGAAGAAGGCAAAAGATGTACAAGTCAACCTTCATATAATATTGAAGGAGAAAAAGCACGATTTTGCCGAATACATAAAACGGATGAAATGGTTGATGTTTTACACAAAAAATGTGTTGGAGTTGATAAAAATGGAAAACAATGTACGAAAATACCAGCATTTAATTTAGAAGGTGAAAAACCAAAGTATTGCGAAGAACATAAAACAGAAAAAATGATTAATGTTAGAAGTGTACGATGTATTTATGTTGATGAAAAAGGAGAAAAGTGTAAAAGTCAAGCATCATTTAATATAGAAGGTGGAAAAGTACTTTATTGTGGACTTCATAAAAAAGATGATATGATAGATTTAATACATAATAAGTGTATTTATATTGATGACAAAACAGGAAAACAATGTACTAAATATCCTGTTTTCAATATAAAAGGAGGAAAACCTTTATATTGTAGTATTCATAAATTAGATGATAGTATAGATGTTAAAACCAAAAAATGTATTGAAATGATAAAAGACGAAAAAACTGGAGAAATAAAACAATGTGAAACAGTTCCTATCTTTAACTTTGAAGGAAAAAAAGCGGCATATTGTAGAACGCATAAAAAAATTGGTATGATTGATGTAATCCATGATAAATGTATTCATGAAAAAGATGGAGTAAAATGTGACAAGAGACCTTTATTTAATTTTTACGGATTTAAAGCGGAATTTTGCCGAGAACATAAAGAACTAGGTATGATTGATGTATTACATAATCAATGTTTATTTGTAGACGAAAATGGTATTAAATGTGATAAACAACCAACATTTAATTTTGATGGTGAAACAAAACCACTTTATTGTGTTGCACATAAAAAAGATGATATGGTAGATATTAAAAATAAAACGTGTATTTATGAAGATGAAGATGGAAAATGTATGAAACAACCAAATTATAATTTTGAAGGAGAGACAAAACCGCTTTATTGTGGAGAACATAAAGAAACAAAAATGATTGATGTAGTATCAAAAAGATGTAATGAACCATTATGTGAAAAAATTGCTATATTTGAAAATAAATGTACTCGATGTTTCTATTTCCATAATCCAAATGATAAAAGAGTAAAGAATGTAAAACTAAAAGAAAATGAAGTAATAAAATTTATAAAAAAAGAATTTAATGATTTTGAATTAATTTTAGATCAAAGATTAATTGGAGAAAGATTATGTATATCTCAAAGACCTGATATATTAATAAATTTGAATAAACATACAATTATTATAGAAGTTGATGAGAATCAACATAAATATAATGAGGAAATTTGTGAAGAAGCAAGAGAACATAGAATCCACGAAGCATTAGATAGAAATGTTATATTTATTAGATTTAATCCAGATGGTTATATAACAAATAAAAAGAAAATAAGAAGTTGTTTTACAATTGATAAAGTACTTGGATTACCAAAAATAATGAGTAAAGATGAAAAAGATTGGAAAAATAGACTAGAAACATTGAAGAAAACAGTATTAAATTGTATTGAAAAAGATATAGAAAAATCAATAGAAAGAATATATTTATATTATAATGGATATATCTAAAGACTGGGTATAAATTTGTAACCACATTCTATACATATATTTTGCCATATTTGATCCATACTAAAAATTTTAACTCTACTTTTTAATAATGGGAAATGTTTTAGGTATTCTACACATCCTAGAGTTTGACAGAATTTATAAAGAACATATGAATAAGATAAAAAGTTTTTTCTATTCTTAGGACAATGCTTTAGAAAAGGACCCTGAATATCCTTAAACATGTTGCAGAGTTTTTCTTCAAGTTCAGCAGAAAATTGTGGTGCTTGTTCACCATTTATACGATTTAATATATAATGTAAATGTTCATAATATCTATGAAGTTTGAGGTTTTTTAATATTGATCTCATTGTTTTATACGAAATTGATTTAAAGTCAATTACTCTTTGTTTTTTTAGTTCTGAAAGTATCTTTTCAAATACTTCAGCAGGGATTTCCGTGGATTCTTTCCCTTGCACCTGGCTAATCCATTCCTTAAAGTGGTTAATCCGTTTATAAGAATAATGAGAAGTATCTTTACTATTGTACATAATAACAGGTCTATTTTGTTCAGCTAAAAGAGTATCTTGATAACCACAATTCAAACATATTACAACTGCGTCAAATTGTAAATTTGATATTTTACCGATTTTACAATTTGGACACATATCATCTATAAATTCTTCATCTATATGATTTATATATTTTGTATCTGTTAATGCTAAATATTTATTAACTAATGATGATTTGTCAACAGTAGGGGTTTTCTCTTTATCATCTTTTACATCAATTTGTAAAGCGGAAAGAATATCATTTTTAGGTTGTTGTTTTTTATTAGTTTTAGAAGAAGAATATAATTGTTTATCAATTATATCATAATAGTTAAAAAGAATATTACCTGTATTTTCATAATAATTAATTTCATTTTGAGTTTCTAATTTTTTAATATTTTCTTTCATATTTCTTATTTCTTCTTTTAATAATACATTACTATTCCATAATATATTCGCTTCTTCGCAATTAATATCCTCAAATTCTTTAATTTTTCCTAAAATAAAATCACGATTTGTTTCTAATTTATTTATATTATTCTTAACGAATCCTATATTTGAATGAATTCCAGAATACTTCTCTATCGTTTTTGAATGTAAAGCATCAAGTGTAGAAGTTTCTTTTGTATCATCTATTACATGTATACGTTTTTTACTACTTTTTTCTTTAATACCAAAACTCATTTAATAATATATATTTATAGTAAGAAATGTTTATATAAATGGATTTTTATTTACATGTAGGAATAGCGTATATTAATCTTTATAAACAAAAAGAATATATTCATTTATTGCCGTTTTTAATTTTGAATGAAAATATTCATTATTATGAATCATATTATAATAAATTATTACAAGAAATGCTTCAATATAAACAAGTCAAAGGAGAATGGAGTATATATTTTAATGTATTTGATAGAAAAACGTTTATACGAATAATAAAAAATGATGACATCATAAATATTATGTCAGAATAATAAAAATGTGTGATTGTTTGAAAAGAGATTGTTTAGAGTGTTACGAAAATAGTTTAGCTGATTCCTTTTATTCTAAATATATTATTGATGAAGAACCTTGGAAAATTTCAAAAAATTCAGATGGTGAATGTGATATAATGTGTATGAAGTGTAAGAAAGTAGTATTAAAGAAGAAAGTAAAAGAGTTAACAACAAGGAGAATATATTGTGATTATTGTTTTATACAAACTGATACATTTACATTGTAAATAATTATAAATTATTTTTATTATTGTTTTTTTGGTATTAATATCAAAAAATATAAATCATTTATGTGAAGAATTGAATGATAATCTTATACTATAAAATTTTATAAAAAAAAATCATTTTTATTATTTAATTATATGAAGGAGCACTGCCTATTTCCATCTCCTTACGGTATAAATCTGGTTGAACGGTACTGTTGAGGAAGGGGCTGACAACTTTTGTTGGATTCGGAGTTTCAGATCTTAATTGAAGATTTGGGTTTCTCATAACGGAACTTGTCCCAATATGATATCCCGCAGATAACATAGAAGGATCATAAATGCTTCCTCCGGTCGAAGGATTCATCTTATCCCATTTTGTCTCAGTGGCATCAGATGGTAAAAGGTCTTTGCTCGTTAAAGAATCACGGGGAAAGCACGAGTCCATGCCTTCAGAAGGTACACCTTCGGGAACGGCGTTCCAAACGGCATTACCATTAGGATCAGAGCCATTAATATCTTGAATACCAGAGGATATGTCATTAATATTGCGTTGTTTATTGTCTAATTCGGCTACAGAGGGTTCAGATTCGATACCTTTATAAACGGTATTAAAATTAGAGGGGTGTCCATCTTGAAAGCCTTCATAATTGATAACACTGCATTTAGAATTATATGATTGAAATAACAACACTAAGAGTAAAAGTAAAATAAGGAGTGCTAAATATAAAACAAGATTATTTTCTTTAGTCATAATATCTTTATTACATTATTTAGATAAAAAAGTTCGCCAGTAAAGTTCTTAAATTCTCTAATTCGTTTTTCCATTCAGGAATATTTTTTGAATGATTATAAATATCCCACATATTTTTTTTTAATAATGTTAACTCTTCTATCTTTTCATTTATTTCTTTCTCTTTTTTTATTAACTCCGAATCCCATGAATCATAAATAATATTTTTATCATGCATATCAATATCCTCTTCATTTATAAAAATAGATTTAATCATCCATGAATTATAAAATACACCAGAATGAATATATATACCTATAAAACGTATATCAATATTAATAGTAAGATTATCAAGGTTATTTAAGTCGAAAATAGAATTATATTGTGTATCATTAGAAGATATATTTGGATAATAATTCTTATATATATAACACTTGAAAACATCTGTTTGTAAATCAAATGATGATTCATAAAATTCATTTATTTGTTCATCTGTTAATGAATTCGTAAACCATTCTGTATTTTTGGTTTTAATAATATTTAATGTTGTTAATTCGAAGTTATTTAAATAATCTTTTTGTTCAGTATCTTTAATTTTAAGAAAAACTTCTAATTTATTGTCATCAATAGTATTAATTTTTAAAATTGTAGTATCAAAAAGGGTTTTAAAAATATTTTTAGTAGAAGTAGAAATATATAAATTTTTTTTTCGAATAGGCGTGTTAAATTCCATTATTATATATCTATAATATGAATAAAACTACATTTATGACACAAGAAACAGAAAAGAATCCATATACAGATATTATTGTGGATTTCATAAAAAATGAGTTATTAAAAAGTGATTTAAAAGATGAAATTATGAAACCATTATATATAACAGCTTTATATTATGTAATACCATTAGTAATATTATTAATAATAATGAATTTTATTACAACATTAATAGCAATAATGATAGTATTTTATATAAAAAAATATAATTAGTAATAATATAATGAAATTATTATATAATTCATATGATTTACCACAAAAATGGAAAAAATATGAATATGTATTATCAGGTTATAGAATGAATTATTCAATAAGATGTGCATTTTTTAGTATATTTGATCATAGACATAATGAATTTTGGATGATTTGGAGTGATATATGTCCATGTATTTTATATATAATAATGTTTATAAATTGGTTCTTTTTTCATAATCCTATAGAAAAAATCAATAATCATTATATTTCAATAGCATATATTGGAATTATTATAAGTCGTATATGTAGTGTGATATATCATGTTTTTAATTGTATATCAATGGATATGAATCATAAATTAATATATATAGATTATATAGGAATAACTCATATTATATTAGGAGCACCATGGTTATATATAAATACAAAAAATAAAAATATATATATATACATATTAGTTTGTATAATTGGATATATAATATGTATTACAAGATATATATATACATTATTATATAATAAAAATAATAAATATGATCAAATTTTATTAATTTTATTGGGGTTTATTGGAAATTATCCATCATTTATAATAATATTAGGAAAAGAATATATGATAGAATGGAAAATAAATTGTGGTATAGGTTTTTTTGTATTTTTATTTGGTTTTATATTTTGTTATATATTGAAATTTCCAGAAAGATTTTTTATTATAGGAAGTTCTGATGGAAAATTTTGGCATAGTCATGTTATATGGCATATATCAATATCAATTGCACAATATTATTTTTTGAAAACCACATTTTTAATAAATCATACCATTAATTTTATTTAAATATATTTTGGAAAGATTAATATCTTTTATACTATTCATATCAAGATTATTATTAATAATATACCATAAACGAATATATGTTTCTTCATCAGTTTCGTATGGTTGTTTATCTAAAAAATATAGAATATTATCGTATATAAAAGATATTTTCATAATATAATAAATATTAATATATAAATCATTTTTATATGTGGATTAAATTTGGTCAAAGATATTATAATACTTATATGTTATGTAAAAAATTTACAGATCCATTTGAAATGTCTATAATTGTTAAATTATTTGAGAATAAAATAAATTATGTTACTATAATGAAATTTCAATCCATTATAAATTTAAAAAGACCTCTTCGATTATTTTCTGATCCATTAGGTATATTAGTTCAAACAATAGATAATGAATATCCCGAATATATAATATTAAAACATAATTTTAATATATTTAGAATTGTATTAAGTAAACCTATAACAGAAAATGAATATAATTTTCATTATAAATATTTAGAAGAATATGTAAATTTTGATGTAAATTTTATATCCAAAAAAATATAATAATGTTAATTGATATTTCTGATGATGTTTATAATGATACTTTAATAGATAATTGGATGGTTTCTAAAGTAATATTAGAAGGAACAAAAAATAAAATGAAAGATATTTTAAGAAAACCTATAAATGATATAAATACATTAGTTTTAAGACAAAATGCGGTATATATGAAAGATATATCATGTATAATGTATTATTTGAAGGAATGTGAAAGTGATTTAAAATGGGCATTAGATTTACAGAATGATGATGAGGAAAGAAATAATATGTTAAATATGTTATATCCAAATGAATTTTACAATAGTTTTATGAGTTATATAAATGAAATATTAGAAGTATATCATGGTTATAAAATTTATATTGTTCCATTAATACAATTATCAAGTCCATTAGGTATTATAATGGCACCATATATGTATTTAAAGAAAACATTAGGAATTGATATGAGTATAAATGATTATATACAAATCATATATAAAATTTTAAAATTTACTGTAAATAGTGAAAATTATAAGGAATTTTTAATAAAATTGGTAACTATGTGTTTTTATATCGCGGTATATGTATATGGAATATGGCAAACATTTGACTTAAGTTTTACATTACATAATTTTAGGGAAACTTTATTAAAAAATATAAATGCTGTAGCAAAATTTGTTGAAATATCTTCTCGATTATTAGATATTGTTACTGAAAAAAATTATATTGGTTATTGTGATGTTATTTATGATAAAACATTTAAGGTAGATGGAAATTTAAGTGATGTATATTGTTTTTGGACAAATTCATTTAATTATATTGATAGATTAAATCGATTAATCGAAACTGTTTATTCTATTGATATTTCTAATACTATTTCAAAATTATATAGAGATAAAGATTGGTGTATCTCAATTTATAATGATAAAACAGAAATGTATGGAATGAAAAATCCATTATTAAAAAAACAAGTCTCAAATCCATTTGTATGTAGTAAAAGTTTAGTAGTAACAGGTCCAAATGCGGCTGGAAAAACAACATATATAAAGGCGATATTATCGAATTATATATTATCACAAACAATAGGTATTTGTATGTGTAAAAAAGCATATATAAAACCGTTAGATGTAATTGCTACATTTATGAGAATACATGATATTGTTGGACAAAGATCTTATTATGAAGCAGAAACAGAGTATTGTAAGATGATGTTAGATAAAGCAGAAAAGAATAAAATGAAAAATTGTTTATTTGTAATGGATGAACCAATGCATTCTACACCTCCTACTGAAGGAGCGGCAACATGTTATGCTGTTTGTGAATATTTAGGAAGGAAATATAAGAATACGAAATTATTAATAACAACACATTATCATTCAATGGTAAATTTAGAAAAAGATAATAAGGATATATTTATGAATGTATCAATGGATGCAATTGATTTAGGGGAAAATCAATATAAATTTCCATATAAATTGAGAAATAAATATTCCTTTCAATGTATAGCAATAGAATTATTGGGAAGAGAGAAATTTCCGAAAGAATTAATAGAAAATGCGATAAAAATAAAAAACAAAATCTCTAAAAGTAAGATAAATGATTGACTTTATTTTAAATAGAATTGATTTATTATTATATGTTATTGTTATTGTTGGTATTTATACCTTTATAATATATTTATGGAGAAAAATAGCAATGTTAGAAACTTCTGTATATCGTTTAGATAAAGCATTAACAAGTATCATATTAGAAAATGAAAAACTTAAATTTGAAAATGAGGAAGAAAAACAAGATTTAACTGATACTTTTAATGATGATATTGAAATTATAGAAGATGAAGTTGTATCACCTATTATAAATACAAACAATGTTAATACAAACAATGTTAATACAAATAATGATGATACAAACAATGTTAATACAAGTAATGTTGATACAAATAATATAGATGATGTAGTGAAAGAGTTATTAGAAGAAGAAAAGAAGACATATAAAAAATCTGAATTATTAAAAATGACGATTGATAATATTAAAAATATAGCAAGTAGTTTAAAAATCTCAACGGATGGTAATAAAGCAGATTTAATTAATAAGATTTTGGAGAAATGAGATATCAATTAAAGGTAAACATGGAATATATTGCCAATCATGTTTTTTCAAAAATGTAATAATTTTACATTTTGATGGATATAAATGTGTTAATCCACAATTATCATCTATATAATATTTATGTAATTTTTGATGAAGAATTTTATATGATTTTTTTGGTATAACTAATAATAATTGAATATCATTAGATATAAAATTTTGTAAAGTATTAAGAGGAGAATATTTATATGTAAAACTAAAATTAGCTAAATCTTTTAAAGATGGTGCATCATAATAAGGATAATACCATGCATGATCAATTGGAGAAGATTTAATATAATAGTTGAAAGTCCAAAATATACCATCTAAGAAAGATTTACAAGCTTGATTTGTATTATTAAGGAAAATGATATTATTGTAATAATGTTTTCTCCATTTTGTATCAACATGAAAATTATGAATATTATATTTTTTTAATTCAGAAATTAAATCTTTATCTTCTGTTAAAGATAATATTCTTAATATTTCTGCTAATACATTTGATTGTATTTCTCCATTAATAACAAGAGGATCTTGTTTTTTAAAAGCATCTTTAATTTTTTCCATACCATTATTTTTTAAATTAATGGTGATTAAATGAGGAAGAAAATCATTACCTAATAAAGAACATGCTACACAATATGAATAAATAGCATCATTCTCATTTTCATATTTTTCAAAAATATCTTTCCATTCAATTAATATGGATTTTCTTAATTCAGGAATTGAAATATATTCTATTTTTTCATTATTTTCTCTATATAAATATATATTTTTTAAAGATATTAAAGATAAAATAATAAGATCGGCATCTAAACCATGAATTAATATATTACCATCGATTGATCCTATTTTTTCAAAAATTTTATGTTCACCTTCTCCATTATGTTCTGTACCTGAAAATTCTATATGATGAAGAGAACATTTATTTTTAACGAAATCATTTAATCGATCCATAAAAGGAGTACCACATGTAATATTATTAGTATCCCATATATCATCAGAATCTTTTAAAAACCTTCTTTTTCTTTGTTGTAAAATTTTAGCAATAGGTGCTACACCATCAAATGCTATAAATGATGTATCAAAGGGAGATATAAGAGATAATGTATATTCCCATAAGGAATTAAACATATTAGTTTCATTATTATCAATTAATATGGTTTTATGAGCGATAGGGTGAACAATACCATTATAATCGAGACAAAATAAATGAATATGTGGTAATTGAGAAATAGAAATAGAGGGATATTTTTTTATAATATTATAGAAAAAATATGGAATACCCATTTGTGTATTTTAATAATCTTAATATTTAAATCATTTTTTTTATTTTTATATTATAAATAATGTTATCCTTTAAAGAACTTTTCTATAGTAGTACTCAAGCAAGATGGATGGGTGTAGCAATAATTTGTGCAATAATTGCAATCTGTTTATCAGTATTATTTAATAATACCGAATTAGAACTTGGTGAAAGATTTGCTTTAATTGCTGTTGTAATTTTATTTAGTATACCAGCTGTATTTTTATCATTATTTGAATTAAATTGTATCGCTGTTAAAAATAAGTCTCATAATTGGTGTGGTTATTGGGCATGGTTTATATTCACTATAATTGCCATACAATGTGTGTTTATTATAGTATCTGCCTTAATGTCTATGATCACATATAATGAAGCATCAAACAAAGTTGAAAAATATAAAGAAAAAGTTAAAATGGAATCAGGTGATGCTAATAAAATAGCAAAAGATATGATAGATGGTAATAAAGAAAATACTGATATGAAAGTAATGGATACAAATATGATGAGTGGAGATTCTATGATGGGATACGGAATGCCAACAGAATATATGCCTCTTAAAATGGAACAATTTAAAAATAAAAAAAAAGTAGAACAATTTAAAAATAAAAAACAGAAGGAAGAAGTAGTAGAAGCATTTGTAGGTGGAGAATTTAGTTCATCGGCTTTCTAAAATAGGTAAAAAAGTGGAATTATTTTTATAAATTTTTATATGATGAAAAATGGTTATATAAAAAAAAAATGATAAGTTTATATTATAAATATTTTTAATTATAAAAATGCGAAAAAGATATAACGATACAATATGTAAAAATTGTAGTAGTATTGGACATACTTATCGTGATTGTCCTTTACCTGTAATGAGTTTTGGAATTATATGTTATAGAATAACACATGATGACGAAATAGAATACCTAATGATTCAAAGAAAAAACAGTTTAGCTTTTATGGAATTTTTAAAAGGAAAATATGATATAGAAAAAGAAGAATATTTACAAAAACTAATTAATAATATGACACAAGAAGAGAAATTCTTTTTATGTGGAAAAGATTTTGATACAATATGGCAAGAAGTATGGTTAGAAGCTAGTAATAAAAATATAAAAGAATATTTTGAATCAAAAGAGAATTTTAATAAATTATTGAAAAATAATAAATTAAATACTTTAATCAAAAATTCAATTAATTTAAATATTCAACCTGAATGGGGTTTCCCTAAAGGTAGACGAAAAATTAAAGAATCTGATTTAGATTGTTCAATTCGAGAATTTTTTGAAGAAACACAATTAACAAAAGATGATATAGAGATAGAGAATAAAGATAAGAAATTTAATGAAATATTTTATGGAACAAATGGAGTATTATATAAACATTCATATTTTCTAGCGAAAATAAAAAAGAATGATATAGTATTATCAATAAATAAGGAAGTAATACATCAAGTAAGAGAGATAAGAGATTTAAAATGGTGTAATTATGAGAAAGTATTAAGAAATATAGGAAATCATAATATTGAGAGATTTGAATTATTTAAGAGTATTCATAACAAAATTATAATAAAAAATAAACAGTAATGTTAAATATTATGAGTAATTGGACTTGGAAAAATAAATTAACAGATGATAATATTATACAAGTTAAAAAATTATGCGATGAATGGGAAAAAAATAAGTTAAGAAATCCAATAACAAAAGCAAAAATTATGGAAAATAAAGTAACATATAATGATATAAAAAAAATATGTGAATCTAAAAAAATTAAACAATATAAAAGTGTTGTAAAATCTTCATCATCAAAAGAAAAAGAAGAAAAACAAAAAAAAGAAAAAAGTTATATAGAAGATATAGAAGATAAAGAATATTTTCCAAAAATAGAAGATAAAAAATTTATAGAAAAATTACATAATTTACAAGAATTAAGTGTTCATAGAACAAAAGAATTAAATGAAATAAGAAATTTGGAAGATTTTGAAAATCAAGTTTTAAAAGAATGTCCTGATAAAACTTTTAATAAAGCTTATTTTCAATATTTTATTCAACAATATTTGTCAAAAAGAAGTTTATATAAAAATATTTTATTATTTTATTCTGTTGGTGTCGGTAAAAGTTGTAGTGCGGTTTCTATTGCTGAAGGATTTTTAGAAAATTATAGTTCATATGAAGAACCTTTAATATGGGTTATATTACCAAAATCATTAAAGACAAATTTTTATAATACAATATATGATTTTAGTCTTTATCATCAAAAACAATGTACAAGTGATTTATATATAAAACTTGCAAAAATTAAAAAAGAAACTCCTTTAAAAGAAGCTCAAACTAAAATTTTAAAAATAATTAAACAAAGATATTTAGTTTTAACTTATGGTGAATTTGAGAAACATGTATCTGGTGGTAAAAAAGTTGAAAATAAAATTTTAATTGTAGATGAAGCACATAATTTAAGAAATAAAACAGCTGAAAAAGAAGAAGATTTAGATGAGGATGAGAAAATATCTGTTAAAACATATAATATATTAAAAGATGTATTAGAAAATGGAGAAAATAATAGATTAATATTAATGTCAGGAACACCAATGTATAATAAACCAAATGAAATTATCGAATTATTAAATTTATTTTTAATTAATGATAAAAAAGAACCTATTAATAAATTGACATTATTTGATAAAAATGGTTCGTTAACTGATAAATTTAAAGATAAATTGATAGAATTATCTTCTAAATATATTTCATATATTACAAATATTAATCCTTTTTCTTATTCTATTCGATTATCACCCAAAGAAGCTTATAAAACAATACCTTCATTTATTAAAAATAAAAAAGATTATCAATGGATTAATCATATTAAAGATGGTGTTATACTTGTTAAATTAGGTTCTAAACAAGAAGATTATTATAAAACTCACAATATGAATATGAGTCATTTATCTGGTTTTGAGTCAATGAATATTGTATATGAAGATCAAATAGGGAAAACGGGATTTAATAATATATTTGAAAAGACAAAAAACAATTCACTAAGTGTAAAATATAGAAATGAGGAGATATTATCAGAAAAATTATTACCAAAATATGCAAATAAAATATCAATTTTATTAAATAATATAAAAAAAAGTAATGGAATAATTATAGTTTATTCTCGATTTTTATGGGCAGGAATAATACCATGTGCTATTGCATTAGAACATATTGGTTATTCAAGATATGGAGTGAAAAATAATATATTAAATAATGGAAAAGAAAGAGATAAAAAATTAAATTATGCTATATTAACAACACCAGTAGATGATTTAATGGGAAATGAATCATATTCATTTGATAAATTAATTCAAGATATTAATCATAATAATAATAAAAATGGTGAAAATATTAAAGTCGTCTTAATTACTCAAAAAGCTAGTGAAGGTATTTCTTTCTTCAATGTTCGTGAAATACATATATTAGATCCATGGTATCATGTAAATCGTTTAGAACAAATAGTAGGTAGAGGAATAAGAAGATGTAGTCATATAAGATTACCATTAGAAAATAGAAATACGATGATCTATAATTATTGTGGATATATAGAGGATATGGTATCAAAAGATGTATTTACTTTAAAAACGGCAGGAGAAAAAGTAAAGAATGTGAATGAGATAACAGAAGTCATAAGAAATAATTCAATAGATTGTGGTATACATAAATATATTAATTATTATCCAAAAGAAATATTTAAATTTAATTTTATTGATATTGTTAATTCAAGAAATGAAAAAATACGTTTTGATATTAAAGATTTTAATGAAAATACGTCATGTGTAATGTATAAAGGAAATGATATGAGAGGTGTAAGAGAAGATAATATGAAAATAACAGAAAACTTAATAAATCGTATTATTGATTATATTTTAAAAAATAAAAAAAAATGGTATTCAATTGATGAAATTATAACTAATATTAAAACATATGATGGTGATGATATATATATGTATTATTCTATAAATAAATGTTTATATCCTAACGAAGTTATTGATAATCATTATTTATATTTGCATAAAGATGGTATTCAATTAGTTCAAAAACAAGATGATTCTATATATTCTTCTATTTTAATATCTGATAAAAAAGATAAAATTATTGTTCAAGAAAATACTAATTATTCCAAATTATTAGATAATATAAATTTAATAAATGATAAATTTGCAAGATTATTTAAAATATATAAAACAATATCATCAAAAAATTTTAAAGATATTATTTTAACAATCATAAAAAATCAAAAATATGGTTTATTACAAGATGATTTATATAATGAAGGAATTATTTTATTTGAGAATAATAGTATAATTGGATATATTGATATATTTCATAAAGATCAAGGATATGATTTAAATGGTAATGATATTCCTAAAGATAAAATGGATAAAATTATAAAAAAATATGAAAAGGTAGAAATAAATGATAAAAAAATATATGGAAAATTAGAAATAACAAAAAAGAAAGAAGAAATAATAATAAATTTTAAATTATATATTGATAAAAAATCAAATGGTGCAAATTGTTATTTTAAAAATAAACCTGAATTAATTAAAATGTTTAAAGATAAAAATTTAATTTTGGATGAAACAAAATCAAGAGATATAATATGTCATGAAATTGCATTAAATTTATATAATTCAAATGATTTATATTTTATACCCGACTTAAAACCAAAAAAAAAATGACATAAATATTTAAATTCTTATCTTAAATAAGATATGACTACTTTATTTGTTCCTCTTAAAATTCAAACTAATCTTCAACTATTACCACAAGAATTAACTAATAATATTACACAAGTTGTTTATACTAAATTAGTTAATAAATATGAAGGTAAATGTAATAGTTATGGATATATAAAAAAAAATAGTATTAAAATTTTAAAAAGAAATTATGGTGAATTTATTAAAGAACATTTTAATGCCGCTTTAAATTTTAAAATCGTTTTCTCTTGCATCGTTTGCAATCCCGCTCAATCACATCATTTATATTGTAAAGTTATTGCTACTAATAATATGGGTATTAAAGCTGTTTATGAAGTTGACGATGATGTTATTATTGAAGCTTTAGTACCTAGATTAACTGCTGGTATGGTATCTGATATAAATTTGGATAATATAGTAGAAGGTGATAATATAACAGTTGAAATTTATGGTAAAAGATTTAATTTAAATGATACAAAGATTGAAGTTATTGGTAAAGCTATTGAAAATATTAATTTACAAAATTTACAAGATGATTCTAATACAAAAGATATTGATGATGATGATGATAAACCACTTGATTTAGTTATTGATGATTCCCAAATTGACGATGAAAATGACAATAATGAAGATGATGAAGATGAAGAAGATGATGAAAATGAAGAAGATGAAGAAGATGATATTACAAAAATTAAAGAATTTAAAGATGAATTCAAAGATGAAACTAAAGTTGTTGATAAAGAAAAAGAAGACGATGAAGATGAAGAAGATGATTTAGATGATATAGATTCTATTGATGAGAATGATGGATTAGATGGTTTAGAAGAAGAAGAAGATCGTGAAGATGAAGATGATGAAGATGAATAAAAAAGTGATATAAAAATATAAAACTATGAATTAATATAATATGGATAATAATAAATTAATTTTGTGTAAAAGTATAAATGATAAAATTACACAATTAAATAAAAATGAAATAGAAGAGATTTTTAAAATTATTTATGAGAGTAATTCTAAATATACACATAATAGCAATGGTATATTTGTTAATTTAGCATGGATAGACTTACAAATTTTAGATAAAATAAAAAAATATATTGATTTTTGTATTAATTCTCATTTTGAAAATAAGAATCATGAAAGTTATAAAAATAAATTATCTTCAACAATTTCAAATACTTCATTAATTCAAACTGAAGAAGAAATAAAGAAAAATGAAGAAAATGTAAACGAAGAAGATAGTCAAAAAAATTTAACAATTAAGAGAATAAATTCAAATATTAAATTTTATCTTGCAAAGAAAAGATTGGATTTTAATAAAGAAAATAAAGCAAAATATTTATTGGATAATGTATTATCGCATGATAGTATTATTATATAAAAAAATGATATTATATATCTAATATATATATGGATCTTTTAAGAAAATCAATTAATAATACTGATAAAATTAAATTTATCAATGACTTTGTTCCTTTTGAAATATATGATAAATGGTCCAATCATATAAATATTAAAAAAGAAGTTAAAGAAGTTAAAGAAGTTAAAGAAGTTAAAGAAAAAGTTA
>CERI01020392.1_pt1 | contig 26577 bp, 21 predicted proteins | sample 350261 | NCBI WGS metagenome assembly CERI01 (sample SAMEA2620979, study PRJEB7988) | marine metagenome | isolation source: saline water (ENVO:00002010), including
TTATCTTCAGAATATAATTTTAAAACATCTACAAGCTCTGTTTTAACTCTTTCTTTTTTTGTTGATGCAAGACCTAATACTTCTACAAACAAATGTTCTAAACCACTAAAATCTTTTGATGCTATAGCTATATGATCTATACTTAATACTTTAAAATTTTTTTTAATCAATTAATTCTCCTACAACATCATATTCATAAGCATCTGTTATTAAAATATCATAAAACTTACCAACATCTAATTTTTGATTAATTTTAACATAATTATCTATTTCAGGAGCATCCATGAAAGATCTCCCAAGAGACCAGCCATCTTCATTTGATACATCAATAATAATTTTTTCTTTTTTATTTATTCTTTGTTTATTTTTAGATAGATTTATTTTTTGTTGAATTTTCATTATTACTTCATAGCGTTCTTCTTTGATATTTTTTGGAATATTATCTTTAAAATCTACAGCAGCACTAGTTCCTTCTTCTTCGGAATATTTAAAAACTCCCAATCTATCAAATTGAGTTTCTTCAACAAAATTAACTAAATTATTAAAATCCTTCTCAGTCTCATTAGGGAAACCAACAATAACAGATGTTCTAATAGCAATATTCTCATTTGTTTTTCTAAGTAAATCAATACGATTTTTAATACCTGCTGAATTTAAACCCCTTTTCATATCCTTTAACATTTTATCAGATCCATGTTGCGTTGGCATATCAATATATGGAATTAATTTTTTTAATTCAGAAAACTTTTTAATCATTTTCCTGCTTAGATGAGCAGGATGAGCATAATGTAATCTTATCCATTCGATATCATTAACCTTATCTAAAACCTCAACTAATTCATAAAGTGATGATTTTGGATTTAAATCTCTGCCATAAGTTGTAGAATCTTGAGCAATTAATAAAAGCTCCTTCACACCTCTATTAGCCAAATTATTTGCCTCTAATACATTTTGTTCTAAAGTATTACTTCTTTGCAATCCTCTCATCAATGGAATTGAACAAAATGAACATACATTGTCACAACCCTCAGCAATTTTAAGATAGGCATAATGCTTTGGTGTTAGCAGAGAACGAAAATAATCGGGATCATCTTTTTTAAAATCTTTACCGGTTATAAATGATAAAATTTCTGAGTGATCTGAAGTTCCAAAAAAAGCATCAACTTCTGGAATTTCTTTAACTAAATCATCTTTATACCTAGATGAAAAACAACCCATTACAATTAATTGCTTAACAACACCTTGTTTCTTTAAATCTGAACACTCTAAAATAGTATCAACAGATTCTTCTCTAGCGACATCTAAAAAACCACAAGTATTTATTATAATTGTATCAGATAATTTTAAATCTTTAACAATTTTATAATCTTGACTTTTAAGACCGCCCATAAGAATTTCTGAATCAACTAAATTCTTTGAACAACCTAAACTAACGAAATAAATATTATTATTCATATTATATAATTAATGATTTTAAATAGCTATCTAATTCAAATTCAAGCAAATCTTCAAATGACTCTCCAACACCTAAAAAAGAGATAGGAATCAATAATTCATGCATAATTGATAAAGCTACTCCACCTTTTGCTGTACCATCCATTTTATTTAATATAATATTATCTATGGGTAATATTTTACCAAATTCTTTAGCTTGCTTGATACCATTTTGGCCAGTGTTACCATCAATTGATATTAAGACTGAAATTTCTTTTGTTAAACTACTAATAACTCTATATACTTTTTCTAATTCATTCATAAGATTTTTAGATGTATGTAATCTTCCAGCAGTATCAATGATAATATAATCATCTCCATTTGAAATACCAGAATTAACTCCATCAAACGCTATAGATGCTGGATCTTTAGTATTAGGATTTGAAATAAAATTTATATTTGTTCTGTTAGCCCAAATTTTTAATTGTTCTACAGCAGCAGCTCTATATGTATCAGCAGCAACGAGGGTAACCGATTTATTATTCAATTTAAAGAAATTAGCTATTTTTGCTGCACTTGTTGTCTTTCCAGATCCATTAACGCCTACAATAATTAATACTTTTTTTAAACTGTTATCAATTATATTTGAATTTTTAATAGAACGTTTAAGAGTCTTATATAATACATCTTCCCATGTTTCATTAACTGCAATTTTTTCTAAATTGCTCATGGTCTTTTCAGTTAATTCCCATCCTAAATCTGATGAAAGCAAACATTCTTCAATTTTTTCTTTATCATTATCTGTTAATGATGAAAAAGATAAAATATTAGAAAAAGTTTCTTTTATTTTACTCTTTGATTCAAATATTTTAGAAAAAGTATTTTTAAATATTTTCATATTTTTTAATATTTTTTAAATGTTCAATGGTATACATAACTGTACTTATAAATAACATTAATATTGAAATAATATAAAATGAAAGAGAAACATAATAATTAAAATTAAATAAAAATAAAATAATCATTATGAAAGATGAAAACATAAAATTTTTACCCATTTTATTTGCTTGAGAAACAAAATTATATTCAATTGCTAAATAGCAAGATAAAGAAATCAAGACTATATCTCTAATTGATAGCAAAATAAAAAAAATAAAAAAAATAAAACCTACTTTATTAATTAAATAAATTAATATTATCATTAAACAAATTTTATCAGAGACAGGATCTAATATTTTCCCAACTGAACTAACTGCTTTTAACTTTCTTGCTAAATACCCATCGAGAACATCTGTTAGAAAAACTAAAAGTATTATAAAAAAAGAATAAATTTGAAACTTAGGAGATTGATTAGCTGAATTTAAAAAAGAAATTAAAGGAAACATTAAAAAAATTCTTGAAATACTCATTACATTAGGAAAACTCTTTAACATTTTAAGATTTTCTAGTTCTATTAAATTCTATAGTATCTATTAATAAACTTTTATATTTAGAATCATTAAATACTTTTAGTTCTTCAAAAGCTTTATCTGAAAATTCTTCAATCATCTTTCGGGTATATTCTACTCCCCCATTATTATAAATCAAATCTTTTAAATTATTAAAATCATCTTTTTTAGAAAAATATTTTATTTTGGTTAAAATCTTATTCTTATTTTTTACATTATTTAATACATATATATATGGAAGAGTTAACATGTTTCTTTTTAAATCTAACATTGCAGGCTTTCCTGTTTCTTCAAGCTTTCCTAAAACATCAAATAAATCATCTTTTAACTGGTAAGCAATTCCAAGATATTCACCAAATTTTTCTAAATTATTTTTTTTAATATCATTTAATACACTCATATATCCCAATTTACATGAAGCACTAATTAATGATGCCGTCTTATCAGAAATCATTTTAAAATAAATATCTTCGGACATATTTTTTGTTTTTGCATTTTCAATTTGCAATATTTCACCTTCGCTAAGCCTTCTAGAAATACTAGATAATATTTTAATGTGTTCAAAATCATTAAAAGAAGCAATATTATCTAATGATTTAGAAAACATATAATCACCAATTAATATCGATAATTTATTTCCCCAAATTTTATTAATTGTAGGCCACCCTCTTCTCAAATAAGATTCATCAACTACATCATCATGTAGTAATGTTGCTACATGTAACATTTCAACTGTGGATGCTGATAAAAAAGTCATTTCATTTGATTTCCCAGCTAATTTTGAACTTAAAATGCAAAGTAAGGGTCTAAATTGTTTTCCTTTAAATTTAATTACATACTTTAGAACCTTATTAATAAGACTAACTTTTGATTCTAATGAGTTATTGAGATATTTATTATATAAAGCAATATCTTCCTTGAGCTCTCTACTTATATGATTAATTATTTTTTTCATTTTTTTCTACCCATAAAAAAAATACTTATTTCAAAAAGTATATACATAGGCACAACAACAATAATTTGACTTAAGGGGTCAGGAGGAGTGAAAAATGCACCTAATATAAAAAACAACAAGATAACACTTCTTCTGTTATTAGTTAAATAATCTTTATCAATAATTCCTATTTTATTAAAAATAAATAAAATAAATGGTAATTGGAATACAAATGAAGATATAGCCATTAACCAAACCATGTAAAATAAATAATTTTCAAGCGTGTAATTCAATTCAATAAAGTCAATTTGTATCGATAATGAATTGAAAAATTGTATAGATATTGGGATTAGAACGTAATACCCAAAAGCTAAACCCATAATAAAAAATAATAAATTAATGAATACGTACTTTATTATCTTATTTATTGTTACATGATTTTCAAAAGCTGGCAATAAAAATGTTAAAAATTGATACAGTATTATTGGAAGAGAAAAAAGGAAACCACAAATAATAGCTAAACTGATTTTTACTAAAAAAATACTAGTAATTTTTAATACTTGAAATGATATATTTAACTCTTCAACAGGATTGATTAAAAATCTTATAATATCATTAGAAAATAAATAGCTCATAATTGAAACGACAATAATAGTAATAAAACATTTTATAATTCTTGACCTTAATTCTTCTAAATGCTCAAAAAATGGTTTCTTTGAATGGACTCTAATCATTTAATAATTTCTTAACTAAACTATACGGTGAAGATCTATCCTTAATATCTTTTTTTAATTCATTATTAAGAATCTCTACATTTTTATCATTCCAAAATAAATCTATTAATTTTTTATTTAAAATTTTATTAATTTGGCTAGTATACCTATTATTAATTTTGTTATTTATAATATTATTTTGATTATTTAAAAAAATAAAATGATTATTTAATTCTTTCATTAAATCATCGACTCCAAAATCATTTATTGCTACAGTTTTTATTATTGGATAACTCCAAACTAGACCATTATTATCCATACTTTCTAAAGATAATATTTTCTTTAAAGAAACTAGTAATTTATCAGCATCTGAACGATCAGATTTATTAATTACAAAAATATCAGCTATTTCAATTATACCAGCTTTTAACATTTGTATATCATCACCAGACTCAGGAACTAAAACAAGAATAACTGAATCTACCTGTTCAACTACATCTATTTCAATTTGCCCAACACCAACTGTTTCAAAAATAATAATATCATAGCTAGCTAAACTAAAGATATCAGCTATCTCATTTATATTTTCCGATAATCCCCCACTACTTCCTCTAGATCCAAAACTTCTTATAAAAACATTATCATCATTATAATAGTTCAGCATTCTAATTCTATCTCCTAAAACTGCTCCTTTTGTAAATGGACTCGATGGATCAACCAATAATACGGCAACTTTTAAATTATCTTTTCTATATTTTTTAATTAATAAATTTGTTATTGAACTCTTGCCTGCACCTGGAGGACCAGTTATACCAATTCGGTGCACTTTTTTGTTAATTGGAAAATAAGATGATATTTCATTTATCAAGTCAGTATTATTATTCTCAACAAGTGAAATTGCTTTAGAGATAGATTTATAATTATTTTTTTTAATCTCAGATAATAATTTATCGAACACAATTCTTATCCAAAAGATTTCTTAAAAAATAAGTAATCAGGAATTAAAACTTTATGACCTTCTTTTAATATTAGTTGTCTATCTTCAAATATTTTTAAAATTCTAGATACAGTTTCTCTTGAGGTACCTGACATATTAGCTATATCTTGTTGAAAGGGCAGATTTTCTATAGTAACCTTACCTTTTCTTATAACTCCTATTTCTTCAGCTAAATTTAATATTGAGACACCTATTCTGTGTTCAGCATCTGATAAAGATAAAGCTTCAATATGCTGATCTGACTTTCTAAGTCTTTTAGCTAACTCAGCCATTAATCCAAGAGAAACAGAAAAATGATTTTTTAATAGTTTGATAAAATCTTCACTACTTATTGCTAATAATTCACAATTTTCTTGAGCTAAAGCATTTGCTGATCTAGATTCACCATCAATAATTGCCATTTCTCCAAAAACTTCCATTTCACCAAGCATGGCTAGAATTACTTCTTTACCTTCATCATTAACTCTAGTTATTTTAACTGTGCCTTTCTTAATAATAAAAACAATATCACCAAATTCTTCTTCAAGTATAATCATACTACCTTTAGGGTAATCTCTTACGCTAACTAAAGATGATATTTCCTCTAGAACTGTATCGTTTAAATTTTCAAATATAGATACAGATGATATAAAGTCTTTATTCATATAAAACTCCAAAATTAGTATAAAAGAATTTAACTTAAATTAAATTAATTTTTTACTTATTTTATTTAAGTATAGTATCTTACCTATAAATAAATCTATATTTCGTGGTTAATTTTTAATTATTAAAATATAAGATAAAATATAAAATATGAGTGCAAAAGGATCAGAATTAAAAAGAGTTAGACAGTCAAATAAAGCAAATTTAGTTAATAAATCTTATAAATCTAAAATTAGTACAGCTGTAAAAAAAGTACTTATTGAAAAGAAAAAAGATCTAGCTGAAAAAAAACTGAATAAAGCTGTTAAATTAATTGACAAAGTTGCTTCTAAAGGTATTATTCACAAAAATAAAGCAGCAAATAAAAAATCTAGCTTATATAAATATATAAACAGTTTATAAATCTAAATTAAAATCAGGTTTTCTATAATTAGGAGAATCTTTTGTGATATTTATATCATGCGGATGACTTTCTATTATTCCTGAAGATGTAATTTGTATAAACTCTGCTTTATCTTTTATTTCCATTATATTTTTAGATCCACAATATCCAAAACAAGATTTTACACCACCAATTAATTGTTCAATAGTATCATTTAATTTTCCTTTATATGGAACTAATCCTTCGATACCTTCAGGTACTAGTTTTTTATTAGATTTTAAATCTTGAAAATATCTATCATGACTTCCTTTTTTCATAGCAGCAACTGAACCCATACCTCTATATGATTTATAACTTCTACCATCTCTTAGAACTACTTCACCAGGAGTTTCTTCTAATCCAGCAAAAATACTTCCTAGCATTACACAATTTGCTCCCGCGGCTAAAGATTTTGCTATATCACCTGAATATCTCATACCTCCATCTGATATTATCTTTTTATTTAATTTATTAGCTTGTTCATAGCATTCAAGCACAGCTGATAATTGAGGTACACCAACACCAGCAACTATTCTAGTTGTACAACTAGAGCCAGCCCCAATACCAACTTTAACTATATCAGCTCCAGAATCAATTAAAGCCTTTGTTCCTTGGCCTGTCGCAACATTACCAACAATTAAATTAATATTTGAATATTTTTTCTTTATAGTCTCAACTGTTTTTAACACACTTTTTGAATGACCATGAGCAGTATCTACAACGATACAATCCACTTGATTTTCTACTAAAGCAGAAACTCTATCAAGAGTATTTTTTTCTATTCCAACGGCTGCTCCAACTAGAAGACGACCATGGATATCAACAGCTGCATTAGGATGATCTTCCTTTTTTAGAATATCTTTTACTGTTATAAGACCTTTTAATTGACCACTATCATCAACAACTAATAACTTTTCTATTCTATGCTTTTGAAGTACTGATTTTGCTTGTTCAAGTGTAGTGCTTTCTGGCACTGTAATTAAATTAGATGACGTCATTCTATGTCTAACTTCTAGATTAAAGTTATTCTCAAATCTTATATCTCTATTAGTTAAAATTCCGACAAGTTTTTTGTTTTTTATTACAGGCAATCCTGAGACTTTATAATTTGCCATAATTTCCATTGCTGTTGAAATTTTAAATTCTGGCTCAATTGTTATTGGATCAAGTATCATACCACTTTCTGATCTTTTAACCTTATCAACTTCAAATGCCTGCTCTTCAATTGAAAAGTTTTTATGGATTATTCCAAGACCACCTTTTCTTGCTAATGATATTGCGAGCTTACTTTCAGTAACAGTATCCATTGCTGCACTTAAAAAAGGAATTTTAAGTTTTAAATTTTTTGATAAATCAATAGATAAATCGACTTCTTTTGGTAATACTGAAGAAAACTTTGGCTTAAGTAAAACATCATCAAATGTTAAGGCTGTCTTAAATTGTTTATTCATATAATTTTAGATACTAATAAAAATGCTATCTGTAAATATCTCCTAAATCTAATTCAACTTCTTTTAATATTTCACAAGATTTTACAAGATTTTTCATTTTGTTATGGTCAGCATACAGGGGTCTATCTATATCTAAAAATTTAACACTTTTACGAATTATCCTATGAGCTTTAGTAACACCATCTCCAAATTTATGTTCTCTTAAATCTAAAGCTTGAGCTGCAGCAAAAAACTCAATACCTAAAATACCATATGCATTATCTAGAATTTGGAAATTCTTCAAAGCTGTATTCATTCCCATAGATACAAAATCTTCTTGATCTGCAGCTGCAGGAATAGATTGTATACTTGCTGGCGCAGATAAAATTTTCTGTTCAACAATTTGTGTATCTGCTGTATACTGACTTAACATCAAACCTGAGAACATTCCAGCACCTTTTGTTAAAAACGCTGGAAGACCATTACTTAAAGCTGGATTATTTAATCTATTCATTCGTCGCTCTGATAGCACTGATACCATTGTGACTGCTGCACCAAGCATATCAAGTGGTAAGGATACAGGCGTGCCTTGAAAATTTGCTCCTGACAATTGAATATTTCTATCAACAAAAAATATAGGGTTATCACCTACTCCATTAAGCTCAATTTCTACCTGTTTTTGACAATAATCTATATAATCTATAGCAGAACCTATTACTTGCGGAGTAGATCTTAAGGAATAGGCATCTTGAACCTTCGTATCCAAACTTCCATTTAATAAATCTCCATTTTTTAAAATTCTCCTTAAAGAATTCGATGATTTAACAGCACCCTGAAACCCCCTTACTTCATGAATCAATTTATTTAAAGGTCCAAGATTAGAAATCAATGCATCCATAGACATTGCAGCAGCAATATTAGCCTGTTTAAACCATTTTTTTGTATCATGTATAAATAAAGCACTCATACCTGTTAAAAAGTTTGATCCATTAATAACAGATAGTCCATCCCTAGCTTCTAATCCTGGAATAGGTATACCGGCTTTGTTCATTGCTTCTTTTCCATCAAATAGTTTATTTTCAAAATATGCTTTTCCTTCTCCAAGAAGAACTAGTGCAATTTGTGACATAGGAGCTAAATCGCCGCAAGCACCAACAGAACCTTTAGAACATACATAAGGAGTGACACCTTTATTTAACATTTTAACTAACGTCTCTGTAATGATTAATCTACATCCAGACATACCTTTTGCATGAACATTAATCCTACTCAACATTGCAGCTCTTACATGATCAATAGGTGCAGGTTCTCCGATACCTGCTGCATGATTATAAACTAAATATTTTTGAAAATCTTTTATTTGATCTGGATTCAATATAGTTTCTGAAAATTCTCCTATACCAGTATTAATTCCATACATAATCTCACCACTAGAAATCTTTTTATCTACTAATTGTCTACATTTATTAATTTTTTGAATAGAGTCATCTGAAAGTTTTATTTTACAATTATCTCTACTTACAGAAACCAAAAAATCTATCGATAAATTTTTACCATTTATTTCTTTAATCATAGTTATCTTTTCTTAATTATTTTTATAAGTTATTAAAATATATATTCATTTTCCTAAAAATTTATCTACTTCATTTACAATAATGCTTGAACTATTATAACTAATATAATCGACAGGAAGAGAATCTAAAACTATTTGGCCGTATGATTTGTTTAATATTCTTGAATCAGCAATTATGCATACACCTATATCATTCTGATGCCTTATAAGTCTTCCAAAACCTTGTTTTAATTTTAATATTGCTTCAGACAGCTGGAAATTAATGAAAGGATCAACATTATTGTTTTTAAACTCTTCTATTTTAGCTTCAACAATTGGATTATAAGGATTAGAAAAAGGTACTTTTAAAATAATTAAAACTTCTAACTTATCATTTGGCAAGTCAACACCTTCCCAAAAAGAGGAAGTCCCAAATAAAATCGAATTATTATTAGATAAATAATTCTTAATTAAAATATCTTTAGAAGTGGTTTTATCTTGATAGTATATATTATCAAAATTTGATAATATATTTTTAAAATTCATTATTTGTTTATAAGAAGTACATAAAACTAACATTCTTTTTGGGACATGATTCCTTAAATCTAAAATAATATTTTTTATATCATTTATAAAGCTATCACTATCAATTACTAGATTTGAATTATTAACAAATAATTTAATTTGATCTTTTAAAAAAAAAGGAGATGAAAATTTTTTTGTGTTTATTGATTTATCAATTGTAAAATCATTTATTCCAAGTTCGTTTAGAATATAATCAAAAGAATCATCAACTGTCAATGTAGCTGAAGTCAATATCATAGAATCAAACTTTTTATAAAAGAAATCAAAAACTTGCTCAACTACTAAAGGTACAGTGTTAAAAGACAGCGAAGATATTTTTTTATTATTAATAAATGCTGAGATCCATTTTACTTGATTACTTGATTTAATAAAAATTTTATTCATTGATTTATCTAGTTCTTGAAATTTATTAAACTGTAATGATAAATCTAGCTTATTAGCTTTACTTATTTTTAAAGACTTAGAACTATTTACTGATTCTATAAATATTTTTAAATCTTCTAATATATTTGGAAAAAAATCAATAAAGTCACTAAACTCGATTCTGTTTACCTCATCAATTTTAAATCTTATATCATGTCGTCCATTAAAATTCATTTTAGATAGTAAATTTGAATATCCAAATTCATTTGTTACTAATCTAAAAGTACTAGTAAAATGATTGAAATCTAACTCAATTTTAGATTTAATATTAATGAGCTGATTATATAAATCATGATCAGTATTATACGAAATTATTTTTTCAAATAAATAAATAGAAGATTCAAACAAACCAGTTATAGATTTTAAACTTATAAATTGTTTTAAATGCATTCTACAATTTTCAGATACTTTATGAGCCTCATCGATTACACACAAATTAAAATCATTAAAAACAGATTCCTCTTTATTGTAAATAGTTGCAAGCAATGAATGATTAATAACTAATAAATTTGATTTTGGTATTTCTTTTTTTAGTTTATTATAGAAGCAATCAGTATTATCATTACTATGAAAACTGCAAAATTGATAATCATAATTAATCATATCCCACAAATAATACAATCTATCCACAGGGAAACTATTGCACTCACTTATATCACCTGTTTTTGTATTTTTTATCCATACAGATAATGATAGTAATTCATATATATCTTTCTCGTTTAATAAATCTAAATTATTAAATAATTTTTTAAATCTATCAACACATATATAATTCTTCATTCCTTTAACTATACTTGCTTTAATCGATATATCTAAAGCTTCAGATAAAGAAGGTATATCTTTATTAAATAATTGTTCTTGTAAGTTGTGAGTACTTGTAGAAAGTAATACTTTATTATCAGACGAATTAAGCATTGCGGGAACAAGATACCCATAGCTCTTACCTAGTCCGGTCTCTGCTTCTGCAATAAATATTGAACCACTACTAAAAGATTTCAAAACATCTTTTGAAAATTCATACTGTGAGGCTCTAAATTCATAATTATTGATTTTAGTATCCAATAAACCTTTGTCAAAATAAATTTCTTCAAAATTTAAGCTTTTATTTATTTTACTAAAATATTCAAATGAATTTTCGTTATGTAGATTTTGAGATGAATCTATTTGAAAAGGTTTTTTATTTTCTGATATTTTATAGTTTATAATATGAAAAAAAAGGTCCTTATTAATTGTCATACTATCTTTATAACACTTATAAATTTCATTAATAGTATTTAAATCATAATTATTTATTTTTTCAAGTAAAACTACAAATAAATCACCGGCACTTTTAGCATCATCCTCTGCTCTATGTGAACTTCCTGTATTAATACCAAAATCATTACATAGTGATTCTAATTTAAATGAATTAGAATAATAAAGGAAAATCTTAGAAAGGAAGTATGTATCACAAATATATGAATGACTAAAAATATCATATGAATTAATTAAAGCATTATCAATAAATTTTAAATCAAATTGAATATTATGTCCAATTATCGGTAGATCTTTAATGAATCTAATAAAATCTTCTGATATGTTTAAAAAACTTTCTTTATTTTTTACATCTGAATTTTTAATACCTGTCAGATTTGTAATAAAAGGCGGTATAAGCTCGTTTGGATTGACTAATTTAGAAAAAGTATCAATAACTTTTCCAGATTCATACTTTACTGCTGATACTTCGATAATTTTATCTGTTTTATGATTTAATCCTGTAGTTTCTAAATCAATAGACACAAAACTATCTAAATAAATTTGTTTTAGATTCATTCTAACAACCTTTAAAATATAAAAATATTAACATAATTTTAATATTGGATTTGTTATTAAATTAAATTTTCCTAGCCATTATCTACTAAAAATGTAGGATAGTGTATATTAAATCGATGCCAATAATAATATTTACTAATATAAAAAAGAATGTAATGAAAAATAAATAAATAGGGAAATATTGTCATTAGAAAAATATTAAATAATGCAAGAGGGTATACAAAAGATCTAATAATATCTTTTTGTTGTGCACGTAAAAAAGAATAAAAATAAAAACCAGCTGATGTTATAGAAACTATTGAAAGCAGTGGGTCGTTATTTGATAATCCCATAAATAAGCAAAGTAATATTAAAATTAAAGATAATAAAAATTTAAAATCATATTTGCTAATGTCTATACCATTATTTTTAAAATTATCTGATTTTAATTTTGACATATATATACAATAACAAAGTATAAAATATGGAAAAATAAATAATAAATCATAAATAATGATACTCCTGCTGGTATTTACGAAGCTTGTGTAATACCAACCACTAAAGAATAAGATGATTGACTCGATAAAATAATAAACGATTTTATTTTTAAATAACTTATTTATAACTATACCCAATAAACCCAATAAAAGTCCAGCAAGTGCATTAATCCAGGAAGCAAAAAATAAAATTAAAACACCTGTAATGCTCAATAATCTTGAAAAAATAATAATTTTGGTGGTTGAATATTTTTCTTTTATAAAATTAGAAGTTTTATTTTTACTACTACTTTTTGTTATCTCTTTATTAATATAGATACTACTTAATAAAAAAGATAGACCAACAAACAAAAATAGATAGCCACTATTGAATGAAAATAAAAATTGAGGAGATAAATCAGATAAAAATAGATTCAAATAAATACCAGTGCAAATCATAAGCCAAGAAAAATAATAATTCATTGGATTTAAAAAAAATAACTCATCAAAAAAAGGAGCAATTTTTTTATGTATAGAATGATCTCTAAAAAAATTTTTAACCATTATCTCGTTTTATGCAAGTTTTTTAAATACTTACTATCTACACCTTTAGTAATATATTCTCCATTAAAACAGGATGTATCAAATGAATCAATATCATTATTAGAAACAGAACTAACCAGATCTTCCAAGTTTTGATATATAAGTTTATCTGCATTAATAGCATTAGATATTTCTTCTACTGTTTTATTATATGCAATTAATTCCTCAACAAAAGGCATATCAATACCATACACATTTGGAAATCTAATCGGAGGTGATGCACTTGCAAAATAAACTTTTTTAGCTCCAGCATCTCTTGCCATTTGTATTATTTGTTTACTAGTTGTTCCCCTTACAATAGAATCATCAATTAATAATACATTTTTATTTTTAAAAACTTTTATAATTGTATTAAGCTTTTGTTTAACTGACTTTTTTCTAATCTTTTGTCCAGGCATAATAAAAGTTCTTCCAATATATCTATTTTTTACAAAGCCTTCTCTTAGTTTTTTATCAAGCTCAATACTAAGTGGTAAAGCACTTGTTCTACTTGTATCTGGAATAGGAATTACCACATCTATACCATTTAATTCTTTACTGGATAATTCTTTTTTTATTTTTTTTGCAAGCATAACACCCATTTTTAATCTAGAATTATAAACATTGATTTTATCAATTGTGCTATCCGGTCTTGCAAGATATACATATTCAAAAATGCATGGAGTATGATTTATTTTCTTTTTGTAATTATGGCTAAACAAATCACCTTTTTTATTTATATAAATAGTTTCACCGGGATTAACATCTCTTTCTATATGATAACCTAAACAATCTAATGCAACACTTTCTGACGAAAACATATATTTAGAATTATCTTTTTTACCAAAAATCAACGGTCTTATACCATTTGGATCTCTAAAAGCAACCATGCCATACCCTGATATCATAATAATTACTGAATATGCTCCTTTAACTCTACTATGTACTTCATCTACAGCTTTAAAAATATCTTTTTTTGTTAATGAAACTTGTTTTCTATCCTGAAGAGCATTGGCAAATATATTTAGTAAGACTTCAGAATCAGAATTAGTATTAATATGTCTTAAATCCTTTTCAAATAATTCGTTTCTTAACTTATCTGCATTTACTAAATTACCATTATGAACAAGCACTAAACCATATGGAGAATTAACATAAAAAGGTTGTGCTTCTTCAAAGTTATATGAACCAGCTGTTGGGTAACGAGTATGACCCAGGCCAACAGAACCTTTTAATTTCATCATTTCATTTTCAGAAAATACATCTCTCACTAATCCATTATTTTTATAAATATTTAACTTATCTTTATCGTTAAATACAGCCATTCCTGCAGCATCTTGACCTCTATGCTGTAAAACAGTCATTGCATTGTACAAAGTTAAACAAGCATTTGGTTTATCTGTATGGACACCAACAATTGCACACATAGTTAATTTTCTTCCTTTATTTCTTTTTTATTATTATTTGGAAAATCTTTCAAATGATGATCAACATATGAATCAATAACTCCATATAAATTCAACATTAGAAGCCACCAAAAACTTCTATTCCTATCAGAAATATTACTAATATCCTTTGCAATTTGGAATTCTTGCAGCCAATAAAATTTAATACTCATAAGTGCAATAGCTTTTAATGGCTTATTATTTTCAAATTGACCAATTGGTATCATACCTTTTCCAAGAGAAAGAACATTTAACTTCCAGTCATGATTAATTATTTTTTTTGTTGAATCGCTTTTTATAGGACTATCTCCGAAGATGAAACCTATAGATATAATTAAAATAAACTTAATCATCAGAGAATATAGCCTCTATTTCAACTTGAGAATTTTTTGGTAGTTTGCTTACTTCAACTACAGATCGAGATGGAAAATCATGACCCTTAAAAAAATCTTCAAAAATTTTATTTAAAATTTTAAAATTTGATAGATCAATAATAAAAACTGTTAATTTTATAATATCTGAGATATCTCTATTCCTCTCCTTTAAAATACCTTGAATATTTTTAAGAACTTGAGAAACCTGTTCTTCAAAATCATTAGAAATTATAACTCCTGATTTATTAAGCGGTATTTGTCCTGAAGTGAATGTTAATCCACCTTTAATATTTACTGCTTGTGAATAAGGACCAATAGCCTCTGGTGAATTAGTTGTTGATATTATAGTTTTACTCACAACTAAACTCCCAAAGGTAAAGGCCAACATCTTTATCAAGTTCTCTTCTAATATTTTCATCATTTAATAAAATTATAATCTCAGCACTTGCAGCTGTAAAAGCACTAAACAGATGTCCTCCAAAAACATTAAAATTATCATCTGATATATTTATATGAACATGAATAAATGGATTATCATCTTTTAAAGTTATATTTCCCATTAATGATGTCAACTCATAGTCTTTACTGAATAGCTTTTTATTATATTCTTTTAATTCTAAATTATAAAAACCGAGTTCAACTTTATTGATAGCACCAATACCGTTGATTATACCTGAATTAATTTTTTCTTTTATTAAAACGTCCGTTATAGATTTTACAAGTTCATCACCTCTTTGCAAACTTATAAATAATCTATCATTATTTATTTTGTATTTCATAATAATTTATATCTAATTCTCTATTTGCTTTAGCCTCATTTAATCTCCTTACTGGAGTATTATAAGGACTACTTAATAAATAATCAGAATCAGAATCAACCTTTTCATCTAAACTGATCATAGCATTTGCAAAATCTTCAAGAGTTTTTTTATCTTCTGTCTCTGTAGGTTCAATCATAATTGATTCTTTTATATTTGTAGGGAAATAGACTGTTGGTGCATGATATCCAAAATCTAGTAAAGATTTGCCTATATCAAGAGCTTTAATACCTTTATCTTTTTGTTTTACAGCTGAAATAACAAACTCATGTAATGTTCCATCAGAAAAAGGAATTTCATAATTAGTGCTTAATAAAAACTTTAAATAATTAGCATTTAGAACCGAATATAAAGCAATATTTTTTAAACCCATATTACCTAAGCTTAAAATATATACATAAGCTCTAACCAATATACCAAAATTACCATAAAACGTATGTACTTTGCCTATAGTTTCAACATTACTGTCAATGTAAAAATTATTCTCACTTTTATTTATAAATCCTGATGGTAAATATTTTTTTAATCTAGAGTTCACTGCAACTGGCCCAGAACCAGGTCCACCACCACCGTGTGGGGTAGAAAAAGTTTTATGTAAATTAATATGCATAATATCAAAGCCCATTAATCTTGGCTTAGCAACGCCGACAAGTGCATTAAGATTAGCACCATCCATATACATTAAGCCATCAACATCATGAATCATTTTAGAAATCTGTTCAATATTATTTTCAAATAGACCCAAGGTATTTGGCTGCGTTAACATTAATCCAGCTACTTCATCATCAATTAATTCTTTTAGATGTTCAATATCTACTCTTCCTCTTGAATCTGATCTAACCTGCCTTACATTGTATCCTGTCATAATTACACTAGCAGGATTAGTTCCGTGCGCTGTTTCAGGAATTATCACAAATTTCTTTTTATTTTTTTTATCCTCGTGATATTTCTTCATTAATAATAGACCAACCATTTCACCTTGGGATCCAGCTGATGGCTGAAGAGTTATTGCTCCCATTCCAGTAAGCTCCAATAATACTTTTTCTAAATTAGAATATATTTCTAGAGCTCCTTGAACAGTTGAATCTAATTGATTTGGATGAATCAATGAAAAACCAGGATGCAAAGCAATAGAATCATTAATTTTAGGATTATATTTCATTGTACAAGATCCTAAAGGATAAAAATTCTTATCAACGTGATGGTTTTTAATGGATAAATTTGTATAGTGTCTTACTACTTGAAATTCAGTAAGCTCCGGTAAATTTAAACCTTTATTACTAATCATATTTTCTGGTATAAACTTATTTAATGCCGTATCTGGTACAGTCGATTTTGAAATTTTAAAACCAATGCATCCTTTTTGACTCTTTTCAAAAATTAGAGGTGTATCAATTATCATTTAATAATTCCTTTTATAAGATTTAATCCAGTTTTTAATATTTTCTTTGATGAATAATCACTACTTAACTTTAATATTGCCATATATTTAGAACCACCACCATTTAGACCTATTTCCTTAGCTAATTTTCTAATAATATCTCCAGCATTAATAGAATCATTAAAGTCCTTTGTTAAAGAACAGATAATAATATCTTCATCATTTGTTTTTAAAGCCACCAACCCGATACCTTTGCTTTTAAGATTATCTCTAATTAAATCACTAAGAATATTAGGCTTAATATTTAAAGAGAAAGTATCTAAAAAAACATTAATACCATTAATACTTATCTTATTTTTTTTAATTGAATCTTTAATAATTAACTTTGATTCTTTAACATTTAAATTTTCAATATCTTTCTTGTATTTCTTGTTTGATAATAAAATATTTTCGACTTTTTTTAACAAATCTTCTTCATTACACATTAATATATTTTTAATTCCTGATAAAATATTAACCTTATCTCTAAAATAAGAAAAAGCATATTCACCCGTTACAGCTTCAATTCTCCTTACTCCAGAAGCTAATGAGCTTTCAGAAGTAATTTTAAATAAACCAATTTCAGAAGTCGTATTAACATGAGTACCACCACATAATTCTTTTGAAAATCCATTTACATTAACAACTCTTACATTATCACCATATTTTTCACCAAATAAAGCTTCAGCACCTTCTGATTTTGCATCACTAAATTTTTTAATATCTACATTAAGATTTACATTTTCTAAGATTATTTTATTAACAATATCTTCAATTTCGTTAATCTCATTTTTTTTAATTTTTTTATAGTGTGTTAAATCAAATCTTAAATGGTCATATGAAACTAATGAACCAGCCTGCTGTACATTTTTTCCTAAAACAATTTTCAAAGCTTTGTGTAAAAGGTGAGTTGCCGTATGATTTAATCTGATTGAATCTCTTCTTTTTTTATTAATTTGTGCATTTACATTAATTTTTTTATTTTTTTTAATGTTTCCATTTTCAAAATATCCAAAGTGACAAATATCATCACCGTATTTATACGTATCAGAAACAATAAACTTAAAATCTTTACAACTTATAATACCAATATCACCTATTTGGCCCCCAGATTCTGCATAAAAAGGAGTCTTATCTAGAACTATTTCAAAATTTCTATCATTTTCTCTATATTTTGTTATTATTGATTCTGACTTACAATAATCATATCCAATAAAATTTGAAGGCTTATTTAATTGGTTTAAAATGATCCAATCAATTTTCTGATTATCCAATTTAAATTTATTAGATTCTCTAGCTTTTATTTTTTGATCATCCATTAATAAATTAAATTTATTTTCATCAATTTCTATTTTTTTTTCTTTAGCTAGCAAATATGTTAAATCAACAGGAAAACCATAGGTATCATATAATTTAAAAACATCTGCTCCCGATATTGTTTTTCCTTTAATATTGGAACAAATTTCTTCAAAAATTGTTAGACCTCTATCCAGTGTTTTACCAAAAGCTTCTTCTTCAGATTTAATAACCTGTTTTACATAATCTTTTTTATCAATTAATTCAGGATAAGCATCACCTAATACTTTAACAAGCGAATCATATAATAAGTATAAGAATGATGTATTAATTCCCAGAACTCTTCCATATCTAGAAGCCCTTCTCAAAACCCTTCTAACAACATAACCTCGTCCTTCATTTGAAGGCATAATACCATCCGATATTGAGAATGAAATCATTCTTAAATGATCCGCAATTACTCTATGAGGAATTCCGTTTTTAAAAGTATACTTTTTATTTGAGATTTTAACTATTTTTTCAATTATAGGATAAAACAAATCAGTTTGATAATGATCATCTAAATTATTAAGAGTCGCCACCATTCTTTCTAAACCTAAACCAGTATCAACATGCTTTTTAGGTAAGTTTACTAATTTCCCATCCTGCATTCTATTAAATTGCATAAAAACCAAATTCCACAATTCTCTGTATTCATCAGTTTTATTGACACCTTTTTTATTTTGTTTGTTCAAATCACCAATAAAATAATGAATTTCTGAACATGGACCACAAGGGCCAGTACTTCCCATTTCCCAAAAATTTTCTTTATTTCCAAACTTTAGGATTCTATTTGAATCAATATCAGTGAAATCTTCCCATATTTTCTTAGATTCATCATCATCTTTATAAACGGTCACCCAAAGTCTTTCTTTATCTAAATTCCAGACTTTTGTTAGAAGTTCCCATGACCATTGTATAGCTTCTTTTTTATAATAATTCCCGAATGACCAATTTCCTAACATCTCAAAAAATGTATGATGATACAAATCAACACCTACTTCTTCTAAATCATTATGTTTACCGCTAACTCTTATACATTTTTGAGAATTTACAGCTCTTTTAAAATCAGTTATTTTTTTATCCAAAAAGATATCTTTAAACTGATTCATGCCTGCATTAGTAAATAATAGAGTGGGATCATCTGCAGGAAATACTGGCGAGCTTCTTACAAACTTATGTGATTTTGATGCAAAAAAATCAATGAAATCTTTTCGTATTTTTTGCGAACTGAATTTCATTAGAAGATTACTTGAGTTTCAATCTGAGTTGTTTTGACAGGTCTAAATCCATCATTTTCAAAGACATATGATTTTCTTCCTTTTAAAATTAAAACCATATTATCAGCCATCTCAACACCTATATTATATCCAAATAAGGTATTTTCGTCAGGTTTAAAACTGAACGGCTTATCTGAATAACTTTGCTGATAGAAAATTTCTGCAATTCTAACTTTTTGAATAATTGATGTATCTATATCAAGCTTTGTGTAGAAAGTACTGTTTTGATCAGATTTATAATCATTTATACTATTATCCCATTTATCACCGTTCATGTATTGATACATCATTTCTAGCTGAAAAATTTTGAGAAAATTACTTGTGATACTAAGATTAGCACCTTTAGACTTACCATATAGATATAGTTTATCTTCTTTTGTAATAACTACATTTGATCCATCTTTTTGAACAACCATAGCTCTTGTATGGTCATAATTTTGATCCCAATAATTAAACAGATAATTTTCTGAATTTTGTCTTAAATCTAAAGACAGAGTTACTTTATCCCACTCTGCAATAAAACCAATAGGAATAAAGCCAAACCCTAACCTATCATCAAAACTGTTATAATTATCAGATTCAGTTTCAGGATTATAAGGATTCAAGGTTTCACCAGAAAGCTGTGAAAACTCAGAAAATAACTTCATTCTATTATTAAGATTATACGTTAAACCTAGAGAAATACCTGCAACTTGATTTTTGTCATTTAAATCTAATAGATTTGAATAATTTTCCATTTCAGATTCAGCAGCTTCAATCATTCCTTGACAATCAGATTTTTCAGAATCACAAAATTCATTCAACATATTTATAAATGTTTCATTAACATGCCATTGACTAGAATCATTTGCATAGTCAGGCTCAACAAAATCAGGGTAACCATCTCTATCAGAATCTAACAATCCTTTTCTCTGGTTAGGATCAATTACTAGACTAAATGAAAAATCAATATTTTTAACATATTCAAAACTACCTCCTAAAGCAAATAATCCAGGCTCTCTTGCTTCTTTCAAATCACTATGTACAAATTGAAGCTTAAAGTTTTGAAAATTATAATTGAAATTAATTCCAGTTCTTCTAACTCTTGGATAGTCCATTATATTTGAATAGCCATTTACTAGTGATCCGTTACCTAAAGTTATTGATGGTAATGAACCTACCCTGAAATATAAATCATCTGATGGAACACCCCATCTCAAATAATAAATTTTATCTACCAAGGTTTTATACACATCTTTTGATGATGAAAAATTCCAGTTCTCATCGTATAAGTTTCCATCCTGATCGAAATAAAAGTATAAATCAAGACCCAAACCAACTTTACCAAAAATTAATTCTGGTCTTAATGAAAATTGATTATAAACTTGATTATTAATTGTTACAGAACCAAACGACCCGGTATATACTGGATCAATATTTTGAGTAAATAGGTGACTAAATAATATTACAATTAAACTGATTTTATTTTTAAACATATCTATAAATCTAATTTCTTCAATATTTTATTATAAATTTTATCAGGAGTAATCCCAAAATGTTCAGCAACATCAACTCCAGGACCAGATTCACCAAAAGTATTAATACCAATATTAAGACCAAATCTTCCGGTAAACTTTTGCCACCCATCAGTCGTCCCTGCTTCAATAGAAACTAGAAGGGTATTGCGATGACAATCAAGAACAGATTTTTTATACATTTCTTCTTGTTCCTCAAATAATTCCCAACAACAAAGGTTAACAACTTTTACTTTATGACTTTTTGATAGCATTTCTTTTACTTCTAGTGCTACCCAAACCTCTGAACCTGTAGCAAATACAAGAACATCCGGATTATCAGAATCACTAATTATATAACCTCCTTTTTCAACATTAGAAAAATGAGCATATCTATTTCTATCTAGTACTGGAACAGACTGTCTTGTTAAAAGCACTAAAGAAGGTCTATTTTTTTGTTCAAATGCAATTTTAGATGCAATCACTGCCTCATTTGCATCAGCAGGACGAAGTACTAATAAGTTAGGGATATTTCTATAAGACATTAAATGCTCAATGGGTTGATGCGTAGGACCATCTTCACCAACATAAATTGAATCATGAGTAAATTCTGATATACAAGGTAAACCTTGAAGAGCTCTTAATCTTATAGCTGGTCTTTCATAGTCAGCAAATACAAAAAAAGTTGCTCCAAAAGGAAACAATCCTCCATGCTGAGCAATTCCATTATTAATCACACCCATAGGAAATTCTCTAACACCATAAGCTAAATTCATTCCTGATGGATTGTTAGAATTAAAATCTTCTACTATTGAGGCAAACCCACCAGTTACATTAGAAGGTTCTAAATCTGCAGAACCACCAACAAGAAACATATTATTGTTTGCTAACTCTTCAATAACAGCTCCCCAAACTTTTCTAGTTGCTATGTTATCTCCAAAATTGTAGATAGGCCACTTTACGGACTTTGGAACCAATAAATTATTTGAATTTTCCCACGCTTCTCTAAAGTTTTTATCACTATATTTTTTATTTAAAATTTTATTCCAAGTATCAACTTCTTGCTTAGCATAGTTGTAACCAGATCTAAAGTCTTTTAAAACATCATCAGAGATTTGAAATAATTTATTTGGATCTAATCCTAATTTATTCTTTGTTAATTTAATTTCTTCATGAGAAAGAGGAGCACCATGAGTATTATAATCTCCTTCAACATTAGCTGTTCCATAAGCCATAATTGTTTCACCTATGATTACAGATGGTCTATCAACCTCCATTTGAGCAATTCTAATAGCTGATCTAATTTCATCGTGATTGTGACCATCAATTACCTGAACATGCCATCCATGAGATTCATACATTTTTTTATAATCAGTTGAATCAGATCTAGATACTTTCCCTGAAATTTGTGCATCATTTGAATCATAGAATGCAATTAATTTTTCTAATTTCCAATGTCCAGCACATGCTATTGAACCTTGAGCAACAGGTTCTTGTATATCACCATCGCCATGCAAAACATATGTAAAATGATTTACAACATCAGAACCAAATTTTTCAGATAATATTTTTTCAGCCACTGCCATACCTACAGCATTTCCAACACCTTGTCCTAGAGGTCCTGTTGTAGCTTCTATTCCTGGAGTAAGTCCTCTTTCTGGATGACCAGGTGTTTTTGAATCAATCTGCCTGAATTTTTTTAAATCTTCTAATTCTAACCAACCAATATAGTATAACATAACATAAATCAGTGCTGATTCGTGACCAACAGACATTACAAATCGATCTCTATTTTTCCAATCTGGATTTTCAGGATCAAATTTTAAAAATTCTTTAAATAAAATATAGGTAAAATCTAATGAAGAAAGTGGTCCACCCGTATGTCCAGAATTTGCATTTCGGACAGTATCCATTATTAAAGATTTTGCATAATTAATGGAAACTTGATCTATATCTTTTTTTTCAAACGACATATGTATACCAAATTTTAAGGGGATATTAACAAGTGAATTTATTAAGTAAATTCTTTATTTCAATGCTTTAAATTACATAAGTTGTTTTTTTTACAATTATTATGAAAAATAGTGCCATATATATTCATGTCCCTTTCTGCAAAGTAAAGTGTATTTACTGTGATTTCTATTCAATCACTAATCGTGAAAATCAAATTCCATTATTTACAAAACTCCTTTTAAAAGAAATAAGATATTATAAAGATTATAAAAAAAATAACTGGAATTTTAATACTATTTTTTTTGGAGGAGGTACACCGTCTATTTTACCTGCAAAAGATATAGAAAAAATACTCAAAGAATTAGATAATACATTTAATATTTCAAATGTTAAAGAAATAACATTGGAGGCAAATCCAGGAGAAGCTTCATTTAAATTTTTAAAAGATATTAAAAACATCGGAGTTAATAGACTATCTATGGGATTTCAAAGTTTTGATGATAAATTATTAAAAAAACTTGGTAGAATTCATAAACCTAAAGACTGTTTTAATACTTTTGATAATGCTCGAAAAGCAGGCTTTGACAACATAAATACTGATATGATTTTCAATATTCCAAAATTATCAACAAAAAGATGGATAGAAGATTTAAATAAATTAATATCTTTAGAACCAGAACATATATCTGCATATTCTTTAACAGTTGAGCCATCAACACAACTTTTCAACCTTGTTAAAAATAAAAAAATTCTTATGCCAAAGGAAGAAATAGATATTGAACAGTTTTTAATAACAAAACAAATTTTATTTGATAACGATTATTTTCAATATGAAATTTCAAATTATTCAAAGAAAAACAAAGAATGTAATCATAATATTAATTATTGGAAATTAAATCCTTATCTGTCATTTGGACCCTCTGCTCATTCATATGATACTAAAAAAAGATGGTGGAATGTTAAATCTCTAGAGAAATACTTATCTTTATTAGATAGTTGCTCATTACCGGTTGGAGGTTATGAAAAACTAAATGATAAAGATAACTACAATGAAACTATATTAAATGGATTAAGACTTAATGAAGGAATTAAAATATCAAAATTAAAAAAAATTCATGGAAAGAATTTTAATAACTATATAAACGCAATAACTTCAAAATGGGATTGCATTGATGTAACTCGAGAATATATTAAATTAAAAAAAAATGGGATGTTATTTGTCGATGATATATCTTCAGATATGTTTATTTAAGTAATAACATTTTTTTCGAGAATATATTATTATCAGTTATCAATTGATATATATAAACTCCTGATGATACTTGAAAGCCATTTGCATCTTGACTGTTCCAGCTGAAATTATAACTTCCAGATTTATAAAAACCATCTGCAAGTTTTTTAATTTCTTTACCATTTATATCGAATATTATCAATTTAATATTTTCAGATGAAGATAAGCTTATCTCAATATTTGTAATTGGATTAAATGGATTTGGGAAATTTTGTTTTAATAAAAATTCTTGAGGATACATATTTTCGTTAATTAAAATATTAACAGGTTCATTATTGCTATTAACAGCTAACATTTGTTCAACTTCAAAAAAACCAGCTGATTCAAATAGTTTATGATTACCATGTCTTATAAATTTTCCTTCAATACTATAAATTACGATATGATGTTTATCTTCATTAATATTATATGCAATATCCATGTCAATATCATTATTTATGAATATTGCATCTTCAGAATTAATAATCATCTCTAACCCTCTAATTGAACCTTCTGTTTTCAAATTAAAAGAATTATTTTCAATTTTAACATCTACTTCATTTACAATTCGAGATCTAGTATTAATTCCTAACCTATCATTTGATAATATTATACCAGTGATAATAACTATATCTTGTACATTTATCATACCATCCTCATTTATATCTGATGCACATAATTCATCCTGTTCAGTAGGATTACCGGAATTAATAATTATATTTACAAGCCTTACAATATCTACGACATCTATTGAACCATCATTATTAACATCTCCTGCGAAACATTCAGGATTAATATTAGATCCACTATCGAAAAAATTAATAATTGAATATATATATTCAGAAAAATAATTACCTTCTAAACCTGCTAAATTATGGCTAGAACCTATAGTTCTATAATCTAATTCATCATTTTGATAAGCAACTGCAGTAGTATATTCAGGATTCTCATTTTGCATTATAGAAAAACCTCCAGATGGTACAATTCGATCTATATATGAATTATCACTATTATAGTTAAATGAAAGACCTTCAGTAAAAGTACCTTCTATACCATTGATGGTTGAGAGATCTGCTGAACCATCTGCTTCTCCTGCTAAACCAAAATGACTATGTAAATCAGTTTGAGAATCAAAAGCCCATGTATCTGCACCTTCCATATAGATATTTCCACCATTATTCAATAAATTTAAAAAAGAATCAGATTGGCTATCTTGAAGAACATAATTATTAGGATAGACACCAAGTAGAATAAATGCAGTATTATAGTTTTCAACAGACTGTATTTCTGATGAATCAATATAATCAAAACCTTCAATATTATTTTGATTAAAAAAATCAACTAATTTTTCACCAGATTGATGTTCATTTGTTGGATCCCAAATTAAAATTGATGGATGACCAATGATTGCAGAATAAATTAGACTGGCTTGCTCAACGCACCCTTCCCCGATGAAATACTCATTATCACATGGAGCTGTAGGACTATAACCCCAACTAATATTAAAATCTACAACTGTCCCAATAGGAGTAGATGGATCAGCCAATACAATAAACTGTCCTTCGTAAGAAGCATTTGAATCAATTGCATAAAACGTATTATCGTTTTCACCTGAAATAATTGTTACATAAGGACTTGCAGTCGAAATAGTAGCTCCCGGATAATAACCAAAAGAAGCAGAACCCGAATTTACTAAATCTAAACTTATTGTAGCTGATTCACCTGCATCCCACATACTATCTTGATTATCATCGGTTAAAA
>CERI01117407.1_pt1 | contig 26491 bp, 30 predicted proteins | sample 350261 | NCBI WGS metagenome assembly CERI01 (sample SAMEA2620979, study PRJEB7988) | marine metagenome | isolation source: saline water (ENVO:00002010), including
ATTGAGAATAAATAAGAATTACACCGTCAGAATTTTGAATACTTTCGCAAATATTTTTAATTTTACAACTATATAATCCGATATTTTCAATTTTAAACATTCCATCAAATTCTTTTATTTTATATTCAAAATTTCTTTTAATTGGGGTTTTATCATATTTCATTATATTATTAAGACCTCCACTTCCAACAAGATCACCTTTTTTAATATTTTTATTCTCTAATAGATATGTACTAGGATAAATAATATTTAAAGCTTCCAATGGTCTTTGTAAAATAGTATATCCAAGTTTTCCCATATTTTCAAAATTTTGAGTATTTTGATCATTACCTTCGATATCATTTTTTGTAGATTCAATGATCTTATTATATCCTAAATTTTGAATTTCTCCAATTTGTACCATAAAAAGGGATAACATTTCTATTTTACGGAATATTTCATTGTTATTCAGTTGATATGAAGGATATTTGATATTTTGTATATCATTCTCCGAATCAAACTCTTTGGGCCAAATTCTTAAAGGAAATGTATATGGATTTTCTCCTCTAACATAAGAAATATATCCTGTTGCTTTTCTCATTAATAATTCTTTCCCAACCTCATTACCATAAGAATCAATTTTAAAATTACCATCAGCAGTAAATACATCTTGTGCTCGAATTTCAGATCTATCATCATTTATGTTTAATAAATTAATAATCCAAATGATTTCTTTATAAGAATTATACATTGGTGTGGCTGATAATAAAAGTAATCGCATATTTTTAACATTATTAACTAATTTTAATAATTCGGTGGCAACTCTCTTTTCTTTATTATCATCACTCATTCTAATATTATGAACCTCATCAATCACAATTAATCTATTATTAAAAGATTTATTCAATCTTTTTTTAATAATTTCCTTTTTTATATCTTCATCGACATCACCTTCAAATGAAGATTTAGATACTATATAATTAGCAAATTTAACATACCCCATAAAAATATAATAATTTTTTATAATTTTTTTAACTTGTTTAATAACCTTTTCTTTAGAAAATCCTTTCATATTCATAGGATTAATTTCTTTTAAATATTTATTTCCAGTACAGGCTCTTATATTCCAAATTCCATCAATCAATTTCAATTTCCTTTCATCAAATAATTGTAATTTAAAATTCTCTTCTACATTTGGAGATGCTACAATTATGATTTTTTGTATAGATCCAATTTGTTGTAAATAGGAACGCATTTCTTCTGTTATACTTATAGCTGAACAAGTCTTACCACTACCTAAACCATGATATAATAATAGTCCATTATAAGGTGTTTGAAAAGACATAAAATTCCTGACAAACATTTGATGTGGTGCTAATTCAAATTCTGTATTACATAATTGGTTAGCAATTTCTTGTATGGGTTTATTTTTATCGGGTTTTTCGTATCGTGTATCATAAAATTCTTTTCTTTGTGATAAATTGGCAGCAAAAGAAGGATCATCTAAAGACGGATAAAGAAAGTTGAATTCATCCTTATTTGAATTAATTTCTTTAATATTTTCTAATTCAAGTTTATTTTTTTCATCATTTTCGATATTCTTCAACATAGTTATTATATATATATATATTTATGCATATATTATGTAATTATTTAACAATGTATTTACTCTATCTAAAATTTCCTTTTTTTCATAATTATAAGGTCTTATCTTTTTATTCGCTTCTTCAAAAGTTAGCCATTTAATATTACTAACCTCTGATTTTTGAAATTGAGGAGTTTCACTAGTTAAGGCTTTAAGTCTGGCTAAATAATAAAGATGTTTATATGACTTATAATTTGATCCCGTAAAAACTTCTTCAAATGGTTCTAGATTTTGGATTAATGCTAATAAATTAGAATTATATCCAGTTTCTTCTTGAAATTCTCTCAATGCACAATGTATATTTTTTTCTTGATAATTCCTTCTCCCTTTTGGAAATCCCCATTCAGGTTCTTTCCAAAAAGATGAAATTTCTTCAATTATTGAAAATAAATTATATGTTTCGTGATTTATAGTAATCCCGTTTATTAATTGTGCCATTTTATCTTTAGAAATTTTTTCTTCACCTCTATATTGGATACCTATATGGTCACCCCATAAATTCCTCCACAAAGTATCGAAGTCTTCAGTGACTAATCTTTTTCTTTCTTCAATAGTCATTTCTTCTATAATATTTTTAATATACTTTTTATCATTAATAGGATATTTACCTCTCATAAAATCTACAAATCCCAGAGTATCTTTTCTACAAATCAATAAATATTTAAATTGTTTGATATTTTCATCGTATCTATAAACAATTGTTCCCATGCTAGTAATAGGTTTTTTACATTGATGAAATGCATGTCCAGATTCACCACAATTATTACAAAATATATAAGTTCTTGACATAATAGGTTATAATAGAATTCTTTTTATATTCCTTAAAATAATGACGTTAGATCCGAAAATATGGGGCCCTCATTATTGGTTTTTTTTACATACATTAGCCTTAACTTATCCAGAAACACCTAATGAAGTGATAAAAAAAAAATTTTATGATTTTTATCAAAATTTACCACTGTTTATTCCAATTTCTGAAATAGGAAATAATTTTAGTAAATTTTTAGATAAATATCCTGTTACTCCCTATTTAGATTCACGACAATCTTTAGTTAGATGGACGCATTTTATACATAATAAAATAAATAATGCATTAAACTTAAAAGAGTTAAACTTAGAACAAGCTTTATCAGCTTATTATGAAAATTATAAACCTAAAGAAATTAAGGATAAGGCAGAGAGAAAATATAGAGAAAAGATAGCATTTTTTATAATAATAATTATATTATTGATTTCATCTTTGATTTTATATAATAAATAAAGACATATATATATATGAAAACTAAAAAACGCAAGGGTTTAAAAAATGATGAATTATCAGGTGAAGCAATTGCTGCAGGTGGATTTGGATGTGTATTCAGACCTCCAATTAAATGCGGTAGCCCTGTGGGTACTACTGCTGAAAAAGAAAAATATAATAATATGCTCAAAGATAATAAATACATTACCAAATTAATGCTTAAAAAATATGCAAAGGAAGAAATGGACGAAGTCAAAAAGATTTTACCAATAGTAAAAACTATTCCAAATTATAAAAAATATTTTTTATTAGATAATATATTTTCTTGTGATAAATTCGGACCTCTATCAGATGAGGATAAAAAGAATTTTATTAAATGTAATAATCTTATAAGAAACGGATTTACATCAAGAAATATAAATAATGCCAATAATTTGAAAAAATTAGGTACAATTTATATACCAGACGGAGGTAAAAGTGTAAGCTCTATAATGGAAAATTTGGGTAAAAATCTTCTCGATCAGGATGATGCAGGTGTAACAAATTTTAGAAAATTTGGAATAGTAAGTTGGGGATTAATAAATGTATTAAAAAAAGCTATCGTCCCCATGAATGAAAAAGGACTTGTACATTTAGATTTAAAAGGAGATAATTTATTAGTAAACCCGGATACATTAAAAGATATTAAAATAATAGATTGGGGATTGGCAGGGATAATAGATAATACTAAAAATAATGTAATAGAAGAAATAAAAAATAGACCTATCCAATTTAATGCTCCATTTAGTAATATTTTATTTAGTGAGGAACTTCCAGATATATTGGATGAGGTTAAAACAAAATTGGAGATATGGGGACAAGGCGGAGAGTATCCAGCAACCGCGACCGCTGTTCTCCCAGCTAAAAATATACCATATAGGGCTTTACCTATCATTGCAGCAGATATAATAGATAAGGTAATTTTATCCAACGGAACAGGACATATAGATTATTTACGTGGGGTATTTAAAAAAAGTGCTGAAAAATTAAATTACTTAGAAAGTGAAGATATTCATTATCGGTTTCGTGTAGAAGACTATTGTTTTCAAAATAATACTTTATTTTATAATTATTTAATAAAATATATATCTAATATTTTAGAAAAATATTTATATATATCGAAAGAAGGAAATTTCAGATTTCATGATAATTTATATTTTCAAGAAGTGTATAGGTATAATTGTGATATTTGGGGATTATTAACAGTTTATCAGGATTTTAATGATTCTTTGAAGAAAGTAAATGATTTATATATAAAAATATCAAATATATTGTATAAATATTTATATAGTGGTGATTATGCAGCAAAAAGAATTCCAGTAAACGAATTGGTTAAAGAACTGGAAGATATAAGTATTAATAGTATGGCAAAACCTGCTTCAAATGTGAGCAGTAATAAAGAATCAATTCTATTAAGATCTCCAGAAAAATCAAGTTTAAAAACTAGATCCTCAAAAAAAATGGTTCCTGTTAAAACTAAAACAGTAAAAAAGAAAAAATTAAAATTAAAGGAAAAAAAGGGAGATATTGAAATAAAAAATTCGGCTTTACAAGGTATAGAAAAAACAAGTAAAACATATATAGGTAAACTAATAAAAACAAGAAAACGATGTCCCAAAGGGTGGAAAGCTAGAGCTAAGAAAGAAAATGGAATTATTTGTGTAAAACAATAATTAAATATATTAATATTTTAATATATATAATGAAAACGGAACTGTTAGTTATGATAATAACTGGGTTTTTCATAGCAAATACCTACTATGATGGAAAATATATAACTATTTTAAAATCATGGAAAAAATATTATCAAATGATTGGTATAGGATTTGCAGGATTATCAGCCTATTTATTTTTAAAAAAATATCCGAATGATACAAGGACTTTAATTTCCTCAGCAAATGGTGTAATAAATAAGTTGCCTATAGATAAATCAGCGAGTGATATATTTACGCCATTTTTAAAATTAACAGGGGCATCTAATAATATAAATCCAAATTATGGAAACAGAAATAGTATAAATCAGACTAATTTAAATTCTTCATCAGTTAAAAATAAAAGATCTGTGAGTGAAACCAAAAAAAAATTTGTAGCTGCAAGACAGAATTGGCATTGTGGGAAATGTAAATGCCAATTACCTGCTTGGTTTGAGGTGGATCATACAGTTAGATTAGATAATGGAGGGACGAATGATGTAAACAATTTAGTAGCACTGTGTAGAGATTGTCATGGAGAGAAAACTGCGATGGAAAATTTATAATAAAAGTATAAATTAATTATAAGATGGATGCAAAAGAGGAGGATACAATATTTATGAAAATAATAAGAAATCCAACATATTATGCTTTAGCTTCAATAATAGAATTATTTATATTAATTTTAATAATTTATAAATGGGATCCTTTGAAAATTACAGCTAAATATCCTCCGCTAGCAAATATATTTATTATTTTTGTAGGTTTTACTCAATTAATGACATATTATTTTGTAAATAATAAAAAAATTAATTCCGATTCTGTTGAATCAACAAAAACGGAACTCCCACATGTTTTTTTAAAAATAATTCTAACATTGCTTATGATTTGTGGATCTATATTTTTTTTATTTTGTTTTTTATTTTTATTAGCTAATTTTCCAACTTTTTCATCTATTTATACATTCATAGTAGATCTTTTAATAATAATATTTTCTTTAGCATTAGTTTATCTATTTTTTAAATTCACAACTGCTCAACAACAATCAGGATTCTTAAAATTAATAGGTCAATTAATAATGTATTTACCTTGTTTGGTAATAGATATAACAAAGTGGTTTAAAGAACAATATAAGATAACAACAAAAACAATTTGGTTAATTTTAGCAATGGAGATAATTTTAATTATATTAAGACTAGTACTTCCTATTTTAGCAAATTTTATAGTAAATTTAAACGGAACGCATCTTTTAGAAGATCCCATTTATTTAAATAATTCGAAAGTATTAGGAAATGTAGGAGATTTTTATAGTAAAGATGATAATCCAACATATCGATATAGTTTATCTGGGTGGTTTTGGATAAATCCTCAACCTCCTAATACAGGTGCATCGTATATTAAATATACTAATATTTTACAATTTGGAAAAAAACCATCTGTAGAATATAATTCTTTAGAGCATACATTAAGAATCAATTGTCAAATTAAAGGTAAAAAAGAAATTACAATCGTTAAAACTAAAAATGTAGGATTACAAAAATGGAATTATATAGTAATTAATTATGATGGAGGAACCATGGATGTATTTTTAAATGGTGAATTAATAGGTTCACAACCCGATGTAGCACCATATATAACTCAAGAAAACATAACAGTAGGGGCAGAGAATGGTATAGAGGGAGGTATATGTAATGTGATATATCATAAAGATATATTAAAAGAAAGACAAATATCATTGGCGTATAAATCTCTCAGTAAAATGAAGAATCCAATCATTTAGATAATTTCTATTTGTATTATATAATATGGGAGTCTTAAGCACAATTTTAACCATTTTAGTAATATTAATAGTGTTGTATTTAATTTTACATTATTTCTTTAGTTCTTCTTCAAGTCTTACTACAATGCAAGATGCTACAGAGCGACAAGTTATAGAAGCTAGTACCTTAAAAAATAATAGTAATACAAGTAATTACACATATTCAACATGGTTTTATGTGGATGATTGGAACTACAGATTTGGGGAACAGAAGATTTTATTAACTCGCTTAGATCAGGATCAAAATCCGAGTCCTTCAATAGTTTTAGGGGCAATGGAAAATAATATAACAATATCTGTATCATGCTACCCCCAAAATCAAACAACGGGCATCACTTCTAATACTTCTATAGTTCATAAATGTACAATAGAAAATTTCCCTCTTCAAGCGTGGGTAAACTTAACTATTAGTTTATATGGCCGAACTTTAGATGTTTATGTAGACGGTAAGTTAGTAAGAACATGTGTATTACCCGGTGTGGCAAAAGTTAATACAAATTCTAATTTACAGGTTACTCCAGGGGGAGGATTTAGTGGATATACATCTAATTTTGAATATTGGGATGAGGCCACAAATCCACAACAAGCATATAACATATATAAATCAGGATTTGGTGGTAGCCAAATAGGCAACTTATTTAACCAATACCGTATTCAAGTAAATTTCTTAAATAATGGAATAGTTGAAGGTTCAATTGAAGTTTAAATATTAATTACTCATATCTACAATTTATCTTTTATTATAATATAGATATGAGTTCATTCGATAATTCAAATTCAGGATTTAGTAATTTTGGATCAAATAAATATGTTAGTGGCACAAGAGAATTTCTAGAATCTAATAGTATTGTAGCAAAATTTGCATTTCTTTTATTACTCTTAATTTTATTTGTATTTGCCTTACGTTTAGGAACATCTATATTATCATATATTTTCTCTCCTTCTCCAAATCCTATTTTGATAAATGGTATGATTGATGCAAAACAAATGATGGTAATTCCCCAAGACCCATCTACCAATGGAGCAGTTCCTATAATGAGATCACAAAATGCAAGAGATGGATTAGTATTTACTTGGTCAGTTTGGGTTTATGTTGAAGATTTACAATATCGCCAAAATGAATATAGACATGTATTCCATAAGGGGAATGACAATATCAATACTACCAAAGCCCCTATCGGCATGAATCAACCTAATAATGCACCCGGTTTATATATTGCTCCTGATACAAATGCCTTTATTATAGTTATGAATACATTTAATAAAATCAATGAAGAAATTCTTATTCCTGATATACCAATTAATAAATGGATTAATGTAATTATCCGAGTCGATGAACAACATCAATTAGATGCCTACATAAATGGAAGATTAGTTAAACGCCATATTTTAGGAGGAATACCAAAACAAAATTATGGGGATGTTTATCTCTCAATGAACGGGGGATATTCGGGATACACATCATGTTTAAGATATTTTGATAATGCCATTGGAACTAATCAAATTCAGTCAATTGTAAATGCAGGACCTTGTACCAATCTATTAGGAAGTAATAATATGGATTCTAAATCTACATTCCCACCTTATCTTTCATTAAGATGGTATTTTGCCGGAAATAATGATGGGTACAATCCATAAATTTTCAATGTAAATTTTGTAAATTAATATACATTGAAGTATTATATGAGCTCTTCCTTAAATAAAAGAAATTGTGGAATAGATTTTAGTTTAGAAGAATTAGATATGCGTAGAAAGGCGGAGGTACTCCAGTATAACAGCCAACAAAATAATTGGACAAAAAATGAAAGATTTTCTTATTTGGTAAAAAATAAAACAGGTGTAATAAAAAATAAAAGCCCCACTTCTTTTAAAAATCAAATAAGATTCAATGCGGGAGTGTATTCAGCCCCAACTACCTATAAATTAATATGTGACTCTATAAAAAATAAAAAAAAAATTTCTGTTGATGAAAATGTTGTATTTGGAAGAGTACCACGATCAAGTAAATTTTTATTAAACACTGGGAATTTTGGATTAACGATTCCTTCTAATCCAGGATATTTTAGTAATGTACCTACCAATTCAAGAGGACCACGACAATTATATTTTAATAAATCAACACCATTGATAGGGTGGAAAAATAATATTCAGTACAGTGATTCAAGATCATCATGTGGTATATTAATTTAAAATAGATGCGTCATTTTTTTGGTAAAATTAATTATATGTTCACATTATATAAATGGGTGACGAGATGATCACAGATGACCTTCCTAATTCAGTAGTTAATGGCGATGCGAACACAGATGACTCCACTACTTCAGTAGTTAATAACGATACGAGCTCAGTTGACACCGCTGCAGCAGAGACCTTCCCTATCGAGCCCATCCCTCTCCCTAACCCTATTAATCCATTATCAAAATGTGATCCACAAACACATGAATTTCCTATAGCTTATATTGGAGGAGAAGTTACCAAACTAGAATCCGCGGATGTCATTGAAATTTCTTTTCAAAAATGGTGCGTTGAATGGTGTGATTTTTTAAAAATATTTTATAATTGCAGTAATGATTTTAAAGTAGGTCAACATCTAAAATGTGACTTTCAAAAAATAATTGCGTTTAATCAACAACGCGAATATTGTTTTAAAGATAGCATCAACGGTTCCGCTAGCTTTTTACCTTATTGCCTTCCTTTTAACCTAAAAGACAAGGTTATTGACACTTGGACTCAAGAATTAAAAGAAAAAGATAATTGTAAATCTATTGATAGATGTTCATTAATGAAATTGACCAAAGAATTAAATCAGTTACGTACAATAGCAGATATGTATAAATTATGTAAATTAAAGATAGAATCTATATCAAGAATAGAGTTAGTAGAACAAATCATCAATAGCTATGCAAATCCAAGTGATGAATTCTGTTTTAATATATCTGTTCAAATAAATCCAAATAGTGGTGGTTTAACTCCAATTTTACTAAATTTCAAATATGTAGTATCATTTGCGAACCAACGACAATATTTTATACAAGATCCAACAGGTCAGTGGGTTCTGAATTATAATTTTGTTTTATGTCCACCAAAATGCGAATGCTGTAAGCCTAAATTTTTATGTAAAGAGGATTGTTCTTGCTTACCGAGTGAATAATCATATAAATCTATTAGGACGTTAAGAAATTATTCAGAATAATAATAATAATAATAATTTTATTTTAAATGATATACGTTTAAAATAAAATTTATGCAAAAAAAATAAAATAAGTAATTAATATATAAATGGCAGAAATTATGTTTGCGATGATGGGTGCTGATATTCCAGCACTTACTGTTGAAAAAGACCTTTGTGTAACGGATTTTAAACCACAATGTATAACCTGGTGTGACTTTTTAAAAATATTTTACTATTGCAGTAATTATTTTAAAATCAAGCAATATTTATCTTGTCCTTTATTGAAATATATTACATTTAATAGACAGGTAGATCAAAGTCATGATAACGAGTTATCTTCATATTTGAGTCAAGAAGATGCTCAAAAATGCTTAGCGTTTAATTTAAACGATAAAGTAATTTGTAAGTGGAAAAATGAGTTATCAGAGGGAGTGGATTGTGAGATTGAACCTTGTTCATTAATGAAATTAACTAAAGTATTACTAAAAATTCAAACTTTAGATAATTTTGAGCAATTATGTAAATTAAAATTAGAAGCCTTAACACGTGCTGAATTAGTTTCTTCTATATTAAGAAGTATATGTGATAAAAGTGAAAAACTGATCCTTACGATTTCGGTGAAATTATCTCCAAATAAAGGAGATTTGAGTCCGATGTTATTTAATTTTAAATATGAAATAAGTGATTTATGGAATTATTCAAGTAAAGGATTGTTAGATTATGCGAAATTAATGTGTCCAAAGGATTGTTCGTGTTGTCCTAGTACTGTTATATGTAAAGAGGATTGTCCTTGTATTCCTGCCCCCAAACCAGAGCCTGAGTGCTGTATTCCGGAGGCTGAGGGTGAATGTTTTGAGGATCAAGAATGGGAAGCTGAATGTGAACCAGAATCAGACCCATAAAATTGATGATGATTATTAAAATTATGTCATAATATATAATTTAAAATTATAAATAATATATAATTTAAAATTCTAAATAATATAATAGCCATTAATGAATGAATATGTATGTGGTGGTATATCGGGTATTTGTCAAACGTTTGTAGGTCATCCATTCGATACATTTAAAATAATATATCAAACGAATAACTCTTTTAAAATGAATATAAATACTGCATTTGCTGGTATTAAATACCCTCTAATTTCATCCGCTTTTATATGTTCACTTCAGTTTGGAATTTATGAATATTATATACGAGAAAAATATAATAATTTTTCTGCCGGATTTTTAAGTGGTTTTATATGTTCTCCCTTAGCTTATGTATGGGATATAGGAAAAATTAAGGAACAAACAAAGCAAAAGGTTAATTACAAAAATTTACTGAAAAAAAAGGGATTGTTAATTTCAACATCCAGGGATAGCATAGCATTGGGAGTATATTTTTCCAGTTATAAAAAAGCAAAAGAATTTAATTTAAATCCCTTTTGTGCCGGAGCAATAGCAGGTGTTTCAAATTGGACCATAACTTATCCCTTAGATGTAATTAGAACAAGACAAATTGCATATAATAAAAATTTAATGGAAGCTATAGAAGGAAAAAAATTTTGGAAAGGATATACATCATGTATGTATAGAGCATTTTTGGTTAATTCTGTGGGACTGTCTGTTTATGATTATTTAAAAACTTTATAAATTATTGTATTTTTGGAATATGATTTTAGGTATAAGAGTGCCTTTCATGTCAAGTAATTTTTTATAACATTTATTAATAGTTACTTCGCTTATTTCACTTATATTACTTACATCTTTTTTACTAATATTGATATTACATGATTGTGAAATAAAATAAACTATACCAGCAGCAATGGAATGAGGAGTATTTTCTGGAATTAAGTTATATTTATTAATTCTAATAGCTACAAATTTACACACCTTGGTTAATTCAGCATTAATATTTAATTTGCTACAATATCTCTCTATGAACGAATAAGGAGTTGTTTGACATAAAAGAGTTTTATCATTATTTTCCATATTACTTTCTAAATCGTTTATAATAGTGATGGCATTTTTACAGCCTCTCGTAGCAGCTGTACAGTCTAGATTAAATATCTGTGCTATTTCTTTGGCAGTTCTAGGAAATTTGTTGACTCTTGCAGCAATATAAATAGATGCAGCAATAATTCCATCCCGATTTAGTCCCCTAAATGTTTTAGCCTCTGAAACCTTTTTATGATATCGCATTGCATCATCTATAATAATTTTAGGAATTCCTCCTTGACTTCCTAAAATTGTAATTTTCTGAAATTCATCATATTGTGATTTTTCTTTGTATGGCATTCCCAACCAATCAGTATAGCGTCTTATTTTTCTCATTTCATAAGTGGATCCGTTACCAACAAGGACTTTACAACCAAAACTAGATTCTTTTAATAGTGGGTTAATAGGCATACCACATCTGGTAGGATCACCAGAAGAAGTGTCATCGCCCCCATAGTATCTCCATTCGGGTGTATGATCAACGATATTGGTTTGCATAAGACCACATTCTTTATTTGAACATAATGGGAATCCCTCATCAGTAGAAATTAAAATAGATTCACAATAATCACAAAAATAATTTTCGGAAGAAGAATAAATACATTCAATATTAGAATCCTTATTTTTATTTATTTCATTATCAAATTGTTTCCACAAACATTTATTATTTTTTTTTTTTCCTTTTTTTTTGAGTTTTTAAATCTGCCATAATAGTTATTAAGAATATAAATAAATGATTTTATTTCAATTTTATAATATTTAAATAATATATTATTATGGGAAATTCGCCTTCTTCAAAAAAAGATTCTAAAAATGAATTATCATTATTAAAAGAAATAGATCAAATAGCTTCCCTATATATAAGAAAGGAAAATTTTGAAGATATGCAAAATTTATCTAAAAAGGAAAATTGTGATAAATTAATTATAATGACAGCTGATATAATATCAAAATATTTGAAACAATCTGATATTGAATATTTATCCCACAGAATAGAAAATGGTTTAGAAGTAGATGAAATAACAAATGAGGATATTATCTTTTTAAATAAAAATAATTTAAATGAATTAGATGTTGAAGACCCAAAAAAAAAGGAAAGATTGTGTATAGGGATAGCTAAATTTTATGTAAAAATAGCACATCTTTATGGTGCAATTTTAAAAAGTTTAAATCCAGTATATACATATAAAAATCCAACTATAGATCCAAATATTCAATCGGGACAATTAGAAGAAGTATCTTTAAAAGATAAACATAAATATGAAAAAATGTGGAATGACTATAATATAATACCACAAGAGATAAAGTTAAATTTATGTTCAAACAGAATTAAGGCATTGGTAAATAATAGTAATTTTTATGTAAATAATGATGAAAAGGTAGATATAAACCCCGATTTTTGTAATATAAATATTAGTAATACTGGAACAACAAAATCTCTCTTAGAAGAAATTGGAATGAGAGAATTGCAAAAATTATATTGGGATGATTTTGATTATAAAACCGGTAAATTTATAGGAATGACAAAAGAAATGAAAAAAAATATATTTAATAAAGATCTTAAAACTTTATATACAGCATTTACGGGTGAAAATTCTATGCCTTCAAATATAAAAGATTTTAGTGATATTCCATTAAGAAATTTTCATGAAAGTAGGGGATGTAGTAAAAGGCCAGAAAGATATAAAAAAACGTATACTGCTTCTTATAAAAATAAATTATTTAAAAAATATGCGGATAATATTAAAACAATGATTAAGAATGCAGACAAAAAACAAGATGAATTGACATATATATTAAAGGATATATTTGTTCCAATAATTAATAAAAATACAAAATTAAGAGACATAATTATAAATCCGTTATTAAATAAGAAATTATTACAAGAGTTAATTGATAAAACGAGGAAGATATTAGTAGAATTGTATATAGGTTGCGAAGAAGATTTTATAAAAGGTTTACAAATATTTGAGCAGATAGTTGAAAATCAAATTAAACAAACTTCAGATATTCAAATATCAAATTTAAAAAAATCATTAAAAGAAACATTAGAGGAAACCCCTCTATCTAATGACCCTGAAACACCCCCGTCTTCTGATAATGACCCTAATTCTAACCCTCTTCCTAACTCCTCTAACTCGACACCACAAATATCTACACAACCACTTCCTGAACAAATAGACAATTCTGTATCTGCTGAGAAACCACAAATTACACCTTCTCCTGAAGAAAATGTACCATCGATTGAAAGGTCACAAAATGAATCATCGATTGAAGGGCCATCACCACCTATGGAAGGGCCACAAAATGAATCATCGATAGAAGGGCCACAAAATGAACCACCAGCACCACCTATGGAAGGGTCACAAAATGAACCATCGATTGAAGGGTCACCACAAGTAAATTATACTGGAGTGATAAATAGTGACTCTCAACCTCCCATTTTAACTAAAGAGGTTATAAATGTTAATGAAAACGAAATAAAACCCCCATTGGATAATAATTCAACGGATAAATTACCTGGAAATTCACAAGTAAATGAGGTAAATACTCAATTAGTAGTAAATTAAATATTAATTAATATTAAATGGATATATTAATTAATACAACTGTGGTAAATATATCATTAAGTATAATATTTACATTTATTCCTAATAAATCTAATTTTAAAAGAGAATATTATATTCCTATAATGGTAAGTTTAATAACTAAATATTTAATAGGAGATTTTGATAAAGGATATATATATACTTTATCAGATATAGTTTATTGGATTTACAATATATTTATATCTTACTGTGTAATAAGATTAAAACATAAAATTTCTTAAGGAAGTGTAATTATAATATAAATATTTATATATATATATATATAAATGCGTTCATTTAAAAAGGGAAGAAAAGTTAAAACACGGGCAAGATTAATTTCAGCCAAAAAATCATATAAAAAATCATATGAAAAAGAATGGAAACTGAGTAAATGCAAAGGATTAAAGGCAGCACAATGTAGACACAGAATAAAATGCAAGTATGCCATAGGTAAAAAAGGGTCCTTTTGCAGAAGTAAGGCTTCCAAAAGAAGATTACATAAAGGTGGTGGAAAAACTAGCATGAGAACAACAGGTCTAATTCCCCCGGGAGCGGGGTCGGCAACGATAACTCCTACTCCTCAATATTAATTTTTTTTAGTTATCTAGTTTATTTTCTATTTTTTTAATAATATCGTGATTATAGATTAAATTGCCTGAGGGTTTATAGCTATTAATATCTTTGAATGATGAGTTAACTTTTTTTATATTAACATCATCATTTTTCAAATTTAACATTAACTTATCATTATTATTATCGGTTATAATTTCATCTTTATCTATTTTTTTATTACCCCATCCATCAATATTTAATCCGGTTTTTTTTCTTATTTCTTCTCTTACATATTGTGGTGTCCAATTTTTCCAGGATATGAATAATAAATTGGGATGAGTATATCTGATTAAAAATCCATTAGACTTTAATTTATCAATAATATAGGCTGTGCAAGATGAATGATCATATTTAGGTACTCCTATAATAACTTCGGGTATTACATACCAACAATGTTGTTCTGTGGTGTGAATACGAGATAGATGTTTAATTTTGTTATGAATGCGATTCAAAATTTTATTATAAATTTTAACTGTATTAAGATCACTTATTTTTTTTCTTTCATATAGTTCATCTAAATTTAATTTAATATTAGGGTCATCTTCATCTCCTAATGTAAAAATAGTATCCATTAATACATTTATTAAAGAAAAAAGAATATAAATTTAAATTTAAAGTTAAATTATACAAAAAAACAATGGTTATAAAAAATCTAGTTATTTCCGGTGGAGGTCCTACAGGATTTATATCTTTAGGTGCAATTAGAGAAACGAATAGATTAGGATATTGGAATTTAAATTCATTAGAATCTATATTTTCCTCATCAATAGGTTCGCTAATAGCATTTATAATTCAATTGGGATATGATTGGAAAACAATAGAAGATTATGTGATTGAACGCCCTTGGGATAAAGCCTTTTCTATAATAAAAACTGATTTGCTGGATATTTATAAGAATAAAGGGTTGGATGGTGAAGAAATATTAAAAATAGCTACGGGACCTTTGTTAAGAGGAAAAAATTTACAAGAAGATATAACGTTAATGGAGTTATATAAAATTACTAAAATAGAGTTAAATTTTGTGGTAACAGAGGCAAATCAAAATTCATATTTGACATCGGAGGTATTATCATATAAAACATATCCAGATATGAAGATAAATAAAGCTTTATCAGCGTCAATGGCTGTTCCTTTATTATTTAAACCAATAAATATTGAAGATAAAATATATATAGATGGAGGGGCTATGTATAATTATCCGTTATCAATATGTCTAAATAATAAAAAATGTAAAGAAGATGAAATATTGGCATTTAGAAATATTTGGAAATCAAGAACAGTAGATTTAAAAAATTCATCAAGCTTAGAATTTGCGGCGGCTTTAATAACTAAATGTCATTCTACCTTGGAATTTATTATAAAACAACCAGATATAAAGAATGAAATTATTTCAGAAATAAATTTAACGAATTGTGATTTAATAGTGTGGTGGGAAATGTTATCAACAAAAGAAAAAAGAAAGGAATTGTTTGACCAAGGAGTTAAGGATGCACAAAATAAAATTAATTTATCGATTGATTTAAAAATTGATTTAAAATGTCAAGATCAGGTTTAGCATCAAATTCAATAACTTTACTATTATAGGCTAATTTAATTGTAGGATATCCTTCTACTTTATATTTTTCGGCCAATGTAGGGTCTTTTTCACAGTCTACATCAACATAATTTATAGTTACTCCGTTGACTGAAGGAGTTTGTTCCTTAAGTTTTTCCCAAATAGGTTTAGCAGTTTTACAATGAGGACACCAGGTAGTAAAGAAAAAATATAAATCGGCAGATTTTCCTGAACCAGAAGAATCTTGTTTTTGTATATATTCTTTGTTGGCAACGTAGGATGCGTTCATTCTAGGTTTTACAAATGAGTTGTAAACATAAATTGCAGCAAAAATAAAGACAAATAAAAGAAATAAAATTAGCCAAAATTTTTTATTTTTAATAATTTCTAAAACAACTTTTGCCATTTATATACTCTATAATAAAAAAGAAATTAATAGATAACGAATTGATTTAAAAATATTATAAAAATATTATAAAGTTAAGATTATGATTGTAAGATTAAAATCGGGTGAATTACAGGAATTAAATTTGAAAAATTTTATTAATGAAAATGATATTTACAAATTTATTAAAAATGAAAAATTTGAAAAAATTAAAACAATTACTAAAGATGATAATATAAAGGAAATAATAAATATAATTAAAAAAAAACCGTATAAGTAGAATATAATAATAAAAGAACTATTAAGACACAAACACCACAACTAGCATATATATTTTTTCTATAGATAATAGAATTATTATCTTGAAAAAAATTTGAATTATTTATATAAAAAGATTTTATATGTTTTAAATAGAGAGTCAGGGAATAAGCTAATAAAAATACTCCTAATAAAATGATAATGCGGGATAATTTATTTCCTATGGCGGATTTACATAAAGAGCTAACAGTTATTAGGATAATAGATGCTAAAATATAAACGGTATCATCTTTAGTATTTTGAACAAAATCTTTGAAGGGTTTCATTATAATAATATAATATAAGTTTTTCTTATTATAATGTAAATGGGAAAAACTTATAAAAAGGGAAAAATAAAAAATAATACAAAAACTTTAAAAAGGGTATATAATAAAAGTGATTTTGGGAGTGGAGATGGAATGTTGACTTATGTTTGGGGGCCTGCATTATGGCATTATTTACATACAATGAGTTTTAATTATCCAATTAATCCAACCATGGCAGAAAAGAAAAATTATAGATATTTTATCTTAAGTTTAAAAAATGTATTGCCATGTAAATATTGTAGAGATAATTTAAAAAAAAATTTTAAAGCACATCCATTGATGATGTGTCATATGAAAAATAGGGAAACATTTTCAAGATATATTTATAAATTACATGAAATAATTAATAAGATGTTGGGAAAAAATTCTGGATTAACTTATTGTGACGTTAGAGAGAGATATGAACATTTTAGAGCAAGATGTATTAAAGAGAATAAATTTAAATTTAAAAAAACTCAAAAAAAAGAGAAAGGTTGTACGGATCCTTTATATGGAAAAAAGGCTAAATGTATTATGAAAATAGTACCATATGATCAAAAATGTAAAACTTTAGATATAGATAAAAAATGTATTAGAAAACGGTAATAAAAATCTACATACCAAAAGAACTAAAATCATTTAATACAGGGCGTGGTAAATATGATTCATTAATGGATTGATAATTGGGGACTTTTTTACATTCAAATGAAGGTTCAGGGCATCTAGCACATGGTGGACAAGGAGGGGGGGCTTCAGTTCGAGGGCAGGATGCATTAGAAGGACACGCGGGACAAACAGGAGGAACCACCTGAGATTTTAAAATATAAAGATTTTCATCACCAGGAGGTATTTGGTTACCGGGAATTCCTTGATTCATAATTACTGCAGAATTGCCTTGAGGGCCGGTAACTTTAGTGGCTGATCCCCCATATTGATTCGAATAACTAGTAGCAGTCACCGTTTTTTGAGGAGAGCTAGATTGTTTTTTACCGTTATATACATAAACAGTATCTCCAGCAGGTCCTACATAACTACTTGTAGGTTGAGTTTTGGGTTGCATTGTCGTCATACCTTCGGTAGACGAATAAGTATTAACAGTATCTCCCGATGGTCCAACATAAGAAGATGTAGTACTATTTTGATTAGACATATTTTCGGTAAATACTGTATCGCCTTCTGGACCTATATATTGACTAGTAGTAGATTGATTATTTTTCATATATTCCATAGATGAGAGCGATGTTCCTAAACAGCTACATAATAATAAAGATAATATTAATATTAAAAATAGGTGGATTGCTCTAAGTTTCATTATATTGTATAGTTGGAAAAAAAGTTAATAAATTGAAATTAGTATAATAAAAGATAAATAATATAAATGAGTAAGCCAATTAAAAAACCGATTTTGATAGAAAAATTTTATAAAGATGATAATAACGTTGAAATAGGTGTAGATGAAGCAGGACGAGGACCTATGTTTGGAAGAGTATATGCTGCAGCAGTTATTTTACCAAGAGATGATTCATTTAAACATTATGATATGAAAGATTCAAAAAAATTTTCATCTGTAAAAAAAATAAATGAAGTAGCGGCTTATATAAAAGAAAATGCGATCGCCTGGGCGGTATCATATATAGATGAAAAAGAGATAGATAGAATTAACATAAGAAATGCCACTCACAAAGCTATGCATAAAGCAATTAAAGCGGTTATTATAAACCAAAATTTAAATTATAAAAATACACATATTTTAATAGATGGAAAAGATTTTACACCCTATATGTTTTTTGAAAATGATATTTTAATTGCTGCTCAATCTACAACAATAACTCAGGGTGATAACAAATTAACTTGTATAGCAGCGGCTTCCATATTAGCTAAAGTAGAGCGGGATAAATATATAATTGAATTATGTAATCAAGAACCAGAATTAGATGAAAGATATAAGTTAAAGAAAAATAAGGGATATGGAACCAAAGACCATATGGAAGGAATAAAAAAATGGGGGATTACTAAATATCATAGACAAACATTTGGTATTTGTAAAAATTGAAATAAAAAAGTACAATTTTATCAAGGATAAAATAACATGACACCTTTAAATAATAACAAGTATTTTTTGGGATACAGAGTAAATGATAAAGATGGGTGGAAAATACTAAACCGTTCTTTTTGCACTAAAAGTTATAATAATAATATTATTGGTCAATTTCTACAAACTACGTGGTTTTCGTGTTTGATAAATGATAGTAATTTGATTGAATTTATTATTATAGAGAGAAGTTTGAATTTAAAAAAGGTTGTTTTAATAAATAAAATTAATAATATTAAAAATGCGAATGAGTTCAACTATATTCCAGAAATAGAGCTATATTGTAATATTAATTTAAATGAAATTAATGAGATTAAAAAACATTTAAAATACAATATAGATGTAAAGAAAGAAAATTTAAGTACTATTCAATATTATCCTCAAGTAATTCACTTAGGTATAGAAAAACAATTTATTAAAAAAAAATTTGAAATTCAGATTAGTGTTCAAAGAAGTAATAGTATATATACAAATAAACTAGATTATCTTGTTACATTACCTTCGTTTGTAATTTAAAACAATAAAATAGATTTATTTAATTAATTCTCTAGAATAATAAAGAAAACTGGAATTAGGTGTGGGAATAGTAATAGATTCATTTGAAACCAATGTTTGAATATTGGGTTCGCATCGTGTACGCCATCTATACTTTTTTAAATTATCTTCTTTAGGTGTCATAGGGTTGTATTTTTGAAGGTTAATTTCAGTTTCTTTGAATAAATTTATTTGATTAAGATAATATTCATCAAAAGCTGGTATTCCTCCTAATCTTAAAGTTGTTTCATAACAACTATTCAGTTGATTAATAATGTCATTATTATTCGTAGAATAGGGCAGAAAACCATTTTTTATAAAACCATAAAGTAAATTCCATTGAGATTGAGTAATATTAAAATATCTTAAATTGATATCTGAGTCCGTGGATTTGGCAAATTGTTTGGCTTCAATTATTTTAAATAAAATAGCAAATATTTTTGCTCCATAAAGGATACCATCTTCTTTATAATATTCTTTTTTAATAAAAGAAATATCTACAAGTTGATACAAATTAGGATGAAGTTTAATATTTTTAAAATCAGGTTCAGACATGATAATACTAAATATGGTTCTAACAAGGTAGATTCAATTTTTAAGTAATTATATATATAAGTTTAAAAATTGAATGTAATAATTGTTACAGTTAAAAGGTAATATGCTAGTACTAATCTTTGATACAGAAACTACTGGGTTGATTCCAAAAAAGGAGAAGTTAAAAAATACAGATAAATTTCCATATATTGTTCAGATTAGTTGGTTAGTTTATGATATAGATAATAATAAATTAATTTCATTACAAGATCATATAATAAAATGTAAAATAGAAATACCCCATGAAAGTATTGAAATTCACAAAATTACAAATGAGATTTCGCAGTCGGAAGGAATATCGATGAATACAGCATTAAAATTATTTGAATTAGATTATAAAAAAAGCGATATAATTGTAGCACATAATTTAGAGTTTGATAAAAAAATGTATATGATAGAGGCATTGAGAAATAGGCGGGCACAACTATTTAAAAATGTGTATAATTTAGAAAAAGAATTTTGTACAATGAAAGAAACTATAGAATATTGTAAGATAAGAAGGGAGCGTAAAGATGGTACACCGTATTTTAAATATCCAAAATTATGCGAATTATATAAAATAATATTTAAGTCAGAACCAAACGGTATTCATAATTCATTGGTTGATATATTAATATGTTTAAGATGTTATATGTTTTATAAATGTAAAAAGGATGTGTTAAATAATTCACTAGTTAATATGTTATTTGAAAGAAATGAAATAAATTAGCCGGAACACATAAGACATTCTTCTTCTTCATCGTTAGGGTTGATAGTAAATTGTTGGGGTTGATGCTTAGGTTTTCTGCGTAGATAATAAATTCCAGTTTTTAGACCTTTTTGCCAGGCATGAAAATGCATTGAAGTTAATGTTTTATAATTAGGATCTTCGCACCATAAATTAAGACTTTGAGATTGGCAGATGAAGGCTCCTCTATCTGCGGCCATATTAATAATATCTTTCATTGACATTTCCCAGACTATTTTATATTTTTCTTTAATTTTTTCATCTAGTCCCTCAATATGTTGAATACTACCCTTGTTGGCAATAATACTATTTTTTATTTTTTCGTCCCATAATTGAAGACTGGTTAAATCTTTTAATAAATATTTATTAATAATCACAAATTCACCTGCAAGGGTACGTCGTGTATAAATATTACTTGTAAATGGTTCGAAACATTCGTTGTTACCAAGAATTTGGCTTGTAGAAGCGGTTGGCATAGGAGCAACTAATAAGGAATTACGAATTCCGTACTTAATTATATTTTGTTTTAGAGAATCCCAATCATATCTTTCCGACGGTTGGATATTCCATAAATCGAATTGAAATTTTCCTATAGAAAGCGGGGATCCTGAAAAAGATGAATATGCACCTAATGTAAAATCCGAATTCTCGCCGTTAAGTTCCTGATAAATAGGTTTTCTTTTATTAAGAAGATCATTATGATTAGAGTTAAGGTAATCGACGTAAAGGTGATCGACATTAAATTTGTCTCTATTATTAAAAATATTTTGGTTTTTATTTAAATTATAAAGTTGTTTCAAATCATTATATCTCTCCATAGCAATTTCGTTCGAAGCTTCTAAAGATGCATGGTAAATGGTTTCAAATATATATTTATTAATAATTTTAGCTTCGGGTGAACAAAACGGTAAATTTAATAAAGCGAATGTGTCGGCAAGTCCCTGGACTCCAATTCCTATAGGTCGATGTAATAAATTACTCACTTTAGTTTTATTAGTGGGATAATAATTAATATCTATAACGTTATTAAGGTTATAAGTAATTATTTTGGTAATTTCATGTAATTTATTATAATTAAAAGAATTATTTTCTACAAATTTAGAAAGGCCTATACTAGCTAGATTACAAACAGCTGATTGTTTTTCATCGCTGTATTCGATAATTTCGGTACAAAGATTACTAGATTTAATAGTACCTAAATTTTGTTGATTGCTTTTACGATTGGCAGAATCTTTATAACATAGATAAGGAGTTCCGGTCTCCATTTGGCTATCTAAAATTTTAAACCACAATTCTCTGGCTTTAATTTTTTGTTTAAATAATTTTTTTTCTACATAAGAATCATATAGATCATTAAATTGAGCACCATGGAAATCGGATAAATTTTTGCATATATCAGGACACATTAAATACCAATCCTTATCATTTTTTACTGCTTCCATAAATTTATCAGGAATCCATAATCCATAAAATAAATCTCTAGCTCTCAAGGTTTCATCCCCGTGATTTTTTTTTAAATCCAGCCAATCCATTATATCACTGTGCCAGGGTTCCAGGTAAATAGCAAAACTTCCATTTCGTTTACCTCCACCTTGATCTACATATCGGGCCGTATTGTTAAAAACTTGTAAAAGCGGAACTAATCCATTAGATTTACCATTTGTACCGCGAATAGGAGTCCCAGAGGCACGTATATTATGAATATGAAGACCAATACCTCCAGCCCATTTACTAATTTGAGCACATTCATGAAGAGTTTTAAAAATTCCATCAATACTATCTGCCTCCATTGATAATAAATAACAAGAGCTTAATTGAGGTCTGGGAGTTCCAGCATTAAAAAGTGTTGGGGTTGCATGAATAAAATATTTATTGGCCATATAGTTATAAGTTTGTAACGCCTTGTCAATATCTGTAATATGAATACTTAGTGCAACTCTCATAAACATATCTTGGGGACATTCTACAATATTATCATTTATTTTCATAAGATATGCTCTTTCGAGTGTTTTAAATCCAAAATAATCGATTAAATAATCGAATTCATAATTTATTGTTTGATTAATAATATTTTGATGTTTATTAGTGAATTCGAATAAATCTTTAGAAATTAATGGACAATCAATTTTATTATGATCTTTATTGTTATATAAATTATTGATAACGTTGACGAAATTTCGTGGAGTATTTTTATGATGATTAGAGATAATTAATCTGGAAGCTAATTCTCCAAAATCAAATTTAACCGTGCACATAGCTGCACATTGTTCGGCTAATAGTTCATCAATAAGGGAGGTTGAAATATTAGGAATTAATTGGTCAATAATTTTCATAACTAATTCGGCATAATTTATATTTAAAGTTGGACTAATATTAGTAGATAATTTTTTAATTCTATTTAATATTTTATCAAATGATAGTTCCTCTAACTGTCCATTTCTTTTTACTACATGCATTTGATCTTTTGCCATCACTTATAATATATTAAGATAGGGAAGAGTTTAAATTGGTATTTAATAAATATAACAATATAATAAAATATAAATAAATATTATATGGTTAAAGCCGAAAATATGTATATTGTAGCATTATTTATGGTGGTTTTAATTACAGGTGTGAGTATTCCATATATTAAAGTAAAGGAAAGTTTAACTGGTGGAAAGTATCCAGAAAGTGTAAATAATCCATTATTGGCCGATAGTTATAAAGTAAAAAAAAATCCCGGATATGATGCATATTCAGGGGCATCTGATATTTATATAAATTATCCTCAATTTAAAGCAAAACATTGTGGTACCAATAATATAAAATATTGGCGCAGACCCACTAATGGACAATGTACTCCAGCAGGATTTTGTATGGGTTTATATGATGCAACTGAGCAAAAAATTCCTGCAAAATTAAATCCTCCACCTATTATTCCAAAAATAGGAGAAACCAGAGTGAACTTTTTTGAATCAAAATACTAACTTGTATCAATATTGAAAATAACGTTATTAGATGAATTAACTAAACATTTATTGGTAGAAGGAAGCAATTTATTAGACGATCTTTTTTTGGGCTGTCTATGATTATATCCATTTTTTTTTTCATAACAAATTGTGTTCCATAAATTAATCAATATTTCTTTAGCAGCCTTAAACCATAATTTATTTCTTATGACTAATACTACACTTACTTCATCTAAATACCAATAAATATTTTTAAACCACGTATAATCTTTATATTCTTTTAAAATTTTATCATTCCAAGAGTTAAATTCAGAAAGAGATAAATTCCATGGCGGGTATTTATAAACTGGATTTGATTGATTATCTAAGAACATAACAAAACAACCTTTTGGTTTCAAAGATTTAGTCAATTGAAAAGAACCGTCATTATTAAAATCATGAAAATTTTTATATTCTATAAAACGTGTTTCTAAAAAATCACATTCATTGAGGTCGCAAACTTCCATTTGAGTTTGCATCTGTATCCAATATTCAAATTTAGGAATTTGAGTTATTTTTCTATTTACAATATTTTTAACTTCTAGCATTCTACCATATCGACCCGAATCCTCCGTTACATTAATTCCATCAGGAGATGCTGCTATAAAATCAATGTTTTTATGTTTAATGCATCCGAAATCGTCTACTTTTGTTTTATAAGTATATTCGTACCAATGAATTGAAAGATCTTCAAATTTTTGCCCCCAATGCAAGGGACTATCTATATTAACTCTTGTATATTTTGATATGTCTATAGGAGCACATTTATTATAAATTAATTGATTAATATTTCCTTGAGTTGAAAATGCTTTCCAAATACTACTAGCAGTTAAATATCTGTGTCTAAATAAATACCATTCATTCGTTCGTTGTTCTGGTTGCGGAACATTGGAAAGATAATCTAGCTTGCATTTAATATTTTTTTTATTTGATAAATATTTAATTTTATCTGATATAATACACCTCTTAGGTATAATATATGTAAAATATTTATGAAGTGTGTTATTTATTAAAATAGTTAATTCATTGCTTATATCTTCATTGTATAGATGGTTAATTTGAAGAAATGACTGATTATATATATTTTTTACTAATTTTTCATCAAAATCTTCATATTGAAAAGCAAGAGGGTCTATTTCAATATAAATTGTAATTAAATCAGCCACCATTTCTATTATATTAGCCTTATCTTCTTGTGTAAAAATATCCGTTGGCTTAATTAATTTAATTAAATTTTGCAACTCAGATAATTCAGACGAATTGATCATGGTTTATTAAATATATATAATAATAATATCTTTATAAATTAGTTCAATTTATCAATTAAATCTTTAGTTACTCGTTTCCTGGTTGTTTTATTACCACTACTCAATGATGAAAGTGTTGAGGTTCTCTTGTCACTTCTTTTTAATGTAAATTTACTTGTTTTTGCATTGAATACTAAATTAGGAATAGATTCGATAATTCCAGTATTTTTATCATATGTAACTTCTTTTATTTTTTGAAGACGATTTCTATCTAAGCTATTAACTAAATATTGATATAATGCGTCTGTTTCAATCTCTAGATTATTTTTAATTATATAATTAGTAGAATATTCTTTTAGTTTTTTTAATTTATCGCCTCTATCAAGTTTTGTCCAGGTTAGATTTTTACTGACATTCATTTCAGTTTCGAGACGTTTATCAATTAAAGATGCATCAGTATTAGGCACAGAAGATAAATTTGTAGTTTTTCCATTTAAAAGCATAGTTTTATATTGTATATTTTTTAAATCAAGACATTCATCTTTATTATAATTCATATATATTATATAAAGAGGATAAGTTTAACCTAATTTAGTTATAAAGCATATATATCATTCTGATATGATGACCGCCTCCGGATGTAGCTTCTACGACTTTAAACATGTTGTATGTTTCTTTTATATAAATAAATTAAATTAAAAATATTTTAATTTATTTATATAAAAAGAATAATGGAGATTGAACGATTGAACGCGGAAGCACAACAATATAATAATAAAATAATAAAAACTGAAAATAAAGAAAATACCAAGAGAAAGAGAAAAAAAAAGAGAAATAAAAGGAATAATATAATGCAAAAATTCAGAAAAATTGCTAAGACATATTTTAAAATGTGGTATGGTGTTAAAAATTGTGATAAAGATGAAAATATACTACGTATAATGTGTCGTAGTACACTTAATATTAGACAAAAAAATATATGTGCTGTATGTGGATGTAA
>CERI01003879.1_pt1 | contig 26415 bp, 30 predicted proteins | sample 350261 | NCBI WGS metagenome assembly CERI01 (sample SAMEA2620979, study PRJEB7988) | marine metagenome | isolation source: saline water (ENVO:00002010), including
AATTAATAGCTGGAGCATTATTAGCAACTGTAGTAGTTATTTCTGTACTGCCGTTTTTTTCGATAATAAAATGATTCTTTAACCCTAAAATACTATCATTGTATTTTAGGGTTAAAGAATCACTACTAATTATTTTACCACCATTATTATTAACTGACTTTTCCTCAACAATAAATATTGAAAAATTAGTACCCGTGATATTTTTTAGGGCTGAGTTAATATCTAGTGACCTACCAGTCTCAAATCTCACTGAAGGTAAGTCATTTATTGATGATTCAACGTATTTCGGAGCACTACCTACAATATTAAACTTGCTTGAAGTGAAGTAGTTAGTTATGTTTTGCCAACCAGAAATATCTTGATAGTCATAAGTGTCGTCCTCTGAAAAGCTTGCTGTCAACGTTGGCTCTAACCAAATAACTAATCCTTCTACAGCAGAAACTGGAGAATTAGCTGTGAGTGACTGCGCAGAAGTTATACGCGAAGTTTTAATCATGCTCTTACCCGCGCTAACAGAGGCTAACAAGATGCCAACAATTAACAATACAACAGAAACTTCTAAAAGTGAAAATCCTAACTTAAAATTATTCTTCATAATTTAAAATATTAATAATTATCTTAAAAGAAACACTAAATCAAAGTCAATTAGTGATAAATCAATCTTCCAAAGCTATATTATACTTAGCCTCAAAATAATCAAATATATCTACCAACTCTTCCTGTCTTAACCTCCTGTTGAATATTAATATTTCGGAGATATTTCCTGAATAAGTTTGAGTATCATTACCAATCTTAATTGTTTCACCCATAGATCCAGTAGAAAATCGAGAATTTTCATCATTATCTTGTATTACTGTAGTCACTGACGGCATAGCACCGTTTTCAGGTAATCTTTTATTTTTATAATAATTATATCCTTTTCTTATTATAATATTGTCATCAACTTTAAAATCTTCATTATTACTGCTGTAAAATAAACTAAGGTAATGCAAAGTTGGCGCTACTGGGGATACGTTAGATGTCTTTGGTTCGCCAGATTTATTATCAACCGTAAATTGATCTGAGTTATTATAATATATCTCCAAACCATTATTGCCACCCGAGGTTAATATACTACGCTTCACATCTGTATTATTGCTATTCCTATTTTCAAGAATAAATATAGTTAAGTCAGTTTCTTCTAATAAACCAGCAACATCAGGGATGTTGAGATGCTGTCCACAATCAGAGGCGCTTTCGCAATAAAACCTTACAGCAGGAATATGATTAATTGCATCTTTTATATATATAGGGAGTTTTGGATTTTCATCAGTGCTTTGTACAGCCGATCCAATACTGTAAAATTTAGAATTATTAGACCACACTTCAATCGGTTCACCCTCGCCTTCTGCATAAAAACTAGTTGGTAAAGAAGGTTCAAACCACAGTACCAAATCCTTCATACCATATATTGATGAATTGGACGACAAATTACGAGCAGAAGCTAGCTTTGACCTCTTAACAAGATCAGTACCAGTTGTAATAGCAGCAATTAAAACACCTATAATTAATACTACAACCGAAATTTCAATCAGTGAAAAACCTAATTTATAGTTCTTTTTCATTGCTATTTTACTTTTAATTTAATTGAAAAACACACTTACCGATAGTCTTTACAAGCAGGAAAGACATAACAAGCAATAAATTCAGTGAAATTATTAATATTATATATAATTATCTACTATTGCCTGGATAAAGTCAAGAAAAAACTCATTTTATTCAATAAATTATAAACTATTTTATATTTTACAACGATTACTTGTAATACAATTATAACCTAAAATGAATAATATAGTAAAATATTTTTGTTGCTTTAATTAAGATTTGTAAAAAATTTAACAACAATTTACTAATAATTTAATTTTTATAAATCCATATTTAGTTAATATTGCTTATTATTTTCATAATAATTCTGAGTCTTTATATAGACAAACATTGAGGACAAAACCAAAACCTATTAACATAGTGGCAGTTATGGTCCCCCCATAGGACATAAAAGGAAGTGGTGCGCCAACAACAGGAAGCAAACCAATAGACATCCCTATATTAATAAATGAATGAAAAAAGAAAATAGAAGTAATTCCAGTGATTACCAATCTTGAATATTGATTAAAACTTTTAGTAGCAGAAAAAATAGATATAAAAGTAATAAAGGCACAAAGAAAAACAATAGATACCGAACCAATAAAACCAAACTCTTCTGATAAAATGGTGAAAATAAAATCTGTTTGTTTCTCAGGTAAAAAACCTAATTGAGTTTGTGTGCCATTAACAAACCCTTTACCAAACAAACCTCCTGACCCAACTGCAATTTTAGATTGTATGATGTTGTATCCTGTACCCATAGGATCATTATTGGGATTAAGAAAATTAATTATCCTATCTTTTTGATAATTATGCAAAACAAAATTCCACAAAATTGGTATAGATATCAAGCCAGCAATAGCAGTTAAAATAAATTTCCACATCATAACTCCTGCAACAAATAAAATCACAAAACCAACAAAAGAAAAAATTAAAGCCGTGCCTAAATCGGGCTGTTTGAATATTAAATATGCCGGAACTAGTATAAACATCATTGGAATTAAGAAGTATTTTACTTTTTTAATGTCTTCGGCTTCAATATTATGAAAATATTTAGCCATAGATAATACTAAAAATACCTTCATAATTTCAGAAGGTTGAACTGTTATGAAGCCAATTCTAAACCACCTAGTTGCGCCCATGGCGTAGTGACCAGAAAAATAAACAATTAACAGCAGTAATAAGCCAAAAAAATAAAATTTATATGTGTGACGAAACCAAAAATTTACATCAGTTATAGCAATAAATATCATTACAGGAAAAAATACAATAAGATATATAAATTGCCTTAACATCCATAACCTATAATTACCTCCTGCAGCAGAATATAACATTAATAAACCAATTATAGATAAAATCATAATTGAACCTATTAATAACCAATTTAACCTGGATATTTTACCTATAACACTTTCTTTTTCTAATTGATATTGCATAATATATTGATTTTTGCAAAAATATAACCAGAATTAAAATTATAAAACTGGAAAGAAATATAGATAAATACTAAATATAAATATGTCAAATAATCAAGAATATACCGCAAGTTCAATAAAAGTCTTAAAAGGTCTAGAAGCAGTAAGAAAAAGACCAGGTATGTATATTGGTGATACTGATGATGGTAGCGGTCTACATCATATGGTTTATGAAGTTCTTGATAATTCTATTGATGAATCTCTTGCTGGTCACTGTGATAAAGTTAAAGTTATTATTAATCCGGACAATTCTATTACTGTAGGAGATAATGGTCGTGGTATTCCAATTGACATCCACAAAGAAGAAGGTGTTTCAGCTGCTGAAGTAATTATGACTAGACTTCATGCTGGTGGTAAATTTGATCAAAATTCTTATAAAATTTCTGGTGGTTTACATGGTGTTGGGGTTTCGGTAGTTAATGCTCTTTCTGACTGGCTTAAATTAAATATCTGGAAAGATGGTAAAGAATATTTTATTGAATTTAATAATGGTGAAGCTGTTGCTCCATTAAAGGAAATTGGTGATGCTAAGGGTAAAAAAGGTACGCAAGTTACTTTTCTTCCTTCTAAGAGTATTTTTGCTAACACTGAATTTATCTTTGCCACTTTAGAGCATCGCTTAAGAGAATTATCCTTTTTAAATTCTGGTGTAAGAATAAATCTGAAAGATGTAAGAAGTGACGAACCCAAAGAGAGCGAATTATTTTACGAAGGTGGTGTTGAAGCCTATGTAAAATATCTTGATCGCAATAAAAATTTAATTAATCCACCAATTAATATCTTAGGTTCTGATAGTAGTGGAGTTAGTGTAGAAATTGCGATGTCTTGGAATGATAGCTACAGCGAGAATATTCTTTGTTTTACCAATAATATTAGACAAAGAGATGGCGGTACTCACCTTGCTGGTATGAAATCAGGTCTAACAAGGGTAGTAAATGGTTATATTTCAAATAACAATCTTTTTAAAAAAGAAAAATTAACCTTATCTGGTGAAGATATTAGAGAAGGTTTAAGTTGTGTTTTATCAGTTAAAGTTCCTGATCCAAAATTTTCTTCTCAAACCAAGGATAAATTAGTATCAAGTGAGGTTAGAGGTTGCGTTGAAACAATTGTATCTGAAAAATTATCAGAATGGTTTGAAGAGCATCCTACTGATGTTAAAAATATTATTAGCAAAAGTCTTGAAGCTGCCAAAGCTAGGGACGCAGCTAGAAAAGCTAGAGAGTTAACAAGAAGAAAATCAGCTTTAGAAGTTAGTAATCTTCCAGGTAAGTTAGCAGATTGTCAGGAAAAAAATCCAGAATTAAGCGAATTATTTATTGTTGAGGGTAATTCAGCTGGTGGATCTGCTAAAGGAGGAAGAGATCGTGAATTTCAGGCAATTTTACCAATTAGAGGTAAAATTCTTAACGTTGAAAGATCAAGATTTGACAGGGTTTTATCTTCTCAAGAAGTTGGTACTGTGATCACAGCACTTGGCGCTGGTATTGGCAATGAATTTGATGAAGAAAAAATAAGATATCATAAAATTGTGATAATGGCTGATGCTGATGTTGACGGCTCTCACATTAGAACTTTACTTTTGACATTCTTTTTCCGCTACATGCCAAAATTAATTGAGAAAGGCTTTTTATATATAGCGCAACCGCCACTTTATAAGGTTAAAAAAGGTAATAGTGAAGTTTATCTTAAAAATGAGGATTCAATGCAAGAATATCTTATTAATAATGCTATTTTAGATGCTGTTTTACAAACTAAAGCAGGCGATATTGCCAGTACTGATCTCAAAGGGTTTATTACCAAAATTAATCAATTTAATAATCTTTGCAATAGAGTTTCGCGTATTTTACCTGAAAACATTGTGCAAATTGCAGCTCTTAGTGGTGCTTTTGACAAATCTTGGTTGGAAAATAGTAAGTTAGCAGAAAAAATTGCCATTCAAATTATAAAAAAACTAAAAAGTAGCAAAGAGGATATAAAGTGGGATTACAAAATTGCCGAAAACATAACTTTAATTTCAGAAGTTAGAAGTATTAAAAATTCTATTATAATTGATAAAACCATACTTAATATGGCTGAATCCATCGCGCTGAACAAACTTAAAAATGAAATTTTAGAAGAGTTTGAATCTGAAGTTTTTTTGATTAAAAAAGAAGAGAAATTCACTGCTAATACTCCAGCAGAATTAATGATGATTATCAATGATATTGGTAAAAAGGGTCTTTCTATCCAAAGATTTAAAGGTTTGGGTGAAATGAATGCCGAACAATTATGGGAAACAACACTAGATCCAGAAAATAGAACATTATTACAGGTTAAAATTAATGAACTTGATTCTGCTGACGAAACTTTCTCCATGTTAATGGGTAATGTCGTTGAACCAAGAAGGGATTTTATTCAACAAAATGCTTTAGATGTTGTTAATTTAGACGTTTAATATTATTTTCAATAATTTAGTTGATATTATAAGGTTATTTTTTTTAACGATTTGTCTGAAATTATACTAAAATCATTTGAAAAATATAATTTATACATTAGTGATTTATACCATAAAAATATCATTATTACTATTCATAATATCATCTTGTGGTCATAAACATAGTGCTGATTATTTTAGACTTGACAGAACCACTAGCAATTTTGAAGATGACCTGAGTAAAGCTGATCCTGACTTTAAATTAGGATGGGATCATGGATGTGAAACCGGAGCCTCATCTGGATCAAACCAATTTTATAAATCTTTTTATAAATCAAATAAACAGGACGGTTGGAAATTAGCTAATTCACCTATTTACAAAAATGCCTGGAATTATGGTTATTTTTACTGTATGAGAGAAGAATATGTAGATCAAAACTCAGCGATATGGGGCTCAGTTTTTAGCGGTATTAAATAAATAATCCCGATTATTATTAAAAATAAACAATGCAAAACAAGTATTTTAAGATAAAATATTATGAGTCCTTCATTTGCTTTTTATATCGTAATTTATAAAATTAAGATACTGCATATAACCATAATTAAACATAATGTCAGATATTAATATAAAAAAAATTGCAAAATTATCAAAAATTAGAATAGAAGATTGTCAAAAAGAAAAACTATCAAACCAATTGGAAAAAATAATTAATTGGATTGACACTTTATCGCAAGCTAATACTGATAATGTACAAATATTAAATAATATTCATGCTAAAAATCTTACATTATTTGAAGATAATATAAAATCTATAGAAACAGCGGAAGACGTAATGACTAGCGCCACAAATGACAAATATAATTATTATACTGTACCAAAAATGATTAAATAACACCATCTTAACTTAAAGATAAATAATATATTCAGGATATTTTTTAAAAAATATAAAAACTAAAATATTATTTAATAACTTCTAGATTTCTGTGGTAAATTTAAGAAATTTCTTACATTTTTTCTTATGACAACATAACCTAAGTCAAAATTATAATGCGAAAAAGAATTCTTATCATAATTACAGCATCAATTGCCTGTTACAAATCTTTAGAAATAATAAGATATCTTAGAAAAAAAGATTTTAAAATTGATGTTATTTTAACCAAAGAAACAGAAAAATTCATTACCCCTCTCTTAGTATCATCTATTTTAGGTGACAAAATTAAACAGGATATATTTAAACCAGATGATAAAGACTCAATGGACCATATTAATTTATCCAAAAATAGTGATTTAATTCTAGTTGCACCAGCATCATCTAATTTTATTGCAAAAATGGCAAATGGTATTGCTGACGATCTAGCCTCTACAACTATATTAGCAGCAAATAAGCAAATACTACTTGCACCTGCAATGAATGTTAAAATGTGGGATAATAAAATTACTAAGAATAATTTAGATCAATTAATTAACTATAATATCAGGATTATACCTCCACAAAAGGATATTTTGGCTTGTGGTGAGTTTGGATATGGCAAAATGGCAGATATAAATGATATTACGACACAAATAGAAGATTTTTTTGTTAGTAGTAATAAATTTTCTGGTAAAAATATTATTGTTACAGCTGGGTCTACTTTTGAACCAATAGACCCAGTTAGGTTTATTGGTAATAATTCATCTGGTAAACAAGGAATTGCAATTGCTGAAATTCTGCATCAAATGGGAGGTGATGTAACTCTGATTGCTTCTAATATAAAAGAAAATATCAATTTGCCAAATAAAAATATTATAAGAACTAGCTCTACTAATCAAATGTTAGAAGCAATAGAGAAAAACATAGAGAATACAGATATATATATCTCAGCAGCAGCGATATCAGATTTTAAACCAAAAAAATATTCCAACATAAAAATTAAAAAAAATAAAAATATAAAAAACATAGAGTTAGAATTAAATATTGATATATTAGATACAATAGGTAACAGTAAAAATAGGCCTAAAATAGTTATTGGATTCGCTGCAGAAAGTAATAATATCGTAGAAAATGCTATAGGAAAAGCTAAACGTAAAAATTGCGATCTAGTAATAGTAAATAATATAAATGGGGGCGAGATATTTGGCTCAGATGAAAATGAAATCACTATAGTTGATAAAAATAAAATTATCACTAGAATAGAAAAAAATAGCAAAAAAAACATAGCTAAAGAGATAGTAAAATGGATAAAAATATAGATCACCTCTATCGCTTATGCGTTGGAATTATGATTGTTAACAAAGATAAAGAAATTTTTATTGCCAAAAGAATATCTAATATTGTGGATGAATATTGGCAAATGCCACAAGGAGGTGTAGAACCTGGAGAATCTGAGGAAAATGCAATGTACCGAGAATTAGAAGAAGAAACCGGAATTGGTAAAAAGGATGTTACAATATTAAATATATCCAAAAATTATTTTTATTATAATTTGCCAACAAAACTAATTGAAAAGGTGTGGAAAGGTAGATATATTGGACAAAAACAAAGGTGGTATTTAACTGAATTTACTGGTAATGATAATTCAATAAATTTAGAACAATGTAACCCAGAATTTTCTGAGTGGAAATGGCAAAAAAATATAATGAAAATACCAGATTTGGTAATTGATTTTAAAAAAAACTTATATCAAGATTTAGTGGAAGAATTCTCACTATATTTAAAATAATATTATCTAGCAAATTTTAACGAAATAAATAAATGATAAATAAAAATATATTACTTATTGAAGGAGATGGAATTGGACCAGAAGTTGTAGCACAGGCCAAAAAAATATTAGATTTTTTTACAGAAAATACAGATAAAAAATTTACTATTGATTATGCATTGCTTGGAGGTATTGCTTATGACAAAACTGGAACACCCTTCCCTGATGAAACATTAGAAAAAGCTAAAAAATCAGACGCCATTTTACTCGGCGCTGTAGGTGGACCCAAATGGGAAGAATTACCTTATAATGTAAGACCAGAAAGGGGGCTTCTTGGCATTAGAAAAGAATTAGAATTATTTGCTAATTTAAGGCCAGCAATTGTTTTTGACGCTTTAGTTGAAAGTTCATCTTTAAAATCGGAAATTGTCTCTGGCTTAGATATTATGATAGTTCGTGAATTAACTGGCGGCATCTATTTTGGTCAACCAAGAGGCGTTATAGATGAAGAAGACGGTTCAAAAACTGGCTTTAATACTTTAAAATATAATTCTAAAGAAGTAGATAGAATTGCCAAAGTAGCCTTAGATTTAGCTCAAAAAAGAAATAAAAAACTTTGCTCTATTGACAAAGCTAATGTTTTGGAGTCCACTGAAATGTGGCGTAATCAAGTTATCCAAACTGCAAAAAATTATTCTAACGTTGAATTATCTCATATGTATGTTGATAATGCTTCAATGCAGTTAGTGCGTTATCCAAAACAATTTGATGTTATTGTTACTACTAATATGTTTGGTGATATTATTTCTGATACTGCATCAATGCTTACCGGATCACTTGGAATGTTACCTTCGGCATCTTTAGGTGAAAAAAATGGCGATAAACAATATGCTCTTTATGAACCAGTACACGGCTCCGCTCCCGACATTGCAGGTCATAATATTGCCAATCCAATTGCAACAATTTCTAGCCTTTCAATGATGCTACGCTATTCTTTTAACTATGAAATGGAAGCAAACTTAATTGATAACGCTATAATAAATACATTAAATCAAGGATATAGAACAAAAGATATTGCTAAAAAAGAAGATAAAACGATATCTACAACAGAAATGGGTGAAAAGATAATCCAATCAATCAAGGATAATATTTAAATGAGACTTTACTCATTATTTTTTTATATATTTATTATTTTTTCTTTTAATGCATTATCTGCAACTGGTAACAAAAATCTCTGTAATCAATCAAGTGGAATGTGGAGAATTTTTAACCATACTTGCTTTGATGATTGTGTAAAAGAAATAGATAAAAATACCCCTTGCTATAAGATTCTAGAATATGGCTGCGATTGTGGAGAAAATAAATGTTGGCAAAATGATAAATGCATTGATACTAAAAATATTCAGCAAAAAAAATATAAAACATATAAAGCACAGCAAAAACAGATAACAAAAAATAAGAACAACAATGTCCCAGAAGTAAATGAAGATAATAACAAAAATAATTTATTTGATTTTTTTAATAATCTATCTGATAAAGTTAAAGGTAAAGACACCGTCCAATGTGAAAAATCTGGTGGAAAAATAATAGATTTTAGGAATAGCTGCGCTGATAATTGCAATTTAGATCGTAACTCAGTGTGTGCTCAAGTAATTACTAGATCTTGCGATTGTGGCCCTGGTAAGTGTTGGGATAAGATAAAGTGTAAATAATATACTAATGATTTTAAAAAATAATTCACAAATTATTGAACTAATCTCTCAAGCTGATATAGTAGTGAAATCTGTTATGGCTTTATTACTAGTAATGTCACTCATTTCATGGTCTATAATATTTTTTAAATTAATAAAATTTTCTATTTTAAAAATATTAATGTGGAAATTTATTCTGTTATTTGAATCTAAAAACTCTTTAAATGACATACTAACTCTTGCCCAAGGAAATAATAAAAATCCCTTGTCTAGAATAATAATTACCAGTATAAAAGAATGGCAACTTGGTAAAACAAAAGACACTGAATATCATGACAATAAATTAGAATCAACAAAATACCGTATTAAGGGTGCTATAGGAATAGTTGAAAATAATATAATTGAAAAATTAGAATCTGGTTTAAATATTCTAGCAATTATTGGTTCTAACGCTCCCTTTATTGGATTATTTGGAACTGTTTGGGGAATCATGAATAGTTTTCAAAATATTGCCAATTCGGGAAATACTAGCTTAGCAGTAGTTGCGCCTGGAATTGCAGAAGCTCTATTTGCAACTGCTATGGGTCTCTTTGTTGCTATTCCAGCAGTAATATTTTATAATATTTTCAACAAAAAAATTGACTGTCTTTCTATGCAAATAGAAAATTTTTCAACTTCCATCCTAAATAAAATAATACGCAAATTAGAATATTAAAAACTATCTCTTAAAGATTAAGGATGATGAAGTAATATTTTACCTCTTTAAGGCAGGTTTTATTATAGAAATAACTAAGAAACATCTATTACTCAATTAATTTAGTTGAATATTATTTCCACAAATTATAAAATTATAATATAATTAAATTAATATTTTTAGCCTATGTCGTTATTAAATGCACCCCATATTTACAAACCTTTTAAATACCCTTGGGCTTATGATTCTTGGTTAAAACAACAACAAATTCACTGGCTTCCAGAAGAAGTTCCATTGGCTGATGATGTAAGAGATTGGAAGCATAATTTAACAATTTCTGAGAAAAATCTTCTTACTCAAATCTTTAGATTTTTTACTCAAGCTGATATTGAAGTTAATAATTGCTATATGAAACATTATAGTCAAGTTTTTCAACCAACTGAGGTGCAAATGATGCTTTCGGCCTTTTCCAATATGGAAACCATACACATTGCAGCCTACTCTCATTTGTTAGATACTATTGGTATACCAGAAGTAGAGTATCAATCCTTCATGAAATATAAGGAAATGAAGGATAAATATGATTATATGCAAAAATTTGGTGTTAGTACCAAACAAAATATTGCTACAACTCTTGCGGTATTTGGTGGCTTCACTGAAGGTTTACAATTATTTGCCTCCTTTGCCATTTTGCTTAGTTTCCAAAGATTTGGTAAAATGAAAGGTATGGGGCAAATTGTAACCTGGTCTGTTAGGGATGAGTCTCTTCATACTGAATCTATTATCAAATTATTTCATACTTTTGTTAAAGAAAATCCAGAAGTTTGGAATGAAGAACTACGTGGTAATCTTTATGAAGCTTGTGCTACAATTGTACATTTTGAAGATGCATTTATTGATTTGGCGTTTGAAATGGGAGCAATTGAAGGGTTAACCGCTAGAGAAGTTAAAAGATATATTAGATATATTGCTGATAGAAGATTGTCACAATTGGGTTTGAAGGATATCTACATGATTGATGATAATCCACTTCCTTGGCTTGATGAGATTCTAAATGGTGTTGAACATACTAATTTCTTTGAAAATAGAGTAACTGAATATTCTAGAGCTTCAACAACTGGTACCTGGGAAAGTGTTTTTACTGAGATAGATAATAATAAGGTCAAGAAATTAGATATAGTTAATTAGATATTATATGTTTAATATTGCCCTGAAGATTAGTTTTAGATTATTAATATTTTTAATTGCTTTATTTTTTTTGTTATTCCTAACTGGAATTATTTCTATAGAAGATGTACTAGCAGTTTTAAATATTGATCAAAATTCAAATAGTGGTAAAGCAATAAATAATTTACTATCTGAACTAAAATTAGTCACTAATAATCTATTTGGTATAATATTCAAAATAATATAAAATTTGTCGTATCTCTAATCTAGTGGTAAGAATTAATATTACACTATTACACAAATAATTCACAGTAAACTTGCTACAATCTGGCCCTAGATTTTAAAGAAAAACCTCCTTCAACCTTAATAATTTGTCCTGTGATCCAACTATTATCAGGATTTAATAAAAATGAACAAGCTCTTGATATGTCACCAACATTTCCAATTCTACCCAGCAAATGCATATAATTTGATGCCTTTAGCATCATTTCATTTTCTGTAATAATTTTAGTCATATTAGTGTCAGTTAAACTTGGAGCAACTGCATTGAAACGAATGTTTTTCATAGCGTAAGTGCAAGCTGCAGACCTAACTAACCCTTCAACTCCAGCTTTAGCAGCAGAAATAGCATCATGATTAGCAATACCAATAGATGCCGCAATAGAAGATGTCAAAACTACTGAACCACCGTCATTCATATATTTCCCAGCTCCTCTTACGATTGCAAAAGAAGAAGTTAAATTTTTATTAATAACATCTAGATATTCATTAAAATTAGTTTGATGTGCTGCTTTTAAATTAATTGAACCAGAAAAATTAACTACTCCATCTATTCTTCCTAATCTCTCCTTGGCAATTTTAAATATTTTATCTACCTCATCAAAATTCGCCAAATCTGGGCAAATTTCATAATCATAGTTATATTGATCGTGAATATCTTTTGCTTTAATTTTGTCTCTGGAAGTAAAAAAAACATTAGAATTAAATATTTTTAACTTTCGTATTAAATCTTGGGCAATTGTTGAGGTGCCGGCAAAAATCAAATAATTTTTATTCTCAAAAGATTTCATAAGTCTAATTTATTTTAAATAATATTTCGTTCCTCTTTAAAAATGGTAAGCTCCAGGGTTGATTATAATAAGCTCTAATTGGATTACCTAAGTCAGCAGATATTTTTCTATCACCTATAATATCTTCTAAAATTTCCCTATGATCATTAAAATTACTGTCACTAGCAAAACCAGAAAATCTAATAGCTATAAACTTTTGATTCTTAATTAGGTTAATTTTGATTTTAGGGTTATTTGGCTTTGGTAAATTTTGTTCATTAAATTTTTCTGGCATCACAAAAGACATGCTCATATTATTATCAATTTCTTCACGAAAAACAGGAGCAGTCATTTTAATCTCTTGTTTTTGATCATTTTCTCCAGAAATAAATTTAAAAAGAGATCTAAAGGCAGAGTTACCTTCTTCATTATTAGAAATATTTGCCGTTGCCAGAATTATTTTTTTATATTCTCTAACTTCAACATTATCAGATATTTTTTCTAATACCTTATAAGGGCTAATTTCAATAGACATGGCTATATTTGTAAAAAATAAAGAAAATAGTAATATAATTTTTTTCATAATTTTATAAAACTTTAGACATCGTTAAATCGTTGTCTAATAAGCCTCTAAAGCAATAAAATATTACTTTTACTAGAGGTTTAAAAAGAAGCTATTAGCTTTTCATTGTGTTCCATACCTACATTAAAACCAGAAGGTTTTTTTCAAGGGGAACTGTTTAATTTGAATTTGTTATTAAGAATTAAGGTACCACAGTTGCGTTAGTGGAGTATAATTAATTCATAACATTTTTCTTACCTTACTATCAAAATACAAAACATCTTCTATAGAATCAACATTTTGATAAGGAATTTTATTTAAAATTTCTTCAACTAAATTTATAATATCTAAAAATTTTATTTCTCCCTGTAAGAATTTTGATACGGCAATTTCATTAGCAGCGTTTAAAATAGGCAACTTATTACCACCTTCTTTTAAAGCATCAAAAGATAATTTTAGAGATTTAAATCTTGTAAAATCTGGTTTAAAAAAATTTAATTTAGAAATTTCGGCCAAATCTAATGTTTTATGATTAATTTGCAATCTATTTTTAATTTTTAAAGCATAAGAAATTGGTACTTTCATATCAGGAGGGTTCATCATCGCAAGTGTTGCGCCATCGTTATAAGAAACTAAACCATGAATTATTGATTCTGGATGAATTAAAACATTAATCTGATTATTTTTTACTGGAAATAACATAGCAGCTTCAATTACTTCTAGCCCCTTATTTATCATAGTTGCTGAATCAACCGATATTTTTTGACCCATTGACCAATTAGGATGATTTACCGCCTCCTTAATAGTAACATTTTGTAATTGATCTAAAGATTTATATAAAAAAGGTCCTCCGGAAGCTGTTAAAGTAATCTTATCAATTAAGTCTAAATTATCATATTCAAAAATCTGGTAAATTGCATTATGTTCAGAATCAATTGGAATCAATTTAATATTATTTTTTACCACCTCATCCATAATAATTTTGCCGGCCGAAACCAAACATTCTTTATTGGCAATAGCAATATTTGATCCTGCCCTAATAGCATTTAAAGTTGGTATTAAGGCTTTAATACCAACAATTGCGGAAAGAAACAAATCGCATTTATTTTTTGCTAAATTATTAATTTCTTCTTCACCTGCAACAATATGGCAATTTGGCAATTCATTTTTTAATGTTTTATAATGCTGTTCGTTAGAAATACCAATAAATTTTGGTTGAAATTCTTTAGCCTGCAAAACCAATGATTGATAATTATCCCCAGCAATTAAAGCATCGACAGAATATAAGTCATGGTTTTGACGAACAACTTCCAGTGTATTTTGGCCAATAGAACCGGTAGATCCATAAATATAAAGAGATTTTCTATTCACCCTTAGCTATTAAATTTAGATTGATTTTAATTTGTAGATCAACCCATTGTCCAGAAAAGTCAGATTCTTGTCCAATCTTAAAATCTAAACGATTAATTGTAAAATTAGAAATAACATTAACCAAGTTTTTTTTAAAATCTTGTAATTTAAAATCAAAATTAATTTTTTTAGTAATATTTTTAATAGTTAAATCGCCAAATATTTGAAAATTACCATCTGATTTTTGAATAATTTTTGATGAGTTAAAGTAGCTTTCAGGATAATTTTTAATATTAAACCAATCCATTGTTGGCAAGGCTTTATCATACATATTATTACCAGTTTTAAAACTATCCATAGCAAAAATAATATTAATTTTACTATTTGATAAATTATTTTGATCAAAAAATATCTCTGCCTGATAATTATTAATTTGACCCACAAATTTATTGTCAGCATGGGTAGCAGAAAAAGTAACTGAACTTTCTTTTTGATTTATTTTATATTCTTTCGAATATAAATCATTAATAATAACTGTATTATAAATAATAAAAAATATAGTAATCCTAAAGGTTCTTAACATTATCATAATAAAATATTACAAGTTTTACTTTTATTTGAATAATTTTTTTTATATTCAATAGTTGTGATATATGTTGGCATTTTACTTCATTTTATACTTCATTATCACCTTTCTTCATATCAATGATTAATATATTATTTGTCTGTAAACCACATTCTTTTCAATAAATTTTGCTTATCAATTATTTTATGTTTTATGACAGCTAAAATATGTCCAACAATTGCTAAAAATAAGCAAATTGCAGCAATTAAATGGATCAATTCTGCTAATTTATGCAATCTTCTCTCTCCTGCTAAATTTGGAATATGTGGAAATTCAAAAAGACCAAAGACAATAGTAGGTAAGCCAGATGAACTAGTAGAGACAATAAGCCAACCAGAAAAAACCATAATAAAAATTAAAAAATATAACAAATAATGACCTAATCTAGCTAATTTTATACCTAATCCAGAAAATTTTTTAGGTAAAGGTGGTATATGGGTAAAAATACGGCAAAAAATACGAATAAAAAGAGAAATTAATAATAAAACACCTAGAGATTTATGATATTGATAGACCATAAATTTTACAGATTTGGTAATGGTAGCATATTCCATAATTGTGCCGCTAATTAGCATTAAAAATATTGATAATGCCATTACCCAATGTAATAAAATAATTGATTTATGGTAATGATTTTTTTGTAACATAATTACCGTAATTTATAATCATCATAAATTTGATGATCGTTATTTATTTCTGCCAAAACAGAATACTGTTAATTCCATTTTACTAATGGATTACCTAAATTTTGATTTTGAACCAATAGACCCAATAAATGCTGTTATCACACTTTTCTAATTGTAGCTATAGTTGTAATCTTGAATGTAAAGAAAGTTGAACATATTATTAGATAATAATATATTGATAAACTGAAAGAAGTAAAAAAACGTTCTTATAGTAATCTTTGTTTTACAGTCAATTATGCTCTCATAGGTAGCAGTATCTTCTCTTGCAACCTTGAATTAATTAGAATTACTAATTTATCAGAACTTGTTTAAACCCCAAAGGATATAGTTTTAGAATATCTTTTACGGCACATATAACAATAAAAGTTAGGTATCTATATGAAGTTTAAAACAAGTCAATACTTCATAGTAAACTCTCCATCAAAGGTAATTTTTACCTGATCTGCAATATTAGGTATATAAATATCCATTCCCCAATCAGATCTGCTGATATAACTTGTCGCTTTGAATCCTAGAGTTGGTTTTTTTGTAAAAGGTTGTCTCTTCATTGCACCGTTAAAAATTACATTCATTTTTATTTCTTTTGTTACTCCTAAAAATGTTAAATCACCTAGCATTATGCCGTTCTTATCGTCAATTAATTTAACTTCCTTAGATTTAAATGTAATTTTTGGGAATTCATCACTATTGAACCAATCATTTCCTTGTAATTTTTTATCAAAATCTTTTTTTTCTGGATATGGGTATTCAGTTTTAATTGAAAAAGTGTTAATCTCAGCAGTAACTTGACTCTTAGTTGGATTTTTAGCATCAAATTCTATCTTAGCATCAAAATCAGAAAATCTAACTGTATAATCAGAAAGACCCAAATGAGATACTTGCCAAACAATACTAGCATGAGTTTTGTCTAACTGATAGGTTCCTGATGGCAAGTCTTTGTAAGAAACTAAATTTGCAAATGATAAATTAGCAAACAAAATAATAATTATAAGTAGTGATTTAGATAAAGATTTTAACATGATAATATTAAAAAAATAATTTTTAAACCATGAGCATTCCACCATTAATGTGTAGAGTCTGACCAGTTACATATCCAGACTCATCACTTGCCAAATAACAAACTGCTGCCGCAATATCATCCACTGAACCCATTTTACCAGCAGGAATTTTTCCATTAATTGCTTCCTTTTGTTTATCATCAAGAGCGTCTGTCATGTCGGTTGCAATAAAACCGGGAGCCACACAATTAATGGTTACACCTCTTTTAGCAACATCCATCGCAATTGATTTTCCCATCCCAATCATACCAGCTTTGGATGCACAATAATTGGCCTGACCAGGATTGCCAGAGACGCCAACAACAGAAGAAATATTAATAATTCTACCAAATTTTCTTCTAATCATTTTAGTCGTAGCATTTTTATTAAGAATAAAAGTAGATTTAAGATTAATGTTTAAAACATCATCCCAATCTTTATTTTTCATTCTCATAATTAAATTATCTTTAGTAATGCCAGCATTACAAACAAGGATGTCAATAGTGCCAAAAAATTCTTCAGCTTTAAAAAATAAATTTTCAACCTGATCCAAATCAGACAAGTCACATGGTAATATTTTGCATTGACCAGAAATTTCTGATTTTAAATTTTGTAATTTTTCTTCTCTGGTTCCAGAAATAACTATATTAGCACCAGCTTTACTTAAATGTTTAGCAATTGCACCACCAATACCACCACTTGCCCCTGTAATTAAAGCATTTTTACCTTCTAAATCAAACATATATGATTAATTAAAATTTAAAAAATTAATTTTACTTAACTCTTCTTGAAAATTCCTAATATTTTTTAATAGTAGATTGATCGGGATTATTGTCAATATCACTCTTATAATTAACACTATTTATTACCTTGATTAGTCTTTCCATCTTTCTGATTTCATTAGATTCATAACCACCAGATTCTTCTGCATCCTTTTTAATTAATAATTTTTTACTTATTGTTTTCTTCTGACTATTATATTTTTTAATACTTTCGATAGACTGACTAGATTCAATCATGCCAGGCAATGAATCGTCAAGGAAAGAAGATAATTTTAACGCACCAAATTCTAAAATTGGATAAAATTTAGAATTTTTAACAAAACTTAATACTTTCCCAGTCGTAACTTCATTATTCAATTGATTAATATTAAATATTTTACTGCTAGAAACATTCAACAACACGGCTAACATAATAGATAATATAATATAAGCTTTAAATACACCAAAAAATAAACCAAGAGATTGATTAATGACACTAGGAATTTTATCTAGCAAAGGCCTAACTAATTTAGAAATTAATATATAAATAATAATAATTGATGAAATAAAAATTATAGCATGTGATGCAACACCAACCAAAAGAGGGTTAACATGACCTATAAAAACATGAGATAATATTGGAGAAAATTTATAAGAAATTAAAAGAGAAGAAACCCAACATAGGGTAGAAGAAAAATCTTTAGAAAACCCTTTTAAAAAAGAAAAAAGGACTATTATTAATAATATTGTTCCAACAATTATATCAAAAGAACTATCTATCATTATACAATCTTATAAAAGGTAATTTTAATAATTGTTTCTTAAGAAAATACCCACTACTTGTAAAATTATTATCACAATTATTATTAGATAAATCTTTTAAAATATTAGATATATTAGATTTAACTTTAGCAAATTTCATAATATTTTTAATTTGACTATCAAAATATAACAAACTCTTATCAATTGAGTTATTTTTAGAAAAATATAGCAAAGTTCTTAAATATATTTTAGATAATAGAATTCTTTTTGTATAAAAATTATAATCAGTAGATTTATCACCAATTTCATACCATACTAAATCAGAAAATTCATATGATGTTTTTACTGAAAAAGTAATAGTTTTTGGATTATTCTTTAAATAAAATATAATTTGACGAAAACTATCATAATTTTTAGAAATCAACCCTAACCTAATCTCCATCAATTTACGAATTTTTGTTGAAACACCCAAATTAGAAATGTCAATCATCTTAATTTCTTTTATGACATCTTTATTTAAAATATCATTGGCAAAAATAAACAAATCAAGCAAGCCATTGTCAAATAAAATATCCTTTAACCTTGATTCAAATCCAGACTCAATTACTGATCTCTGCAATATTTCGTTACTGCAACCTTCAATTGCAGAAATTTCAAAAAATTTTTTTAATATTTTTTCTTTATTTTCATCTGAATCAATTAATGACATATTTTGTAAATAATTTTTTGGTACAACGTTCCTATATTAGTCTAAAATTGCCAAATTTTGACACAAATGACAAGAGGATTTTAAAAAAATTCTGAGTAATTTGCAATTAATTCATAAGTAAAAACAACCTGATTTGATTAGAAAATTAATTGTGTAAAATTTTTGTTTTTCTAATATCGGTTAATTTACCATTAATAGCTGCTGCTACTGCCATTTGTGGGCTTACTAAGTGAGTTCTACCACCACGACCTTGCCTACCCTCAAAATTTCTGTTAGAAGTAGAAGCGCATCTTTCGCCAGATTTTAATTGATCAGCGTTCATAGCTAAACACATGGAACAACCAGGCTCTCTCCACTCAAAACCAGCATCAACAAATATTTTATCTAAACCTTCTAACTCAGCCTGTTTTTTAACCAGACCTGAACCCGGAACAACCATTGCTAATTTAATATTTTTAGCAATTTTGTTATCTTGAGCAATTTTAGCGGCAGCTCGTAGATCTTCAATACGCCCATTAGTACAAGAACCAATAAATATTTTATCAATTACAATATCTTCTAATTTAGTACCGGAAGTTAAACCCATATATTCTAAAGATCTTTTTACTGCACCACCTTTTAGGTTATCAAAATCTTCAGGGGAAGGAATAGAGGCTGAGATTGGCAAGGCATCTTCCGGGCTAGTACCCCAAGTGACAAAAGGTTCAATGTTATCAGCATTTAAAGTAACAATTTTATCATATTTGGCATCTGAATCAGAAATTAAAGACTTCCAATGAGAAGCAGCTTGATTAAACTTCTCCCCCTTTGGAGCAAAAGGACGATCTTTTAGATACTCAAAAGTTTTTTTATCCGGGGCAATCAAACCAGAACGCGCCCCAGCTTCAATAGTCATATTGCAAATAGTCATTCTCCCTTCCATAGAAAGATTTTTAATAACTTCTCCGCTATATTCAATAACATAACCAGTTCCACCAGCAGTTCCAATTTTAGCAATAATTGCCAAGGCAACATCTTTAGCTGCAACATATTCACTTAACTTACCATCAATTTGTACTAAAAGATTTTTAGATTTTTGTTGTGGTAAAGTTTGAGTTGACAAAACATGTTCAACCTCACTAGTACCAACACCAAAAGCCAAAGCACCAAAAGCGCCGTGAGTTGCAGTGTGACTATCACCACAAACAATTGTCATACCTGGTTGAGTAAATCCTTGCTCTGGCCCAACAATATGTACAATACCTTGCTTTTCATCATCAAGATCGAAATATTTAATACCAAACTCTTTGCAATTATTTTCTAAAGTTTGAATTTGAGTTTTAGAAACCAGATCTAAAACACCTTCAACACCATTACCACGGTTTTCTCTGGTAGTTGGTACATTATGATCAGCAACTGCTAAATGAAAATTAGGATTACGAACTTTACGGTTATTCATTCTTAACCCTTCGAAAGCTTGAGGTGAAGTAACTTCGTGAATTAACTGCCTATCAATATAAATTAAACTAGAATTAGAATCTGAATTTACTAAATGTGAGTCCCAAATTTTATCGTAAAGTGTTTTTCCTGTCATTTGAATTATTAAATTATTAAATTTTAAAAAGATTGTAAGACAAAAGGAAAAGAAGTCAATATCCTCGTCAATTATTGAATAAAATTATGGAATTTTTGTAATTCAGAAAAAAGATATTGCCATAATTCATCATTCTTATCACACCATTCTTTTGAGTTAATATCGTAAGAAAAATATTTGGCTCCTGTATTTGGAGAAGAATACCAGATTTTTTGACTAGCGCGGTGTTTGTTGATGATATATTTTTGTCCCGTTGCAAAAATCTTAATATCCAAAATACCATCAAGATAATCTACCTCAAAAATTGAATCTTCATCATTATCTTCAATATAGTCAGATATTTTTAAAAGGATTTTTTCTGCAAAAACTTCAAAATCTGTTTCATCCATATAAAGACAATCAGTCATAATTTTTAATTTTATAATATTATTTTATGAAAATTATTACCCCACTAAAATGATTAAAGATCAAATTCAATTTAAACAACGCCCATTATACTAGCATAATAACAATTAAATTTCTTAACTCAAATAATTTTAGCTAAATAAAATTATTACATAATTTGCTTCAAAACCAATCTCCAATTAGGTTGTTTGGTTTTAAAATATCAAAGAAAGTTAACTAGTTAAGCAATCTAGCCAATTCTTTTAATTATACGTCCCTTAGTCAAATCATAAGTTGTCATTTCTACCTCAACCTTATCACCTTTTAAAATTCTAATTTTATTCTTACGAATTTTACCGGAAGCATGTGCTGTAATAATAAAGTTATTTTCCAGAGTAACTCTAAATATTGTATTTGGTAAAACTTCAGTTACAACTCCGTTAATTGTTAAAAGATCATCCTTCGGCATATTAAAAAATTAAGATTTTAAAAAAATTACTTCTTTTTCTGAAGATAACTCTTCAGAATATTTGTAACCTTGAGAATGCGAGAAATTATATAAGATTTCAAGATTTATTTCATCAAAAGATAAAATATAGCGAATAAATTCACCTTTTAATTTTTTAGAAATATGACCAGCGTTTTTTGCTTTACCATTTTTTATTTCAAAAAAATTAATTAAATAAATATTATTATTTTGGATATCGGTAGCCTTTCTATGAGCTTGAGGCAAAATATCTAGGATAACTTTATCTTGAAATTCAGTTTCTAAAGTTTTTTTAAGAATATTTTTCCAATAATTATCAATTTTAATATTAGAAAATTTTGCCGAAATTGATAACTTATAATTTGGAATTAAATCCCCAGATTTTAATAAACCAAATAAACCATCAATAAATAAAATTGCTTCATTAGCATTCTTTTTTTGCTTTTGATCAAGAGTTTGATAATTAATAGCATTAAACATCACACCAGAATATCTTTCAATTGCTGGCAAAGTTAATTTTTGATCAAAATCTTGTAAGAGATCAATAATTTGATTAAGATTGGTTTTAACAGAAAATAATTTTTCTAAATTCTTATCATCAGCATTAGAAATAAATTCCAGTAATTTTTGTAACAAATAATCCCTACCTTTTTCTAAAAAATTAAAAGAATTTTGTTTTTTTACTGTAATATATTTTTTCTCTCCTCCTGCTAATTTACCTTCTGATGGAGGTAGAAGAATTTTATAATTTGTCAAAATAATTATTACAAGAAGTTAGCTAACTAATAAATAATCTAAAATATCCTAGCACAACAAGTCCTACAAATAAATTTGCCAGAAATCCAACCTTTGCCATTTCGCTAATTTTTATTAATTTACTTGAGAAAATAATAGCATTTGGCGGCGTTGACATAGGTAGCATAAAGGCACAAGAGCAGGCAATAACAGCTGGTAAAACAATATCAAATTGTCCTTCAACTCCAGACATATTTAAACCAATTTCAACTAAAATTGGAATCATAATCGCAATTAAAGCAGCATTACCAATAAATTCTGTTAAATATATTGTTAAAAACAAAGCTATGATGATAGCAATTAAAACACTACCCCCAGACCATATTGAAATATAATCACCCAAAATAGTAATAATACCAGAAGATTCCAGGGCTTTAGCAATTGAAATACCTCCACCAAACAAAAGTAAAGTACCCCAAGAAATCTCTCTTGCATCTTCCCAATTTAAAATTGCATCATCTCTTTTTTTGTTAGGTAACGCAAATAACAAACTAATTCCCATGATACCGATTGAAGCATCATGTATTTTAAATGGTAAATAAGATTTAAAAATCCAACCGCAAGCAATTATAGCAAAAACAATCAAAACATTAATTTCTTCATAAGTGATTTTTCCTAATTTTTTAAATTCTTCACTAATAAATTTATGAGTATCTGACATATCAGCATTTATTTTCCCCATGAAGTTTTTTAAATAAAGCCACATTAATAAAATCAATATCACAACTAGCGGGAAGAACATATTAAACCATTCCATAAATTGAAATTCATAATTTACCGACTCACTAGCGTAAGATGCAAATATTGCATTTGGCGGCGTACCAATTAATGTTGCCATACCACCAATTGAGGCAGAATAAGCAATAGCAATTAGGAGGTATTTAGCAAAAACATCAAATTTTTGATCTTGTTTATTTAATACATGAATAACTGACATTGCTATAGGTAACATCATCATAGTTGTAGCAGTATTACTAATCCACATACTCAAAAAAGCAGTTGCAATCATAAAGCCAAGCATAACTCCTGAAATTGATCTACTAGTAAATTTAAGAATATAAAGAGCAATTCTTTTGCTTAAATTCCATTTACTAATAGCAATTGCCAAGATTAAACCACTTAAAAATAGGAAAATAATCTTGTTACCATAATTTTTTGACACATCGCCAACTTCCATAATACCAAATAAAGGCATCATAAAAAGCGGAAAGAGAGAAGTAACAGGAATTGGCAAAGCCTCTGTAATCCATAAAGAAAAAATAAAAACACTAACAGCAATTACATTTATTATCTCTGGTGTAAATGTCTTATTATTAGGCAAATTCAAAAGTAATAAAAATAAAATGATAGAAAACAATATTTTTAAAATTCTGTTATTGAGTAATATATTCATTATGATATTATTTGCATTTTTTAGTAATTTAAAACCCCGTTTTGAACAAAAAAGATAAACTTTTATTCCTAACAGGGATATTATACTGGACCTCATACTAAAAATGATGTCAATTTGAAAATGCTATTAACAGTGGTAATTTAAAAAATTTTAATCATAAAATGTTAAAAGTTAAGATAATAATATATTTTATTTGCTATTTTTTTATTACAAATAGCACTATGGCACAAAACATATCAGAAAAACACAAGTTAGAATTAGCAAAAATTGAAAATTATTTAAATCAAATAATATATCTTTCTTCTGATTTTATTCAAACTTCACCAGAAGGAGATGTAAATTACGGCAAATTTTATTTATCTCGTCCTGGTAAAATGCGTATTGAATATGATAAAGAGATACCTATCCTAATTGTTGTCAATGGTAGTATATTGTCATATTTAGACTTAGAGTTGGAAGAAAATTCTCAATTTACAACTAGTAGCACGCCAGCATCTTTTTTAACACGTAAGAATATATTATTTTCTGCCAAAGATATTGAACTGCTAGATTTTACAGATGATGGTAAAAGATACATCGTATCTATTAGAAAAAAAAATCGCAAAGAAGCCGGAATATTTTATTTAATTTTTAATAAGAACCCAATATCATTCCTAGAAATGCGTGTTAAAAATGATTTGGATCAAATTACTGATATCTCATTCATAAATCCTGATTTTAGATCAAAAATTTCTTCTAATAAATTTATCATTAGAAACTCTAATTTACCTCAATGAGAAAAAGAAATAGAAGAAAAATTATAAGTGATATAAATGTTACACCCTTCGTTGATGTACTTTTGGTATTATTAATAATATTTATGGTTTCTGCACCCTTAATGAGTGGTAATATTAAAGTTGACTTGCCCAAAGGCTCACCTAAAAAGAAAAATTCTTATCAAGAAAATAAAGTAATTATTGCTGTTAAAAGTAGCGGAACAATATATTTAGAAGGGAAAAAAGTTAGATTAAAAACCTTAGGTAAAAAATTAAAAAAACTTACTAATAAAGATATGCGTAGTCAAATTTTTATCAAAGCAGATAAATCATTAAACTACGGAACAGTAATGGATATAATAAAAGAAATTAATGATAGCGGGTTTGCATCTGCCTCTTTAATTACCGAAATTAAATGATGAAAATAATCACTATAATTATTGCAGCTGGTAAAGGAAAGAGAATGAAATCTAAAATTCCAAAACAATATTTACCATTTAAAAATAAAACAATTTTATATCATTCTATTTTACCCTTCCTAAGTCATCCAAAAATTTCTGATGTTATTTGCTCTATATCAGAAGATGATATTGATTTATATAAAAACTCTATTGGCAACTTAAATATTTTGGAACCCATTTTTGGCGGTGTAGAAAGGCAGGATTCAGTTAGGTTGGCCTTAGAAAAAATTCAACAATTAAATCCAGACTTAGTATTAATTCACGATGCTGCTAGACCTTTTGTAACAAATGATATTATCAATAATATAATCTATAGCTTAAAGAAAAATAAAGCTGTAATTCCAGCCATTACAATTTTTGATACTATTAAAAAAGTAAAAAATGGATCAATAGAAAAAACAATTTCTCGTGAAAATCTTTATTTAGCACAAACCCCTCAGGCTTTTACTTATAATTTAATTTACGATCTACACCAAAAATATAAAAACCAAAAATTCACTGACGATTCTTCGCTATGTGAAAAAGAAAATATCTCTGTAAAAATTATCACCGGCAACATTAATAATTTTAAAATAACAACAAAGGAAGACTATGAAAGAGCAAAAAAATATTGTTAAATCAGGTATTGGAATTGATATTCATAAATTTACTGAAGAAAAATTTGATAATAACTTTATTAAAATTGCCGGTGTTGATGTTAAGTTTTCAAAAAAGATAATTGCTCATTCTGATGGTGACGTAGTGATTCATGCCATTATTGATGCTATTTTGGGATCAATATCTAAGGGGGATATTGGTGATTATTTTCCTGATAATGATCCAAAATTCAAAGGAATAGATTCTCAATTTATGCTTTTAGAAATTAAAAAGCTACTTGAACAAGAAAAACACAAAATAGTCAATATTGATCTAACTATAATTTGTGAAGAACCAAAAATTTCTCAATATAAGGTAAAAATGAAAGAAAATTTAACTAAATTATTAGAAATTGAACAAAATCAGCTCAATATCAAAGCTACAACTTGTGAACAAATGGGGTTTTTAGGAAGAAAAGAAGGAATTTGCTGCCAAGCAATATGCAGTACCCATTATCATTAACAAATGAATTAATTCTAATTTAAATTTAGAAAATAGAAAAATTAAAAGTTGATTTGTTAAAAGCAGTAAATAAAATTGTCCTTTACTTCCATTAATGATACTATGTCATCATTTTTCACTGGCCCCTTCGTCTAATGGTTAGGACGCCACCCTTTCACGGTGGAAATACGGGTTCGAATCCCG
>CERI01079654.1_pt1 | contig 26253 bp, 24 predicted proteins | sample 350261 | NCBI WGS metagenome assembly CERI01 (sample SAMEA2620979, study PRJEB7988) | marine metagenome | isolation source: saline water (ENVO:00002010), including
GATCCAAGAAGAGACGATCGAAACGACGGAGCCGGAGAAGAAGCCACCGAAGATCCAGGAAACGACGGAGCCGAAGGAGGTCGCCTAGAGTGAACAAAAGTCGTTTGTCATGCAACCGACCTGTTAAATCGTCTCGACCGGAAAAGAAAAAGATGGTGCTCGCTTGTTCTCGGGGAAGGAAAAAATTGGTTCACTATGGCGCGACGGGATACGGAAACAACTATTCGGCGGCTGCTCGCCGTAGTTTCAAAGCACGACACAAGTGCAGCGCTGCCCATGACAAACTTTCAGCAAGGTACTGGGCGTGCAAGGATCTCTGGGCGGGGGCTGGAGGAGACACGAGACAACCGCCGAGATAATTGCGTAAATAAATGAATATTGTTGAAACATGGACACGCGCCGACGTTGCGTCGCGGCGCGGGGAATGGGAAAAGGCGATAGAGCTCTGGACAAAAATAAAATCGTTTTACGAACAGCATCGTCATGCTCCCGGCAGCATCCAATTCATAGAAGAATGCGATACGCACATCCGCCGAGGACGCAAATACACTCGATCTCGAATGAGTCGACAAAGCCAAGCTCGTCAAAAAGCGGAGATTCCCTTGCTGCACCCGAAACCGTGTAGAAAAATCAGGGATAAAACTGTAGACAGCATAATGATGGCTTTCGACGACGTAGCCACCACTCACAACACTATCCAAAATTCTGAGACAATATCTCCGCCGCCTTTGCATGAGTCGTTTTACATTGTCCCGTCGCACTCTGAACGACCGAAAAAAAATGTGTACGAAGAATTGATGGAAACAAACCGAGAACTTAGAAAGTTGCAGAAAAACAACGCAGCATCTTTTTACAATATAAAAAAAGCCATGGAAAAATTGTCACCGGAAAACGCATACCTTTTTTCCGATAAACTAAAGAGTCGATACTCTATTCTCATGGAGGAAAATCGACAATTAAAAAGCAGATTACTTAAAATAAAAACAGATGGACATACCTCAATGTAGAATCTGTTTGGACTCTGGCGGGAATTTATTTTCACCATGCCGATGCAATGGCACTGTCAAATACGTGCACGAAGAGTGTTTGGAAACATGGTTGAAAACGACGACAAATGCAGAATCGAAGATAAAGTGTATCACGTGTGATACGGAATACTTGATCAAACCAGCGCCCAAATACCTATTTTACTATTTTTGTCATGGAATCGCTCATAACGGTTTCATCCTGTTTTGCTTTAATTTTTCGCTTTCTTTGTTGCTGAGCATAACTTTCGACGTGACGGTGCATTCAGAAGTCACGTATACGACGATCGCCGTCAAAACTCCGATGACTTGCTTTGGTTTATTGTCTATGGAATTGATGTATGCGTTTGTCTTGCCGTGTATTTATTCGGTGCCATATTTACCCCTCTGCGCAAAGTCCCTACAATTTTGTTCTGCCCCTGTCACGCTTTTGCTGTGCAGCATTCCCGTATCCATTTCAGTCATCGACTCGACGCCGGGAATGTTCGTGCTTACGTGTTTTTTCGCGATGCTTCTTATGAGCACCATCGTCACTTTTTTCGTCAAACAAGTCGACAAGTACATGGAAACGAACTACAAACAGCGCATCCTTCCGAGACACGCGGAACCCGAGGAAAAAAATGAAATTTTCGTAGAAAATTCGATGATTATAGACGACCTATACTCCGAACTAGAACCGAAATTTGAAATGGATTTAGAAACGATCGATGTTTAAACTTCATGTAATAAATGAGCAATAACTCTAGATTTATTACAAACACGCGTACAGTCATCCATCCCAAAAATTACCCAGAATGTAAAGAGGTGGTCACGCAACTTTCACGACAAATCTTTCTGGCACCGTGCTATGCTCCCGACGGATCTGAGCTAACCAAATTGTGTTATGCGCCTATCGTCTCCGAAAACCCAGTGTCGGTGGGTTCACGTCCGCGTTCGGGTTCATCCTAGGCGAATTGAAAATGATTTTGTTTTAAAGAAGTACGTTCAATAATTAGAAATGGACTTAAAGATGAATTTTGACTTGTTTGAAAAAGCACTCCACAATTTTGAGAAATTCGAGGCGTCCAAGAATAACGAGTCTCAAAGACAGGTTGCTTGTGCGTCAGGAGAGTGCGCGCATCTGCACATTGAAAAACGGCACGGCATCGAAACGTGCACGGCGTGCGGCGAGATTTTGAAGAAAACGGTCGCGCACGACAAAGAGTGGCGGAACTACATGCACTCGGGGAAGAAAGATCCGACACGTGTCCAAGCGCGAAAGGCGGAGGAGCGGAGCATCTTCAGGGACGTACAAGGCTTGGGATTTTCCAACAAAATTGTATCGATCGCGAACGAGCTTTACACGGATGTTGCCAAAGGGAACATCTTCAGGGGAAACTGTCGCAAGGCTATTATTTTTGCATGCATTTTTCATGCGTACAAAAGCTCCGGACAGCCAAAGACACACGAAAAACTGATCAAGCTCTTCAAGCTCAATCGAAAAGCCGGGTTGAAAGGGTTGAAGTACGTCACCCTCAATTCGGCGTCGCCCATTCTTCGCACCGGACACATCACGGCCGAGCATCTCATATCGGAGATCATGACAACCTTTTCCGCTTCGAAAGAGCAGAAGACCGAAGTAGCGTGCTTGTACAAAAAGATCAAAAACAAGAGCTCAAACTTGAACCGAGCGCGTCCGAACAGCGTCGCTTCAGGACTCGTCTACTACTGGATACAGACATCGGGCATTCAAATCACCCTCAAAGAGTTTGCTGCGGCATGCAATTTGAGCGACATTACCATCACTAAAATAGCCAAAGAGGTGAGTGTCATCATAAAACGCGGCAAGAAGAAGAAGGCTGCGACACGCGCCCGTTAATTTCATTTATTTTCAATTGTATTCGATTGAAAATTACCGTCGTCGGCTTTTTCTCTTGCTCCCTTTTCCCTTTGTCTTGAAGTCGAGCAGTCCGGGGATGAACGGACCCGTGTTGGGTCCGATGATGACCCATTTTACCAAAAGCGCGAAAAAAATGATGATTATGACTACGATTCCGGCGGTGCGTATCCGTTTTATCTTTCTGTTGAATGCGTAGCGTGAATACACCATGCCAGTATTAATTTGCCCTATGCTATTGTTAATTCTTTCAATTCTGCCTTGAAGATCAACATCCATTCCGCTAACAGAATTTTCAACATCGTTCCACGCAGCTTCTAAAGCTTTGGATTGTTGATTCAAAACATCTGCTTGAGCGTACATGTTATTTGCTTGACAACCAGCGCTAATTCCATCTCCGATGGAATTCAAGAAAGGATTCATTTGGCCCGCCATACCTGATCCTATGTTCTCATCCATACCTTTGAATGATGCTGCTAATTCTCCCATTTATTATATTAAATTAATTCGAACACAATACTCATTAAAAGCAGCACTGCAAGTATTGATATGAATAACGTGTTTTCTTTAACCATAAACTCAATTTGTTGTTGGGCGGCCTCTTCCGTTGCTTTCACTAAATCAGAACTTTCCTTTGAGAATTGGATCATGTCAGCGTCGACCTTCTGTTGGTCTTTTGAAAATTGAAGACTTTGCATAGGCGTAATTTTGGAATACCTATCTTTTGATCTTTGAAGTTGTTCTTTGGCATCTTTATCAGGATCGCCAAAGAACATAGATCCTAATGGTACTCCAAGCATCGCCAGACTAATTCCATCTGCAATATCTTTAACGGCTGCTACAGCACCAGCAGCGCCAGATTTGGCATCTTCATCTGACGTAGAAGGAAGGTAAGTGCATTTAGATGCTCGTAAATACTGTCTCCACGGATATTGGTTGGCTTTACGACAGGTGAACGGATATTTTTTATCCCCTGCTCCCAAGTCGCGTATCGTACCATACGCAGGAATGATATTCCCCCAAAAATCAGCACCTTTTTCACAATCAGAGTCAGCTCCGCATTTGTTAGTAACAGGGTTTCCCCTGCAAACTTCGTTCTTGTTTATATTACAGTCTGAATCTACTTGACATGAGCAGTTTCCATCACTGCAAAACTGTTCTGCACCACAGTCTGAATCGCTTGTACATGATTTGGCAGCCCCATCGGGCCCGTAGCACTTTCCATCATTGTGAGCGATTGTATCTCCGTTCAGCAAACAGACGGGTTGCAAGCCGCATAATATATTATCCTCAGCGGGTGGCGCAATTGTCTTTCCTGTTGTTTTGTCTTTCACGGGTTCTCCTTGATTTTTTTCGACACCTCTAACTCTAAATGTAAATTTTTTTTCGGTGCCGCAGATGTGCTTAGGTTGTAATCCTTCAGGTATTGTTGTTTTATCATCATCCCCAACGTTATACATAGAGCTGGGAATCCATGCGCATGCAACATTTCTCGGGATTTTTTTCTTATCCTTGTATGAGTTACCCTCTTGTCTCCACGGACTCTGATTAGATAATCGATTAATTTCCAAATCGTCGCCGGTGGTACAGTTATCTATTCCAATCGCATTACCCTTCGAATCCGCATAGCACCCTTCACCGGGGGTTTTCATGACGGTTTTTCCATCAATTTCATAGACATAATTCGCTCCTCCACACATTCCACCGTTCTTGTTTTTGTTTTCAGGAGTAGCCAAATCTAAAATTTTACACGTACATCGCACGTCTGTTGGATCATCCGCAAACCAGCATGGATCATATTCTCTGTAAAAGGGAGGCTGTTCGGCTAATCCATTTGTCAAAATAATTGATGGTTGTTCTCCTATGTTGAAGCAAGACTGCACATAAGCGGGATTAGGAACCCACGTATTATTAACATTCTGATATGTATCATCTCCATCCAAACACCGTTGAAATGTATCATCAAAATCCTTACAACCTGCACAATCCTGAGCATTATCCGCATCCGCAGTACATTGTGCGAGGGGATTCCAGTTTCTAGGCACACATCGTGTATTTTTTTTCAAACAATCGGATGCCCCGTTGATGATAGGACCAAGCAAGCCTTGCGAAAAATAATTAGCTGTTTGTTGATTGGTCATTTTTTTCCCTTCGGGTTTTTTTCCTTCGCTCATTTATTATAAACTATAATAAATGAGCGAAGGACCTGATGAACGGAAAGAAACAAATGATTTAGATAAAGCGGACGATGGCGTAGATGAAATCCTCAACAGCGCAGAATTTCAGGACTTAGTCGCCAGACAAGATGAACAAAGACAGGAGGCCACGGATGCAAAAAGATGGGATGACCTCCAGCAGGAATTGAATGCACAGTATGACAAAGTCGGAACAGAGCTGTATAAGCTGGATCAACTCGATAATCCTGATAGTGCTCTATCAGAACAAAATTTTAAGGATTATTTGACAGAAAGAGCAAAAGTGAGATATACAAGTAGTTCGGATAGTAATCCCTTCTCGAACATACATGAGATGAACAAAAGTATTAATAATGAGGTTAAAATTGTCATGGATTCTCTGGGAGGAGACACCACCCAGACACTGTTGCAAATGGATAAAGGTGTTCCGCTCGCAGACGACACAAAAGGCTCAACCGGACAATTTGAAATTAGGTTTACAAAGCCATGGGAAGACAAGAATGAACGTCAGAATATAAAGATAAATAATGGACAGCTATTTGACGAAGCTTCTCTTGCTGACCAAAAAGAATATATAAAAAGACAAGAAGCGAATTTTAAGCTAACGGAAAGTAAATTCAGCAAGTCATTCGATAATTTTAAAGATGATGATGCTAAAAATAATAAAAATGTCGTAAATTTTGTTGTTAGACATAGAATAGAAAAGATCAAGGCAAAGGCAGCGGCCGAGAAAGCCCGATCCGCAAATTTAGAAGGGAGTGCCGAACCACCAACTGATAATGAAAAGGGATTACTTTCTAAAATTGAAAAGCAGGCTAACAAAGCAGAAAAATTGGAAAAAACAGCAGTAGAAAACAATGAAGCAACTCAATCTCAATTAGATAACACGTCAGATGCTCGTGTCGAATTAGGCAATGACATCGAGAATTATGACAACTCGAATGACTCGAATGACAAGGACGAGTCCAAGCAAGGAGGAGGATGGCTCAAAAAGCTCGCCAAATTGCTCGGCGGTGTAGGGAGCATCGCCGCAGTACTGGCATTCATAACATTTGTCTCAAACAAACTTGCAGACAAGAATAGTGGATGCTATATGCGTATAACTCAGGGGGAGAGATCAATTACTAAATCCAAAGACTGTTGCGGCGAGTGTCTCGCAACAGATTCTATTGGTTGGGTTGAGGGGTCTATTTTGCTTACGAATTGCAAGATGGGGGATCGAATATGGTATAACTTCATTCCAGGAGCCAATGAAATTGGTTCAGACTGGGATGATGAGTACGTAGGTTGCAGGAATAAGACACTTGGTGTTTGCGATACAGTAGGTGAAAATAATTGTACAGGCGCCCCGCAAAGGAAATCTGACCAAGTCAAAGCGCCTGGAAACAATCCAGTTTTCATGGACGTGTCATATGACCGCAAACAGTGTGCGGCCGACTCGAATTATGCATTTTGTGTAGGAACTGAAACAGATAAGTATTGCACCTTGTCATCCGATATTTTAGAAGACCGGCTTGGTATTTCGTCATTGAAAGGACTACAAGATAACAATAAACCGGTACTCCCTCAATTAAGCAAAAGAACTCCAGAAGGGGTAAATGTAAGTTACAGGTATCATAAGTTTGACACTTATGATGGAACTGGCCGTATATTAAAGTGTCTTGGATGTTGCGCAAATAAAGTAGGAACGTCTATGTTATGGTTCATCGGCATTTTGATCGGCCTGTTTGCGTTGTACAAGTTCATCGAGTTTGAGTTCGACGAACACGAGGGAGCGATCCATGCGCGTGTAAAGAAGAATTAATCTGCTTTGCCGATCTCTGATGAATCAAAATGATAATCTGTAGAAAAATATGAGGTAATCAATGATGAACAACACTGATATTTTATTAGACGATGTTTACCTTCACGCCATTAGAACAGATAGAGTGCAGTCTGCGATTCCGCTCGCTCACTTTTATCACGTAAAAAAGAGGGGCATCTGGGTAGATCCGGTAGATCAACGCATCCGCGAGTTCGCGCAATGCGTGCTGGCTGTGAAGCATAAATTTGCACCGGAATTCGTCGCGGGCGCGCTTGCGCCATTTTTCTTGAAAGAGCATGATATTTCAAACGCGGACATGTGGAAGATAATAAAGTAGAATGAATTCAATTTGATATTAAATTGAATTTACTGGTTCCGAGCCATACAAATGAAAAAGACGATGGCTATACCGACGATAAACCCGACGACCGTGAAAAGGATTTTCTGATTTCGAGCTTTATTCGGATTCTTCTTGTCGAGTGTCTTTGCTGCGGGGGGGACAATGAGTGCTCCGACTGCGGCGCATATGGAGACAATCATTGCTGCTACTAAGTACGACATGCACAACATTTTGATTTATTTTACAGACATTAATAATTCATGTTGATTTGGAAGAGTCGTCGCGTGTTGTCGATTTCGGCTGTGAGTGGGGCGTGACTGCGCAGTCCCTTTTCGTTAAAGTCCCCAAGAACGGTGTCCCATATGGAGAGTTTTCCGTTGACGTTCTCCATCTCCAATGTGTTGCGCACGTTGTCGACTATGACGGTGATGGTTTCGTACCTCAATTTCTGACACATGTTGAGGTTATTGTTGGGGACGTTGTATCTTCCGTAGATGTCGCCGGTTTCCTCTCTGTAAGCGTTGTTGAGCTCGCTCAGAACACTTCTGATTCTTTCATCGGGGACGACAATGGGTCTTCCGTTCATGAGCTTGGTTCCAAGGTGTTTAGTGATTTCCGTCGAAAGTCTTTTTATCGAGGCATCGCAGAAGAGACTTTCTAAAGCGGGGTTAGGATTCACCGATGTCGAGTATCCAACGTACCGCACCGTGTCTCTGTTGGCGCACACGGTATTCGGTTTATTCATAGTAGGATTCATCATTGAATAGTTCTTGTTCATTCTTTTTATTAACTAGTGTTTTATTTAAACGATCGTTGTTTCATCGAAAAACACACAATGAACAGGCCAGTTTTAATTTTCAGCGGACATTCAAAGTATTGCGAGCTACTCCTCCCCGACGTGAACCGATGCGAAGTTGATTTCCAGCAGCTTTGCATAGATTCCGCCATTATTCGAAAAAAGTGTAGTGCGTGGGGGGTGCGGTACGTGCCCAGCATCCTTGAGTTGACATCAAAGGGGGTGATCGTGCACGAAGGGTACGATCAGTGCTACGCGTACATGCAAGCGTACATGCCTGAACCGGAGCCCGAACCTTTACCGAAGCGGAATCCGCATCGTTACGAGATGGCCGTTCCCAAGGTGAAACACGTCGACCGAGAAAGGTCTTCACGCGGGGAGCCTCGTCCGGTCGACGTGCCCATGGATCCCGACCAGGAGTTGTTGGATCTGACAGCATCGTCCGCCGTATCTTCTCTTTCGGATTTGTTATTAAATTTGGAGAAAGATGAGGAGAATGACGAGGAGAAAATAAAATCACTTTCGCTTAAAAAAGAAACGATTTCTCGACAGCTTCAACGCCAGTCATCGATTAAAGATAAAGAAATAAATCCGCACACGATTCAAGAAAAAAAAATACAAACCTTTAACGAAGACAAGCAGAGACGTGCTGAAAAGTTGGAGAAGAAAGCGCGCCTCATCGCGAAGAAAAACGAGGAGGAGGATTTGGTGTCTCTGGCGAAACGTATGCAGAAAGCCAGAGACACGATGGACACCAAATCTCGCCAAATCGGCGAGATACCGGAAGGGAAAATCGGTCGGTCTCACAGTTTGCCGACTATGAAAAGGAAGACGACGAGGTGAATGCTAATTTTTCAAAATCTTTGTACAGACGAGCGTCGTTGAACATTTTGTCCGGAAAGTGACTGGAAAGCACTTTGGTCAGCGTGTAAAAGTGAAAATTGACATCCGCTCTGTACTCTTCGAGCCAATCGATGGGATGCGAAAACCGGCTGTAACCTGGAGAGGCTTCGGCGGTGATCATTCGGCTAGCGTAAGGCAATCCATAAAGTTGCGGTATATCGTTTGACGAGTGATAAATCGGGTCATCGAGGACGGCTTCGTCGTCGATCGTTTGGTCCTTTTTGGGAGTAGAAGTTACAATGTGTTTAAAATCCATTTTATTTTAAACACCAAATGCATAAATAAGGTTTCGTCCGAGATCTGCTTTATCCTTCTGCTACTTCCGCGCACGCTTCTTGATACTTGTTCGCCATGGCGGCGAAAGACTCGAACCATTTCCAAATTGTATTTCTGTCTTCTTTATCCAAATCTGAAAGCCACAGATTTCTGAAGTGGTTGACGGTTCCTCCGGAGAGCGCGTAATTTTCTCCAGACGAATTTACGGAGAAGACGTTGTTTTCCAGGAAAAACACATCGTTTCTGTTTTTGATCATGTGCTTCAACAAACCGTTGTCTTTTTCAATTTTTGCTATGAAATTATGCATCGTGACTTGTATAGGAATTTGGTCTTTTAAAAAGATTCTCGCCAAGATTAGTCCTGTTTCGCGCGGAAATTGATCGATCAGTTCGTCCATAAACGAAACAATCGATTGTTTGAAAATAGCTAGTATTTGTTCCTTTGAGTTCAATTCCATTTATGTGTACAGTTCATATTCTTTAAAGCCATTGGATCGGCGGGTTCAAAAAGACCTCTTTGTTCCGTAATTACCACCATGCGATGAATATAAAAAAAAATAGAATAAAGAAATGGTACAAGGAGTAACCTATCTCAACCAACTCCCAACAGAACTTCCAGAGCTGTCGAATCTGTCGTACAGCGACGGAAACATGGGTATGGGATTTGGACAAATCCCTCAGCCTGGTCCTGAACGAAGTGGAGATTATTCTAAATATATTAGAAACTCGCACAATATGCCTGCCAGTCCGTACGGCTCCCCCCGGGCTCATAGCGTCCCGACGTACGACGGGTACACGGGAAGCGGCGCGGGAATGTCGGGTCCCGGAGGCTACCTCCAACCTCCGCCTCAGACGGCGCGCCCGGTTTCTGTCGTGAGTGACAACTACGATTTTGATCCGCCCTCTACGTCGGCTGATGATAAAAAGGACAAGTCCACTACATGCAGAGACGTGTTCGATCATGTCAACGGTTGCAACATCTGCAAGGCTTTTTACATGGAAGGCAGGAATAATTTCATGCTATATTTAATTATTGTTGTGCTGCTTTTGATCATAGTGTTCCTGGTCACAAAAGTGTACGATATTCGTCTTAAAAGACCCAAGTGACAAGGTTAACAAAAAATGTCTGAAACAAACAAAGTTCCATTTGATACCTTATGCATTGCAGGAATGTCTTCAAAGGCTTTGATCGCTCTCGGTTCAATCCAGTACTTGCACGACACAAATCAGCTAGCGTCTGTGAATTCTTATATGGCCACCTCGTCCGGAACAATTATCGCTTTTATGTTAATCATAGGATACACGCCCGCCGAGATGCTGAGTTACATCTGCGTCAGTCAAGCCTTTGAAAAGCTAAGTCATTTCAATCTGGTAGCGATGATGAACGGCTCCGGCGCGGCATCTTGGTCGAAAGTGCAGGAGATTTTGGAAAAGATGACGATAGAGAAGATCGGTTATCTTCCGACGATGAAGTGTTTGCTCACTAAATTCAAAAAAAAATTCATGGTCGTGACGTACAATCTTACGAAATCCAAAACGGAGTACATCTCGGCCGACACGCACCCTGATCTGCCTGCGCTAGTCGCTATCCGCATGTCGGCCAATTTGCCGTTTGTGTTTGAAAAGTATCAGTACAGAGGATCGTATTTCATAGACGGAGGTGTCACGGACAACTTCCCTCTTTCCAAAGCGGAAGAGGATGGGAAACACGTTATTGGAATCCAAATAGCCAAAAGAGACAAAAATAAGGTCAAAAAAGAGGATGACAATAAAGCGATTAACACGTCTTTTCTCCACTACCTTTACAAGATCATGATGTTGCCCGTGATAGAGCTAGCCAAGCTGCAGATTTCCAAAGCGCGTGAAAATACTAGCATTGTCCAGCTGAAAGCCGATACGGGCATATTCGCATTTAGTTTCAAATTTACAAACACTCAAAAGATGGATATGTTTTCGTCGGGGTATCAGCAGATCAAAAAGATATTGGAAAAATAAAAACGATTGTTATTTTAAAAATCTGAACTAACAACAATGTCACTCATTTTCGATGTTTCAACCCTTTCTGAACAAAACAGAGAATCCATAGCCGAAGAGTTGGTCGTTGATATCAATGATGGACCAACCAAAAACAGATTTCAAAAGAAAAAAATGCCGGGAACGGGGCCAAAGTACATGTATCCATACAGGATGATCGGGTCGGGACAAGTGTCTTTGCCTATGGCCTGGGCACTCAAACGCATGCAAGGCGCGACGCGACGGCCTCGGACAGCCTTTACTCAAACGTCGTACGAGTACAACGCGACTCTGAGAGCTGCGCAGATCGTTGTCAAGAAGGAGGCGTTGGTCAATCTGAACAGAAGAGGGACGACTATTATTTCTGCTTACCCAGGATTCGGAAAAACGGTCACTTCTATAAATCTGGCGCACAAAATCAAAATGCGAACGTTGGTACTGGTCAACAAAATCGTGCTGATAGAACAGTGGATATCATCGATAGAATCTTTCACAAACCTTAAAAAGGGAGCCGGCGTAGTGAAAGTGTCTCCGCCTACGAAGACGCAGCGCGCTCGACCAGACAAAATGCAGAAATGGATGGATAAGGCGACGACGGCATCTATAATCATCATGAACGCTTTGAACGTGAAGAAAATGCCCGACCGATTTTTCAACGATATAGGATGTTTGATCGTTGATGAATGTCACCAGCTCATGTCTCCGTGCTTGTCGGATTCATTGTTGTACGTGCAGCCGAGATACGTGATTGCGTTGAGCGCGACTCCGTACCGGTCGGACGGCCTGAACAAACTGCTCGATTTGTATTTTTCGGAGGAACGCATTGTTCGAAAGTTGAAAAAAAAGCACACGGTGTACGAGGTGCGGACGAACTTCAAACCAACTTCCAATGTGACTGAGCAGGGTCGGTTGGACTGGAACGGAATTTTGAATTCTCAGAGCGAAAACAAGGAAAGAAACGCCATGATTGTCGACGCGGCCGTTTCCTTGAGCAAAACGCGCACGATTCTCATTCTCACAAAACGCATAGACCAAGCCGTGCTATTGGAGTCCGAAATTGGAAAATGTGTAAAAACGAGCGGATTGTACGGGACGAAAAAAACGTTTGACAAAAACTGCTCGGTGCTCATAGGAACCGCGTCTAAAATAGGCGTAGGGTTCGATCACAAATCACTGGATTGTCTTATTCTCGCGTCAGATGTAGAAGCCTACTTTATACAGTTTTTGGGCAGAGTGTTCCGATCTCCCGACGTAGAGCCCATTATCATCGATTTTGTCGATTCTCATCCAGTGCTAAGATCCCATTTTAGAACGAGGAAAAAGGTGTACGCGGAGCACGGAGGAAAAGTCATCACGGTGAAAACTAAAAATGCGTTCGTCGCGCTCTTGACGTAATTTTACACTCTGAAAGTATTTATATTGCTCATAATAAAATATGCCAGGAAAACATAACTGTACTGATTGTCCCGCAGTTTACTACACTACTCAAAATGTGAGTCTGACCGGCGGAAAGCAGGTTGTGCCCGTGTGGGCTCCTATTACCCCGGATGCTCTCACGCATGGTGCAAATGCTATGCAGTCCTCAAAGGGCGGCTACTTTACCATCATGGGCGCCTACGGAAATAACGCCGCATGCTGCGAACAGCAGTATGCTACGACGGGCTGCCGTTCGCCCTCGCGTCGCCGAAACAACTGGGGATACTAAACTAACGCCTCTTTGAGGCTGTTTTGAAACATGCGCACTTAAAGCTATCGTTTCTTATTAAAAAATGACTCAACAAACTACCCGCAAGGCTAAGGCCACCAAAAGGACGAATTCCTCTAAGAAAACGTCCAAGACCGTCAAGACGAAGAAAGCTTCAAAGAAGACTTCATCGAAGAAGACCGAAACTGCAACGACGCCACTTGTTGTAGACACTTCCGCGCAGACGGAGGAAGTTCCAGTGGAGCTCGCTCGCCTCGAAGCAACCCGCGAGTCGATCACCGCATGGTTCGACAAGACCATCGCAGACGTTGACCGCGAGGTCAAGACGCTCCGCCAGAGCAAGTGTCCCGGAGGCAAGTTCCTGAAGAGCCTGAACAAGACTCTGAAGGGACTCAAGACAAAGTCCCTCCGAGTTATGGGAAAGAAGCCGAAGAAGCGTTCCAACGTCAACTCGGGATTTCTGAAGCAGGTTCCGATCTCCAAGGAAATGGCAAAGTTCATCGGTTGCAGTTCGAGTGACCTCAAGTCGAGGGTCGACGTGACAAAGCACATTTGCTCCTACATTAAGGACAACAATCTGCAGAACCCTAAGGACAAGCGAGAGATTCTTCCAGACACCAAGCTCAAGAAGCTTCTCCGCGTAGAGAAGGGCGACGCGCCTCTGACGTACTACCGTGTGCAGAGCAAGCTGAAGCCTCACTTTTCGTAAAGCCGATCTCGAATGAATATTGCTTTTATACAACTTACTTGTATAAAAGAACATACTTTATTATATAAAATGACCACTAGCACCATTGTTTATTTCGGATCCCTGGCCGACAGCAAAAAGGGCTTGCAACGCACGCTTGTAGCGTTCTTCGTACTGTGGGCAATCATGTTTTTCCTGTACAAATCGAAAGCACAAAACACCTCTATCATAAAATTAGCCATCGCCTCGTTTGCCATAGCCCTCGTGCTTGTTTCTGCTCTAGGGGTGCAACTGCCGAAATCTTTGAAAGAAGCCGCTTTGTACGGCGCATTGGTAGGTTTTGTCGTTTCAGTGTCCATTGCATCGACGACGTCCGTGATCTTCGACACGAACTTGGGATTCACATTGACTACCATTGGAGGCATGACCTCACTCTGTTCTATCGTGGCTTCGTTGAACTACAAGTATTTTTCCAAGATCAAAATATAGTTTAAGGAAAAATAGATCCAAGACCAAACAATGTCTCGCGTGAACAAACTCATCGTTCTGGATTTGGACGCTACTCTCATCTCAGCGCAATCCCTTGAAAAATTTCAAAAAGACAAGAAGAACAAAAAGAAAGCCGACAAATTCAACAAGCAGTACCAAATGGAAGACTACTATCATGTTTTCGGAAGACCGCATCTCGAAGTGTTTCTCGACTACATCTTCGAAAATTTCAAAGTAGCCGTGTGGACAGCTGCTAGTCAAATGTACGCGTTGTCTATTATTCAAAATTTTGTGATGACGAAGCCCGATCGGCACCTCGAATTCATTTTGTTCGATTACCACAACGAACACTCCATCAAGCATGCGAGGGGTACAAAAGACCTCAAATTTTTGGAATCGTTTTACAACATGGAAGAATACGACGACATGATCATCCTCGACGATTTCGAAGATGTAGTGAAAGTGAACAAAGGACACTCGATAAAGGCACCCTTTTTCGAATTCAAAAAAAGAAACAGCCACAATGATTCGTGGATGCTTCGAGTCATTCCCCGACTAAAAAGATACAAAACCACGCGAATAGGCGGCAGAACGAAGAACAAACAAACAAAAGATGTAAAAGAAGGAGAAAGTCCGGAAACGGTCAGCCAGGTTTAGAGGAATCTACGCTTCACATAAATGTTAAGTAAGTATTATTCGTTTTACCCGTGCAAGAGTCTGTACGACAAAATGACGTATATGTGCACGGTCGATCCCTCTACCGAGGATGAACATAAACTGTGCAAAAGGCTAAAGGAGAATTTCGAACAATGCATGAAAAGACAAGAACAACTAAAAAAAAAAGATTTGTGTTCCAACTTTTTACATTTTAAACCGTGAATGACACACACAGATGAAAATGATCTATTTTTGATATTTATTCAAATATCAAATCATGAAGATTCTCACGATAGGCGATCCTCATTTTCAGATGAATAACCTCGACGAGGTAAAGTCATTTGTGAAAAAGTGTTTGCAATTTTTGGAAAAGTCCGCCCTGGACATCGAGGGAATCGTTGTCCTCGGAGATGTATTGCATGATCACGAACGCGTACACTCGACGGCGCTCAACGTAGCCGTCGAGTTTTTGAATAAACTGTCTGAAATTGCTCACACATGGGTGTTGGTCGGGAATCACGACTTGATCAATAACTCGCAGTTTCTCACGTCCAATCACTGGATGAACGCGCTCAAGCTAAATCCGAACATCACTATCGTAGATGACGTAGTTTCGGAAAACATCGATGGAAAGAGCGTGCTTCTGGCTCCTTTCGTACCTCCGGGGCGCTTTGTAGAAGCATTAGAAACGAAATTGTCGACTGACGAATGGCAGTCGTCAGATCTCGTTTTCGCTCACCAGGAATTCAAAGGCGTGAAAATGGGCAGTATCGTCTCCGAGATTGGAGACGATTGGGACGAAACTTGGCCTTTTGTCGTCACCGGACACATCCACCAAAATCAAACGCCACAGAGCAACGTCTACTACCCTGGGTCGGCCATCCAGGTAGCTTTTGGAGAATCAGAAATGAATATCGTCGCACTGGTAGATACGGAAGCGATAAATCGCGAAAGCATAGAAGAAATCGATCTTGGATTGCAACGGAAAAAAATCGTGTACTCTGATCCAAGCAATCTGAGGAAGATCGCGAAAACCATTGATCCGGGCGGTGCACACGAAAATCACAAGCTCAAGGTTTGCATCGACGGAACAAAGGAGGAATTCAAAGCATTGAAAAAGACCGCCGCGTACAAAAAGTTGCAGAAGAAAGGGGTAAAGATCGTGCACAAACGAAAACGCGCGACGATTAATGCCGAAAACATGGCCACTGTAAACGCCATTGCAGCGTCCGGAACCCATTCCAATAATTTTTCGGACATTCTAAATTCAATCGTGCGCAAATCGGGCAGCTCGGAGCTCAGGGTCGCATATTCAAATATAATAAAATAATATATAATAAAATGGCTAAATCCAAACGTTCATCTAAACGCGCTTCCAAAAAAAATAAGAAGAAGGCATGTCGCAAAAGCGGACATAGCGCCACGTTTTGCGACCTTGCGGAAGCGGGTCGCGTTTTAACGACTATTTCGGCAGTTCTCAATTTTGTTATTTGCATCGTAATACTAATTTTAGGTATAGCAGCAGTTAAGGGATCTAATAAAGAAGAAGACGCTGACAAAAAATCTGGTTTGAAGGCAGTAGGCGAGGGAGGAATTATCTTCTCATTAATTTGGGCTGCTTGGGTAGGACTCGTATGGTGGTTAGTCGAAACTTACGATATAATTTCAGTCATTTCCATATCGTTTTGGCTGCTTAGTTTAGTTATAGGAATTATAGGGGGAGTGGAACTTAACAAATGGAAGAAGAATCACGATAATAAATAATAAAAGTGGTGATGATGGCGATAACCAGCTTAGCTTAAAAGATGTTTGAACAAAATAAAATGAAATACAGTGTTGAAGAGTATAAAAAGTTGCTGAACGGTTTGTTGACCGTGCAAAGCAACATGGATGAGATTACGATGGGTTTAATTTTTGGAGTTCGAGTGGGCGATCATCTGTACCAGAAATTCGAACGGTACGGACGAAACGTTGTTTACTTTTTTTCATCGTTGGACGAGGAAAATAAAATTACTTTTTTGAAATATGTAGATCAAATTCTACAACGTTAATAGAAAAAACGTTTCTGGATTCACGCGAAACTTCGTCCGAGATTGTTTTTTTTTCATTCTTTCCGGGGCAATTTTACGAGGAGGCTCTGCTAAATATCCGTCCTTGTCGACTTTCGGATCGAAATCGTCTCCCCAGCAAAACAAAGGTATATTTCCCATTTATTATTTTGAATCAAAATAATAATTATTAAAAATAATATTTATCCTCCGTCTCCGCTAATTCCAGCCCAGTCTCCTGAAGGACAACTGGGTGCACTTTCCCAGTCTACGCAGACGCCGCGCTGCTGCCACGGCCAAAAACAACCGCCGCAGTCTATGTAAGTACCTGTATCACAAGAATCTGAATCTGTGCAGTTGCATGCTGTGTATTTTTTTGTCGTAGCATCCGCATATTGACTACAATTAGCACGTGCAAGAGAATGGCCATCTGCTTTACTCCAGTCGCCGCCAATACTTATGGTTGCTCCACTTGCTGTCGTGCAAGGAGTGCAACTAACTCCGCCTGTACCATCTGTTAGTTTAGTTCCGTATTCTTGACCTGCTGAAGGCGCAACGCCTGCTCCCGTTTTGTAACCGTTGGCACCCCTGCCTACACACGGCGTTTTGTTGCATGCCATTCTTTCGCACTTATTGTTTCCACGCGGGCCATTAGTTGCAGTCTGCCAGTCCGCTTGCGTATCATCTATCCATCCACCATGATCGCTTGCGGCGGTCGGGTTTGACGCGCGTATTCCCGCAAATTCATTGACGCAAAGTGAATCCTCACTCGCTTGGGTGCCTTTCATGTATCGCTGTTCTCCTGCGACAGACGAGTCAGCGCTGCGTAGTAAGCCTTTGCACGAAATCAACGGGTAAGCGTTTCCGTACGAATCTTTTTCGGTACTGCAAACACCTCCATCTCCCGTCCCGTAGCCCGCCTGTCCGTTCTCGTTGACAGCGTGCAAGCTATAGTTTACCATGGAAGATATACCGGTTGCCCAAACGGGTTTTCCTCCAGGATTAGATTCGGATCGCGCCTCGTACGAACCACCCGGAATCCCGGGCTGACCTGGCTTAAACCCTATGGGATCGGCTAACTGAGATTTTACATGAGTGGGCAACGAGCCTAAATTACACATATCGTATGTGTATTGACATCCTGGTCCGTGCGTACCCCATGGACACTGAATATCGCATGTTCCGGTCTCAGTATCGTACAAGAAACCATCCTGGCATTGGCACACAGCCCGGTTTCCAACCTCGAAACACGCCCCGTGCGTTCCGCAATCGGTGTTTTCGCACGGTTTTACAGTGCAATGTCCGCTAGCGTCCTTCCCCCAATCGCCGTCGCAAACGCACGTGTAAGCTGTATGATCGTCCGGTCTCGCAGGGTCGTATTGACACGCGCCGTGTCCGCAGATGCCGGCGGTACATGCGTCGCGACGGCCATCCGAGTACACGCATACAGCTTTTGAGTTAGCTTGTGTGCAATCGTCATCCATGCATTGACACTCGTAGGCTCCCTCAGCTGATCCTGTAGCGACACAAACTCCGCATGCCCCGCATTCAACGTGTGTTAGTCCTCCTCGACCATCATCTATCAAACACGGATCAATCATTTCGCAAGAGTCTCCAGAGTACGGTGCCTCACACTGACACACACACATTTCAGAACCATCTGAGCCTTGTATAATGTGTGGTTTTCCACGGTTATTGCATGTTTGCTTCTCTACTTCGCAAGCGTTCAGGCGATAATCGCATTTCTGCGCACCTCCAGGTTGTGATGTTGCGACTCCAGAACAATTATATTTAAATGATGTCGCGGTCGCTCCATCTATTCCGTCCACCGCCTCGCAGAGCGCACTGTCTTTGTCGACATATCCAGGCGCGCAATCGCATCCTAGGTATTGGCCGCCGCTTTGCCTGCACTCAGAAACCGACGGCTCTTGCGACGAGACACCTCCGTTGTTCGTGACGGTGGTCAGCGCGCTTGGGTCGCAAGCCGGGTCGGGGCACCCAGACTTTGGAATATCGCACTGTCCCGTGAGGGGGTTCATCGTATACGAACCATCAGCAGGACAGGTGCAAACCGGATTACCCTCAGCATCTTTTGCGCAATCTACGTCAGCCGCGTCACCACAGCTTACACGATTACACGGGTCTGGAGGAGTTAGGCAAGTAGGTCCGCTATAACCGTCTACGCAGTGACACGCGCCTTCGTAACACGATCCATTCCCGTGGCATTGATGAATAAACCCATGAGCCTGTTCATTTGGATCATAACACATATCTGGGCGAGCAGCATCCGTGTCTAAATTACTTCTAGTGTCACAAATGCCGGTAGGATAGTCCCCGTACACCCATCCCGGTTGACATTGACACGTTCCATCTTTGCAAAGAGAATGGACACCAGCTCCTGCAGTTCTGCAGTCGGCATCGCTGTTGCAAGTTGTAGCGACAGGACCGCTTGTACATGCCTCGCTAGATGGAGGTTCTTGTGTCCAAATATTTGTACCGGTGCAATCCGCTCTAGTTTTGATGTCGACCAGTACGTTGCCGGTAAGTGGGTCGGAGCACGTGCCGGGTTTCCCCTGAGTTCCGTCACGCTTCCTCCATCCTCCGACACACTGACAGTTGGCTACCTGCTCTCCAGGCCCAGGTCCATAGGTATATTCTGTGCAGTATCCAGTAGGAGTAGCGTTGCTGGATCCGCAATTGTTCGTCTCTCCAAACGCGTCGCACACGCCTGTCTTATCATAGCAAGTTATCCCGGAGTATCCTGAATAACAGTCGCAAGTCGCGTTTGCCCAAGGCGCGCGAGGATTCCATATATTTCCGCCGCCTTCAACGCACGCCGTTTCGGTAAGGAGCCACGGCTTGCCCTCGCGGCTTCCATCCGAGGCAACATCCTGTCCTGTACATGAGGGAGTGGGAGAGCCTCCGTCGATGCAAGCACCGTTATTATTGCACAAGTGTCCAGCGCTCGGATTGTCAGCTTTATCTTCGAACAATCCAGACCGAAGACAATTGGAAGTTAACTCCGAACAATCTTGACCGCGGAACGCGTTTACTCTCTTTACAGTTCCATTTTTTAAATTATATGTAATTTGATTACATTGAATGGATCCATTAGCCGGATTGCATGTGCCCCGAGGATGCCATGTGCCACCGTTTGATTGGCACATCTCTTTAGTTTGACTCGACTTCAACCAATTTCCGTTTTTTTCACAGTCCCCGTGAATCCTTTTTCCGTCACACAAGTTAGGTTCGACCGTGCATCGGTCTTCGACAGTCGATCCATCCAACTCATGCGTCGGCTTGGTGTATCCATGAGTGCACAAACACGTGCCTCTGCTAGGATCATTAGGATCCGGGTAGCAGTATCCGGTTTCCGTCCACAAGTCTGACGCTCCCGAGCAAGTTTGACTAGTGGCAGCCCCAGTATTCGGTGAAGTTTGGTAGACACAGTCTCCTCCATCCACGGCACATGCCGTTTTGTCTGCATTTAAGGCGCACGCTGTTCCGCTGCCATCATCATCACCCGTGCACGAAACAGTTAAACAGTACCCTCCGCAATCCTTCGAATCGCATATTTGGTTCGGATTCTCACAATACCTCCCGGAGTATCCGGAAGGACACTCGCATTTAGCTTGGTCATTAACAACAATGCAAGTTCCACCATTCTGACAGTTTCCTGTGAGACCCTCCGAAGCGCACCTGTCGGGTGAGGTTTGACACGAATCCCCGCTGTATCCGGACAGGCATTCGCAGGTTCCATCGCTATTGCTCACACCCCCGGGCGCGCACGCATCGGATCCGTCATCGCTTACTTTACTCTCCGTCCAGGTGCCTCCAGCAGCAGCACAAGCCGCTTGAGTTGTAGAGACGCCATCGGAACATGTTCCTTGAGTTCGCGGAGGAATCGAAAACTTTCCAGTCGCATCTAATCGACCAGCAAACGGTTGGTTTCCATAGGCTACAGGTCTGATCCCGCTGGCGTCGGGATCAGACCGCATGTCTGCCGGAGCACAATATTTCGTGCTGCCGGTCTCACTTTGCACCTCAACGACAGTACCGTAAGCGCCGCATTGCGTCGCCTCGTTGGCACCGTCAACAGCATTCGGACTCCATGTATGAATGTCGACTTCATCACAAAGAGGCACAGCAAATCCTTTTTTACTCCTTATATTTTCTTCTGTCGGTCCTACGCACACGCACCGACATCCGCCTGCATCGCTTTCTAAAATTACGCGATTATTCGCGTTTCGCTGGGTATTCGCCGTACAGCGCGTTTCCTCCGACAAGAATCGAACGCAAGCACCCGCAATTCCCGTGCACAATCCGCCAGGACTAAGTTGAAATCCTCCTGCATTGTTGCATACACACTGTCCGTTTACACAATCACCTAAATAATCATGCCCCGCGTCCTCGCATTCCTGTTTTGGATTACCTGTAGTTGTTCGGACGGCATTTCCAGACGCATCCCGACAGTTCGTGTACTCCCAGCTGTAGCTGGATCCCGGAATTGAAGCCACACAACCAGCGGCTGAAGCCGGTTGCCGAGCGATGGGCTGGCCGGTAGCATCATCAATGCAGAAGCCTAATCCACTGCAATCTCTAATAGACGGGTAGGTGCATCTATTAGGTGGATTTGCGCAGTTGTCTCCCGTGTATCCGTCCAGACAAACACAAGATGATACCATTCCCCCAACAGATAGATCCGGATTGGCTGCTGGTATGCACAGCCCGTGGTCTCCGCAGGGTCCCGGAGTCCAGACGCCCGGCGGATCTGTAGCCGCACAATCCGCTTGAGTTGCAGAGACGCCATCGGAACATGTCCCGTTTCCGTTTTCCGGACACGGATTAGGAGGATCTTCGCAAAAATTACCCGTGTACCCGTCGGGGCAGAGGCATATGGCCTCCGGCGGATCCGATCCTTCTCTCTGTGCGCTTTCCGCACACGTGCCGTTCTGACACGGATTAGGTTGGCATACGTCCGGAGCATTTTGACACAACGAACCTGTGTAATCTTGCTCGCATATGCACGTGCCTTCCATCATGTTTGTCTGCGGGTTTATTCGAGTCACACAATGCCCCCTGCCTTGTGATTCTCCGCAATCTAATCGGTCACACGGCCTTGGGCTAATCTCGCATCTTGATCCCGAGTATCCGTTGTCGCAGGCACATTGGCCGTTTATGCAATGACCGTTATCGCCGCAGTCTACAGCATCACATCCGTTTGGAGGAATTTCGCAATTAGATCCAGTCCATCCTGTTGCGTGTTTAGGAGTGCCTGTTGTACATTCGCAAACTGGTACTCTGGCATCTGTGTTGCAATGTCCTCTAGCGGTGAACGTACCTCCTTTCGCGTCGCAAGCCGTTTTCCCTGCGTTGAAATCATCAGCAGCACATGGCGTCGATGCGCAAACAATATCATTTCCGGCGTCGTCTTTCATAACAGTTCCATCGACGCCGTAGCAAACAGGATTTTCGCCGCACTCGGGACATGATTGAGTTTCGCAATTGTTTCCCGTCCAACCTGCATCGCATTGGCATACACAAGTACCATCAACCATCTCTCTTTGCGCTCCGTGATCATTGCAAGTCGGAGCATCCGCTCTTCTGCACACAGGAACTGGAACATCGCATCGGTCGCCTTCGTATCCGTCATTACACACGCACTCGCACGCGCCCGCGGCGTTCAAAGTTTTCGTCCCACCTGGGGCATCACAAACCAAATGGTCGCAAACATTTTCGCATGTTGCGCCGCTATAATTTCCCGATGCACAATGACACACGCATCTGTCTCCATTCGCGTACGGATTCCAAGTAGCTGTCGTCCATGTCCCCCCAGCATCATTACAGTCCGTTTGATTCGTAGCGTTACGGTTCGTGCATGTTCCGCCTGTTTCAGGATCTTCGCATATTGCTCGAGTTGTACTACGACTATCGGAACAGGTGCCTGCTGGCAAATAATAGGCTTGTCCATTATTTTCGCACGCGATCTCGGCAGCACACAAAGTCCCGTCTGGTTTAGTTGTAGAAGCGGTTGGAGGAATCAGACAGTGTCCACTTTCACCCTCTGACTTGTACCCGGCATCGCAGGAGCATGCGCATCCGTACGATCCATGGTCGCCCGACACCTCTACTGCTCGCCCAGGTGATCCCGTTTGCGCTGTACCATCATCGTCTTCACCATACACATACAGGTTTCCTGCTCCGCAGCTAACGTTAGTCAATCCACCCAACTCACTACATGCACCAGTTGACACAACACATGAGTTTCTGTTACTGTCAAATCCGTAATTAGCAGGACACCCGCATTGTCCGGTAGCAGCATCGCACGTTCGAAACTGTCCCGTGCATTTGTTCGTCCTCTCTCCACTAGCAGGATCTACCACCGAACACTGATCTGGGTCGCGGGTACAACTACCGTTTTCATCTTTAGTCTTACCATCATTGCACACGCAAATACACGAATTTCCCTGTGAACTTGTTGTGCCTCGACCGTCATCGCACGGCTGGCCGTCTCCGACACTCTCCAATTGAAAAGGCTCAATGATCGACCCCGGAACATCGCATGCCGTTAGCGCCACGCACTCTTGGCTGCCTTGATCTCTGCCGAAACCAACTTTGCATCTGCACTCTCCATTGAATGTACACATTTCATTGTCTCCAATGTCTCGTTGCACAGGAGGGTCTTGGTCAACGTCTGTACATTTATTAGCAATGCACGTACTCGTAGTAAACTGGCACATGTCTCCATGATACCCTGCATCGCAAGCGCAGTAGCACGAACCGTCTTGGCGCTTTGTCCTTGTTCCCGTAGATGTCCAGACGCCCGGCGGATCTGTAGCCGCACAAGCCGTTTGACTTGTAGAGACGCTATCGGAACATGTTCCGCACTCGTAATTGACAGGGTAGTTGCACGAATCGGGTGCTACTCCACATAGTCTACCCGAATATCCGTTAGTGCACTGGCACCTCGGCGTTTGACTAACGGGATCAACTACGCAAGTTGAATTTGGAGAACAACCCAAAGCATCGCATACACTTGGAGAAATTTCGCAATGAGTTCCACTGTATCCTGCTCTACACGCACATCGAGAATTATGTTCGACTACTGATGCTCCCGCCGGATGGGTAGCAGCACTGCCAAATGAACCAAAGCTGACTCCTCTTGTCAACCCTATAAATTTATTTTCAGATTTATTGATTCCCGTGTAATTTATTAGCTCGTTTTGAATAATAAGCCGACCGCTGTAAGCAGCGTCCATATTTCTCCCGTCTGTAAAAGGTCGAATATCGCGCACTTGAATAAAATCATTTGGGGCGACGCTTTCGCTTGTCAAGGGAACGGTAAGTATCGAAGATCCATCAACACACGTTCCATTAGCACCACAGCTGATCGGCGTACCGCCGTCACACGCACGTGTTAATGCATCGCATGAATCCATAGCACGTGGTGCTACCGCCGTCCAGGTGCCTCCAGCCGCAGCACACTCCGCTTGAGTTGTAGAGACGCCATCGGAACATGTTCCGGCCGCTTTTGTCCATCGTCCCCGGCACACACACGTGTTATTTTGGCATATATTCCGATACGTAGGTCCGCAATTTCCATTCGGATTTTCTTGACAGTAATTTCTATTGTCTAAGCAATTCGGACCTTGCATTCCTGACGTTGGATCACAAACGCATGAAGGCGGATAAGTACTATCATCACAAGTTCCACTATTACAACATCCTGCTTGCGTCGAATCTGCTTGACAATCTGACGGGCAATTTGCGACGCACCTCGCATCGACTGCAGTTGAAACAGCCGAGCTCCCGTGCGCCTCGCTGGCGCCCGAGCCGCTCACAAGATGAAAGCCGGAAGGACACGCGCACCGACAGCTTGTTAACCCCGCTCCTGTGGTATGCGGAGACGCGGTTCCATTCTCACAAAACCCGCTGTTTCTTGCAGTAGCAGTAGCGCATGCATCGTATCCCAGCGTGCATGCAGTTTCTCCGGAGGCTTTCTGCCATCCAGCATTGCATAAACAATACTGCGTCGAATCCCATAAATTAATACCCATGGTATTTGCTGGTGCACAGCGGCCAAATCCGCATATTGTAGATTCTAAACCGCCGGCATCTGCCGCATCAGACTCACACTGGGTCATTTCGCAGTGATCGCCCGTGTAACCCGCCGTGGCGGCCGGCGGCTGATCACAGTTGCAACTTCCATCATCCTGAGGAGTTCCATGACCAGAGCACGTGCCGCTACGGGAAAACTCACAGTGATCGCCTACTGATTCACTAGGGCATACACAAACGCAAATTCCGGAGTTGGCGTCGCGTTCAGCCGTTCCACCATTACAACTTTGACCATCTGCGGCCACGCCGCCACATGTTGATCGACTCTCGCAATTGGTTCCCTCCCAGCCATCAGTGCATTGACATGCACAATCAGTTATAATATCCTGTGAACCGTCTACTGCAAGTCCAAGTTGTTTTGTACCCGTTGCACTTCCTCCATTATTGCAACGATTACCCGGTGCGACATCGTTTTCAGTACAAGACGCCTCTGCTCTAGTCTCGCAATTAGTTCCACTGTAGGTCCTAGGACAATTGCACGTACACCTTGTCGATGGGCTTCCCGTTGGAATTCCGCCGTTTTGACAAGGAACATATCCAGGCTGGGTGCTATCTTGATTTTGGCATGAACTCTCGCAAAAATCGCCTTCATATCCCACTGCCGCTGAACAATCGCATACACAACCATCTAATCGCCTTATATTCTGGTTCGTGCTCCCTCCGTTTTCACAACCACCTTGATGAAGATGCTCGATATCGGCGTCGGTACACATGGCTGCCGTATCGCAGGCTGCTCCAATATACAGAGGCTCGTCGTGGGCTTCAGGACAATCGCAACTTCCGCATGTACTATAATCCGGATCCCCCGGAGCGTTTAGACTCCAATTTCTGTTTTGATTATCACTGCCATTTAGACAACGAACGGCGGTGCCGCCAGCATCGTCCCATCCTATAGGCCCTACCCCATTACCGTCTCCAAGATCTACGCTATTACAACTTTGATCTTGTGCCAACTCACAGTTATCACCGTGCCACCCCGCTATGCAGATACAAGAACAATTTGGCGGTGAAGAGGCTGAATCTATACTACCCCCATGTTGACAATTTTTGTAATTATCTGCATTTACGTCGGTTCCTTGACACACACCCTGTGTACATTGCGCGTCCGCGGCTGCGCCCGGGGGAGTTTCCCAACCCACATCACAGGTGCAATTTCCAGCGGCATCTACGACAGTTCCGTGATTATTGCAATGATCGTCAATATGGAATTCGCAGTGATCTCCCTGATAGGATGGGGCACAAATGCAACGAGTACACCCACTTACTGCAGTCTGTGCAGGGTCGGCACCGTTCCCGTGGTCATCTGAATAGTGACAATCA
>CERI01116533.1_pt1 | contig 25990 bp, 19 predicted proteins | sample 350261 | NCBI WGS metagenome assembly CERI01 (sample SAMEA2620979, study PRJEB7988) | marine metagenome | isolation source: saline water (ENVO:00002010), including
GTGTTTTATGCGTTTCATTTGTTTCAGGTGTTTCATTTGTTTCAAATAAGCTATCTTTTAATTTGGGAGATTCGATTTGCCCAGGCATTTCATCTGGTATTTCAAGAGTTGAATAATTATCATCAAAAGACGATTTTGATAATGTTTGAATTTCATTTCTTACTAATTTTCTTAAATTGTTTTTGGTTGTTTGTGATAGCGATTCTTCAATATTATCAGTAATTTCGTCGTCGGTAAAGTCTTGATCAATATATTCTTTAAGGATATATCTTACGGGTAATAATTTACGAATAGTTTCTTTAATTGATTCTTGAATAAGGCTTTCTGAATATGCCATATTTCTTTGAATATCAATTGAACTTACAGTATTATCCAACAACCAAGACTTTCTCCAAAAGTTTCTGGCACATTCTATATAGCATTTATGAATAAAAAAAGACCCTACAGGAACATTAACTGGTATTGTTTTATTATTTTTTTTTAATTTTATAGAAGAAAGAACCTTTGTATGGCTTACAAAAACCGCTGTTATAAGGTCTTCAATAAAATCGCAATCTGTTTTTTTAACAATTCTTTTAAACTCTTCTTCTACTTTATTTTGATTCCATTGTGGAACACTCGAAAGTAATAACTGGAATTTTTTTAGTACACTTTTATCATTTATTTTATTACAATGATTTTGAGCAGCATCATATATAGATTTAATACCTACATATATTTCTGGTGATAATACACTAACTAATTGTCGCGTATATTCTTCTTTTGCATCAGCAAGTACATTCATGTTGTAACGGCTCATGTTTATGTAAAATGAGAAAATGCTTTAGAAAAATGAACGAAATTAATTATAAGCATATGACGAAAGTGATTGAGTGTAAGGATTATTATTAAATGCCTTAAGTAAGTCTGGTTCAATACGTTCATCAAGAATATTATAATCATATTGATTTTTTTCTTGTGTTATGGAACAAGGTTTAATTTCAGGAATAGAATTTATAATTTTAGTTCCAGTTAACTCTCTTGTATTAATTCTATCTCCTTCTATTTTCTTAACTTCCATTTCAATATTCTGACTTCCATTAGATATTTTAGGTCCTTGGGGGCCAGGATTTCTGCCTTTGAGAGATGTTTCACGGCATGCGTTTTGACGCATATTGGAATATCTATCTTTTGATGTAGTTTTTTTGTATAAACTATTAGCTGAACCTTCGTATTCAAAATCAGAAGTAAATTGTCTATTTGTATTAGGAGCTTCTTTTTCATTTGTTAAATAACCAAGACCACCGTTTCTTTCTCTATCAGCTATACCTTCATATTCAAAATCAGAAGTAAATTGTCTATTTGTGTTAGGAGCTTCATGTTCATTAGTCAAGTAACCTGTTCCTTTAGAAACACCACTTAAATGCCCTGTATGAGAATTATCAATTCTGGTTTCTTTAATAGTTTTCTTAGCAACATCATTGGGGTCATATACAGCGAGTTTAACAGGTCCTTTTACATTTCCTGTTCTAGTATCATGTATATTAGTTTCTTTTATTGTTGTTCTGGTTCTATCATTAGAATCTTTTACAACATTTTTCTGCATTACCTTCATGTTAAGATGCATTTCTTCTTCTCCAACAGTTTCTCTTATAGTTGTTTTAAATTTCATAGTTTTATAGTCTATTACTGTTCCTTGAGACGAGGTTGTTGTTTGAACATTACCTGTTCTATTATCATGAATATTTGTTTCCTTAATAGTTGTTTTGGCAATATCATTTGAATCCCATGCTATACCTTTTTCATTTGTATTCATATGACCAGTGTGATCATTGTCAGTAGTTGTTTCACGAATAGTTGTTCTGGTCATATCTTGGTCATCCCATACAGCACCCTTTTCATTAATATCTACATTACCTGTTCTATTATCATGAATATTAGTTTCTTTTATTGTTGTTCTTGTTACATCATCTGGGTCCCAGGCAACACCTTTATCACTTGAACCAAGATTACCAGTTCTTGTATCATGAATATTAGTCTCTTTTATTGTTGTTCTTGTTATATCATTAGGATCCCATGCGACATTTTTAGATACTTGTGATGCTCCAAGATTACCAGTTTGTCTACTGTTTCCTTGAACATTTTCTTTTTTAGTTGTTTTCATAACATCAAGTAACGGAGCCAGTATAGATTTTACAACTGTTGTTATATTACTAGTATGTGTTCTTTTTTGAGTAATATCCCTCTCGTTTGTTCCAAGATTAATACTTCCTTTTCCATGATCATCGTTTTTAACATCTTTTTTGAATAAATTTCTAGGTCCCGTTTCAGGAGCTTGTATCTTTGTTGACTTTTTATAAAGAGACCTGTGAGGGTCTTTTTTAATTGATGCTGGAGCAGCACTACCTGTGTAATTTTTAGAGTCTTTTCTGTTAGTGTCTTTCATTACATGGCATGCTCTTGCGGTCTGTTTTTCTACACCTCCTACAGTAGTAAAATACCTATCCTCACTATTAGTATAGAATGTATCTGGTCTATTTTTAGTCATATTGGGTTTTAAAGTGGATTTTCCATTAGCTGATTTACCTGGAACAACTCTGCCCTTATAAGAAATCTGTGGATTAGATGCTGGTCTAAGTTCATCAATTGTTTTTGGAACTACGAAATCTCTAATATCTTGATGAAATCCACCACTTGGTGCGGCAAGTTCATCATCCATTCCAGGACCTACTCTGACTTGTTCAAAAGGTAATTCATTTTTTTTAAATCTTGAAGGCATATGTCTATTACTCATTTCATCGTTTCTTTCAGTCGTATCTTGAAAATTAACTTCTTTGGTAGGTTCAAACATTGGTAATGGTGCTGATTTTTTTTTGGAAAAATGCTCTATTCCTGTATGATTATCTAAAATATTACTATTAGAATTAAACTGACTTTGTTTTATGTGAGAACCAAAAAACGGGACATTTTTTTGTTTAAATACCTCTTTATTTATTACTTGTCCTGAAAGTGAAGATTGAAAACTATTACGGGATTCTTGGTTATTTTTTTGGAGATATTTTATTGATGTGCTATTTTTATTAATAACATTATTATTGAATTGAGCTGGAACAACATTTGTTTCAAGAGTATTTTTAGATTTTCTAAAGTTTTTAATAGCTAAATCACGTTCAATACCTATAGTATTTTTTGTATAATTAGAACTATATATTGAGTTTTGAGAAGGATCCTTAAAAATGGTTGAGGATGTGTTCTCCTTTCTATTATTTTTACCATTCTTATTTAATCTAACTCCGGTCCCAACTAAACTACTTACTAATAATGATTCCATATTTATATTATATTCGGTTTTTTTATTTACATCAAAACATAAGTAAAATATAATTATACTTAGGTTTTTAAATTATGCTTGTCTGATATTCTTTTTATTTTGCCAATGAACTGAAGCGGGTTGTGTAGCTACAGCGCAAGTTTTAGAAGTTTGTTCGCATGGTATATTTCCTCCAGCTGGTAAAGCAGGTGTAGGGTCAATAGGGTTAGGGATACATGGTCTATGATTATCTTTTGCCTGTATTCTATTACTGATATTCCAATTAAATGGAATTTCTACACGTTCTTGAGGATTACCACATACAAGATGTTCCCATCTGTTCCATCCAGTTCCTCTTAAATTACATGATGGATTAGTTAAACGAGTGTCTTCGGGGGCAACAAAACAATCTTTCCAATGTTGCATTTGGTCTTCGGTGTGAATACTGCAATTACCAACTGCTCCCTGTCCACATACTTCTCCTGAAGTGCATACTTTTTCAGGACACGAGGGCATGTATGAATCATGAATATTTCTTGATAATTTACGTGTTATTCCAGATAATTCTGAATCAACGTCAACAAGTGGAACTCCCTTAAGATGAGATACACCCTGTTTTTGTAATCTTACTGTTGGTGGAACTGGATAACATGGCTCACATGAATGTTTAGGAACATCAAGATGATATATTCCTGGTCCTACTGATTGGTTAATAAACTGTTTGTAAGCTTCAGTTTCAAAAATATTTCTAGAAAAGCTCATTTATATAATATACATATAATTTTTTTAAATTGATTAAAAAATTTATATACGATATATAACCTTATTAATTAAATTTATTGTCTTTGGTTGTGTAAATCACATGGATTTCTTGTAACTACTCTGGGAGGGGGGCAGTTATTAAGTTTAAGTGGAGCAGGTAAACTTACGAGTGGGCGGGCAATGTATTGGCATGCTGGTAAATGAACTTTTGTAAGGTCAACAACTCTTTCTTTATTACAAGCATTTCCTGGAATAGTAAGAGAATTTCCTTGAGGAGGTGAATATTTCTTGGTAGGGCATTTTGTAGCTAATCTTGTTTGGCCTCTAAGGTCATTTTCGAGATCAACCATATTTCCCTTAATGTGTGATACATCTTGTCCACCTACAAGACCGAATTCATGTCTGCATTTGCTACAGTTTTCGTAAGGCATAGGATTGAGAAGATAACTAAGAGGTCCGCAACTTTGATTGATATCAACTTTGTATGCGCAGGTGTCATAACTAAGTCTATTTGAACTCATTTATATTATACAACGAGAATTTTTTTAATACTTATTTAATATTAATAATTGTCTTAATATTAAATAAACTCTAATGTAATTTATTTGAATTTAGTTATTGTTGTTTACCCCAGTATTTACCATTGTATGAGTACCCACATTTATTTAAATAATCTTTATTACGGATAATTTGTCTGGAAGGTTGACCACCTCTTAACCATGCTGGGTCTGAGTTTTCAGGTATAATATTATTAGGATTTTGTATATTTTCTCTTATACTTTGTATTTGGGGAGTATATCTATCTATATATATACCTGAAAGAGTATTACATGATTTTTGTTGACCTGTAGTTTCTCCGCCTCTAAGATGACTTTCAATTGTAGAATTACATCTACCGCGACCCTTGTAAGGTGTAGTAGCATGTGGTCTTTCAAATAATTGGTTAATAACTCTTAAATTAGTTAAATTACGTGCATTTCTTAAAGTAGAATCATTGTCTACATTACATCCGTCATTAGATGTCCAACCTAAACCATCTTTGTAAAATGTTGATGGTTGTTGAAGACTAAGTTCTCTTGTGTAAGGTGCTTCGCAATGACAATCGTGATGATTACGAGTTTGGTATTTTCCCTCATATCCTATGTCTCTTTTATTTCTTTTTAAAAAACATTCATCCTCTCTTAATCTGGTTAATCCTTGTATCCCGAATTCTTTTTTCGAACAATAATTTACACAGTTATTCATTTAGTATATATGTATAAAAGATTTTAAAAAACGGACTATAAATAATTAAATTAAAATATACCATTTCTTATTTTACTGTCTTTTAAAAATTCCCAATTATATTTTACACATTGATCACCATTGCCCTCTTTACATGTCGGTGGTGTATTATATAACCATTTAGCTAATTTAGTTTGTTCATTAGGTATTGTAGTTACAGGCATAGTATAAAATTGTCTTTGAGTAGTGTTTCTTTCAAAAATATCGTCGGCATCTTTATATAAATTATAGTTACACTTTTCGTCTATTTTAGCATTTAAATGAGGATTAATATATTGGTTTGCCTTGTTAATAGACTCTCTATTAGGTCTTTTAATGTAATCATCAGGCATAATATTCATAAAAGGATTATTTATTGTGGGTTTTATAAATTGAACATTATCATAATTTTCAGTAAATTTATCAGACATATTAATGTATATAAGATATGTTAGTCCTAATGTAATAATGAATATGTATAAATATTTAGTATTTGCTGTATAGGCTGTGAGAACAGCTGATAAATATAGCGACAATCTAGTTAGACTATTAAGTTTTTCTTCTAAAGTCATGTCTTTACTTGGGAAAAACTCATCTATTCTATCATATTTAAATAATATTTCTATATCATCATGCCAAAATTTATCTTTAACAATAGTAATTGTTTGCTTTAACAAAGACTTATCAGTTTTTTTAGAGTTAGTAGACATTATATAATATTAAAAGTTAATAATTTAAAATTATATTATTCTTAATAAACTACAGATTAAAGACCCTCTATTTCATCAGCTAATGCGTCTAAATCTATCTCTTCTTTAACCTCTTCAATTTTGGGTTTATTTTCTCGTTCTTCTTTTTCCAAAAGCATTTTTTTCTTTTTCTCTAACTTTTGTCGTAATCGATCTCTTGTTGATTTAAGTTCCATTTTAGACTGCATTTGTTGTGACGTATGTTTAGGAACAGGCGCACCGCTATTAATTATTTGCTGAGCTTCATCTACAATATTTTGATTTTCAGGGTCCAATCCACTCATCATACCAGATTTCATCATTGAACTAAACATATTTAATGGATTACTCATATCGGCCCCTCCTTTTCCGAGAGAATTCATTACATTTTGAGCTTCAGAAAATAATTGCGATTCATCAAGATTACCATTAGATAATTTTGTTTGTATTTTATTTGTAATATTTTGAATAAGATTTACTACACCCGAATCATCATTTTCTTCATCAAAATTACCACTTAGTAAAGATTTTAATAACTTTTGAGGGTCGTCAAGATTAACTTTAGATGGATCAATTTCATCTGCGATTTCTTTTGCTAAATTGCCTATAACTCCACCAAAAAGATCTGGGACAGGAATACTAGATTTAGCAGAATCATCTGGTTTTTCAGAATCATCTTGAGTTTCTACACCTTCTTCCGAATCTTTATAATTATTTGTAAGACCATCTATAATATTCATAAAAGTTCTTGTTTGTTCGTCGACATCTTCACATAAATTAGCATTTTTTAGTTCTTTTAATAATGTTTTGAAATCAACATTTTTAATATGTTCATATGCGAAAATATACAATGTATGTAAGTATTTCCAAATATTGTCTTTTTGTTCATTACTTAAATTTTCATCATTCCATATAGTGTGAAAATCAATATTGTTCAAAATAACTGTTCCTTTAGAGAAAATAATTTCATTTTTACTTGATATATCATCTCCCATATCAGAGCTATTTTCAATAAATTCTTTAAGATATTTATCTCCTGCATTTTCGAATACATAGTATTTTTCTATAGCATCTTTTTGCTCAGGGTAAAGATTTTTTATGATTGTTGTAAACTGAGACAAGTTTTCATTGAACTTTTCCATTATATATACTTAACTAATTATCATTTTTTTTAAGTAGATATATATTTATTTTCCTAAAGTATTTTGAATATGTTTATCAGTCAATTTAATTAAAACTTGAAGATATTTCCAAATATTATCTTTTTCTTCATTATTAAGACTTTGCCATTTAGACTTTAGTTTAGACATAATATCAAATGCGCTATTATCATCATCTTTGTCTAAGTTTTCAGATATAAAATCTGTTTCGAGAAGAAGTTGTTCACTTTTTTCCATAATTCTGTCTCTATATTTGTAAACATACATAGTAAACATTTCTATATTTTTATTAGAGTTATTTGCTTTAAGAGTCTTTATACCAGTTAAAGCTAATTTTAAATCACCATCGTCTTTAAATCGATCTGATAAAGCTTCGGCAAGGTTAATTAATTGAGTATTAAAAGTATTTACTACAGGATTAGACATTTTATATATAGTTTTATTTAAAAAAAACTTTTTAAACCAATATATTTTTAAATCTTTAAATAATAAAGTTAAAATGAACCCCTTGATTTCTGTAGCTCTTCGAGTCTATTTTGGAAATCTCCTGATCTTCTTCTACCTACTTGTTCTTGTCTAACAGCTCCTGGTTGTTGTCCATTTTGGGCAGAAGAATCAGGAGTAGCACCTTCATTTTGAAGAAATTGAAATGAAAAACTCATAGGTTCAGGATTATCTTGTATAAATGAGTATGAATCTGACCATCTATTACTCATTTCTACAGGATTAAAATCATTTAATCCTTCGCTTGGTTGATTGGAAGATGCACCATTCGATACAGAGGGATGATTTGATGGATTACCGCTTTGGTCGGTAGATACCATTGAATTATTTGAGGGTTGCATATTGGTTAGATACATTTGTATCGCAGCACCCGCAATTACAGGCCTACCCTTAATAAATATTGATGGAACAGTTGTTATAATTGATGGAATTTTAGGGTTATTATCTACACAAATTTTTAAAAAGTTATCAAGGCTGTTATCTTTAGAAAGTTTACTCCATAAATTTTTTGACCTTTGGTCATTTTTTGAATAAAACAAAATAGGCTTCGCGGAAGACATATATATTTTTTAAATAAAATTTTATTGTTAATTTTACTAATCACAAAAAAATTTGATTACTTAAAGTTAAATTATCTCTTATTATATTAATATGAGTTCTATCAGTAATTACAACAAGATTTCTCATGGTGGTAAACATTATAAATCTGAATTCACCCTCAGTAATACTCCTGTATATATTGCAAATTCTCTAAGACGCAGTTTTTCTTCAATGGTTCCTACAGTAACCTTTGACGATACATATTTTGACGATATTAATTCCAGGTCTATAAAAATACATAAAAATACATCGGCGCTTCATAATGAATTTCTGTCACATAGGCTTTCATTGACCCCCATTAATTGTGAAGACACTAATCTACTTACAGAGACTATCTTTGAAAAAGATGGAACCCGTTCATTTAAATTTGCCAGAGGTAATGATAAGCTAATTTTTAGGTTAAATAAAAAAAATAATCAGGCTATGTCTCAATTTAGGGATAAACTAGGATTAATCAATGTTAAAACATCTGATTTTGAAATTGAAAATGATAATGGTGAAAAATTGCCTACAGATGACTTTTTCAAACCAGATGTCTTTACAAACGATTATATTTTACTTGATAAACTAAAACAGGATCTCGGAAATGAAGACGGTGGTGAAGAAATTATTATCGACTGTGTTCCACAAATTAACATGGGAAGATTTAGCACTAAAAATGATCCGACAGGAACAGTAACGTATGAAATGGTAGTTGATGATTCAAGGGTAGATTCAGTATTTGAACAAAAAAAACTTTATCTCAATACAGAAAGGGTTAAAAAAGGATTGCCTGAATTTTCAGATGATGAAGTAAGACAACTTCGAACATCATTTGATTTACTTGATAAAGATAGAGTTATCCAAACAGATTCCAATGGTAACCCTAATATATTTAAAATATCTGTCGAAAGTATTGGATTTCTTAATCCAGACCTGATAATTAATGATGGTCTTGGTATGTTGATTATTTCTCTTAAAGATATTCAAAACAGTTTTACATTTGATTCGCAAACTTATAAATTTACTAATAATGATAAAATTGAAATGAATTTACTTGATTCTACGAATGTCAACACCGGTTGGATTATTAAAGTTATTAATGAAAATCATACTGTAGGAAATCTCCTTTCTAATGTTATTCGTAACATATGGTGTGATGAGGGAACTTTTCTCGATTTCCCGGCTCTAAAGATGGCCGCATATAAAATGCATCACCCTACAATTGAGGAAATTGAATTTATGCTTGTTCCTAAAGAGATGGTAAAATCTAAAAAAATTGAAATAATTAATAAGCTTTACAATTTCGATGTTCCTATTATCGGTAAAAAAGAAAATCATCTTGCCAGTGAAGATGAAGATAATGTTGATAAATTGTTGTGTGCTCTTATTTTCCAAAAATCAATTAATTGTTGTATTGAAATGTTACTTGATATTAAAAAAACTGAAAATCTACAAAGTCTGCAACTTAACTTTAATGTAAAAGATGATGATGACTGGATGACTAAAAACACTCATATTTCAGGTGTATTTAACAATGATTCAATTCCTCTTAGTAATATTTATAGTATTAAATCTATTCTTAATATTGATAAGCAGGTCGAAGTTGATCCTACAGAAGTAGCCTCTCAAGGATATTCTCCTGATGAACCCATGTCTCCCCAATATACTTCAGGAAGTCCACAACCAGTAGATACCCCTCCTTACATTTCATCATCATCAACTCCTCCTGTGCCACCTCAAGAAGAAGAATCAAGAAAACAAGCTGAAGACGATAGTGAAACGGAAAGTGTCTCTGCTACAGAAGTAAAAGAATCAATTATTCCAGGTATAAAACAAGATATATTCACATTCAATATGACCGAACTCTTGGAAGACGGTGGTAAAAATAAGAAACGATTTGATGCGTTTATCCAAAAACTATACAGCGTCGAAGGTTCTGAAAAATTAGAAGTAAGTGTAAGTGATTTTGATAATATAATCGAAATGATTAAATCTCCTGAATCGGCAACAAATAAAACACCTATTAAAGGTAGTAAGCTTGATATTAACTTTACTAAAAAATCACATGATACTGATAGTAATAAGAGTATTTATAAAGGAATCCGTGTTGATTATTCCAAGAAGAGTATCGCAATGTTTACAAAAACAATTACTCTTAAGAAGAAATAATTTAATTAATATTAAATATCCATTAATTAAATTACATTAATAAAGTGTATATAAATGCAGCATCGTATGTTCTTACAATATTACATACGACGTTATAGGTAACTTTAAATGAATTATTACCTTGAGTTCTTTCAAATTTATATAGATTGTGAAGATCGCAAATAGTTTTCTTATATTTTTTTTCTAAATCACAATATGTGCTTTTAACCTTACATTTTATATATAAGTCATGAAGTTTTGTAGTATAATCAATCATTAAGTTATTTATTTTTACAGCATTCGGTCCATATTCGGGGAAATATTTAAGTAATTCAGGTAGATTTTTTTTACAATACATTGATTTAATAACAATAAAATCAACATTATTTTGGTCTTTAACTAAATTACTAATATTTTCAAAGTTTTTATTAGTTAATTTTGCTCTATAATTTCGGTCAGAAGTGTAAAGCATAATACCAGGCTTATTCCAGTTCATATTATTTACTATATCTTCTAACTCCTCATATGATTTAGCCTTTAGTTTATTTAAATTTTCATATTGACCAAATTTTAGAATATTAGGAGTATCAATACCTGGTATTTTTATTTGAACTTTTTCACCAGTAACATTGTTTGTTGATTCAAGATGATATAATTTATTTCGTGTGATCATCGAAACGTTCCTACATTCATTATGTTGTAGTAAAAAACTGTATGTGTAACTTTTATCTAAATCATTATAAAAATTACCAGATATAGAGTCAAATAATTGCCTGAATGTCTTACTATTTCTAAATTTAGCCTCATCTGCGTTCACACAAAACTTAGTTGAAACACACCATTTATCATTATAATAAACATTAATTAATGTTCCATCAATACAATCTTCAATAACTATTTCTTCTAAGGGAAATTGTGATTTAAACTTACTATAATCAATACAACCTTCAATGGATCGATTTATTATTTTTTTATTAGTAAAATCAATTATAATTCCTCTACTTTTTCTGACATAGTTATCGTTGCTAAATTTAAAATTTTTAGGGTATTTTACTATGATACTATCGTTATGAACTTTACATTTTAACCCTAATTTTTTAATACTTTCAACTGCTGAATCAATATTATGAATGTTATTAATATCAATTTTACTTAGTAATGGATGTTGAATATTCATATATAATATATGTTAGAATAATTCTTTAAGCGCATATCAATATAAGTCGTAAAATACAAAATAATATATGTATTTATTATAAATATGAGTGGTAAAGGGAAAATTAATTTATCTGATTCACTTGAAGATATAAGAAATTTTTTTAGTGGTCTCGTATCACGCGAAAGTAAACTTAGAATCGCATCAGAGAGTGAATTAAATGGAAAAGAAGTAACATTTATAAACTATAAATCTGAAAAAAATCTGGTTATTCTTAGTATTCCTGAGGAAAAAATACTTGTTAGATTTACTTTAGACGATGAATCTACATTTATGGGAATAAAGTCTTTGGAAATCACTTACACTCCTGAAATAACTTCTATGGATGAATCTTCTTCCTCAAGTGAAGTTACTCAAGTGAAACCAATTATAGAACAACCAATACAAGCTCAGGAGACTGAGGAACAATTAGTAGTAGACATAATAGTCGATGATATACAAGAACAAGAAATAACAATTTTACAAGAGGCTACAGTTTGGGAATTATCTTATAAAAGTAGCACACTTATAGAAGACATAAATAATCAATTACAAACTTATTATAATAAAAAAAATAAAGATATTGATATTGATACTCTTTATCGTGAATCACATGTCATATTAGATTTAATTAATAAATTCAGATCAAGTAATGATGTAACTGATAAATCAACAAAAAAACATACACCAGAGTTTAAACCCTTATTAGAAAATATTATTAGTAATCAATTTTTACCAAGTTATATCTCACCAATAGTTTTTGATCAGAAAAAGTTTTATACAAAAAATGAAATGTATCTTGATGAGGATTCAAAAAAAGAATTGGATCTTAAAAATGATATTATATTTGTAAATGAAGAGGAGGAGTTACAAATTCTTAATGAAATTAATACACAATATCGTAATAAGAAAAATACTATGCCTGAATTTAAAGATTTAAAAAAAATTTTAGAAAAATTGTATGAAGGTGGTCAAATAGAATTACCGACTGAAGAAGGAGAAAAAACAACTGTCTCATTTGAACCTATCAATAGAAGTCACATAAATAATATTCCTGATGAAGATAACAATGTAACCTTTTACAAAACTGAACTTAAAAACAATACAAGTGTTGTTAGAAATTGTTTTTCAAATGGAGGATGCACTGTTAATCCTGATAATGAAGATGAAGAAGTTCAATTAAATGTAACTGTATCGACAAGATTAGCAGACGGTGAAATATTAGTAATAAGGGATACATATGATGATCGATTTATATACGAGACTAAAGGAGAAGTAAAATCATGTAATAGCGCAGGAGATAAATTTTATAGTGGAGTTGATAAAACAACCGACTTACACAAGACAATTTCAAAACCTCCCCAGCATTTAAAATATGTTGAAGGAGAAAATGTTAATATCGTAGGTTTTTATATCAAAGCTATGAATTTTTACAAACCTAATGTTATTAATGGGAATCAAATAATTGAAAATGATGGTCATACCAAAAAATACCCTAAATTATTTAACGAAGGACTAACTATTAATGATGCCTGTAATATTAAATCATCTAAATTATTAAAAATTATTGATAATCATGAAGAATTTAATTGGGATTTATATAATCCTAACTATAATTATGTAATTTTATTTAAAACTCATACTGGTCGTCATCAATTACAAGAAGACGAATACCTTCAAATTGTGTCACATATAATACCAACAGTTGACGAGGTAATGAAAATTGAATCTGATAAAATTAATAACTGCATGAATCTTAGTGAACTTTATAACGTTCTTAATAAACACAATATTAATCCCAGACAAATTTCAACTGAAATCTTATTAAAGTATAATATATTTGGAAAATTCATAAGTAATGGAAATGCCATGAAAAAATACGAAGAATATTTGAAAAATAGAATAGTTCTTACTAAAAATAAAAGTAAGCAATTTATGAAATTAGATAATATCTTAATACAGTTTAAAAATAATGTTGAGAAAACTATGAGAATAAGAGGCCATTACATACAAGATGAACAGTTCGCAACAATTCTTAGAGAAAGTATGAAAAGCATGTGTGAACCGATATTTAGATTATATAATGGTGCATTTTTAAAAGATTTTGTAAATGATTATCTAGATATTAAAACAGAAGTTTCTGAAAGGGAATATTTAACTAATTTAATAATTGATAAAACTATAATATTGTCTGATTCAATTTATGCTATTTCTGATTTTACTAAATATTTTACTAATCCAGAGGAATTAATTTCGCCAGAATATCAAGGTCTATTTAATAAATACCTTATCGAATATAATATACCTATAAATCCATTTACAGAAACTCATATCAATCATTTTGATAAAAATATTTTAAAACATTTGGATTTTATAAGCAATATGAAAGCTAACGGTAATAATTCTCAAGAAATCATAGAAATAATAAATCTAAATAATTTGAAAAAACTTAATGATTCTATTTCAAAAACTATGAATGAATATGGTCGTATTGAATATAACAACACAAAAACTCAAACTGATCCTTCTTGGGAGGATTTATCACAATCAGAAAGAATAAATTTTATACCTAATTACGAAATGGCAGCAGAATTACGGAATAGAGTAAGGCAAATAAAAGATAGTTATCTTGAACAAAAAACAATCATGAATGATTATGTTAAAAAATGTAAAAATATTCGTATAATGAAAGAATATGTTTCATTAGAAGACTTAATTTATGATAACAATAAAATTACCTATACCAACGATAAATATGACACAACCAAAAATGACTTAACTTTGGCAACTAATCTTAGAAGTAGTATAGAAGCTGCCAAATTTGAAGAGGAATTTGAAAAAATGATGTTTTCCACTTATATATATGAATCAGATGAAAATGTTAGGGCAAAAATATCTACAGTTTTATCTATATTGTCAGATCCCTCACTAAAAAAGGCACGTAAAATAAAATCAGGAGATTATGCTATAATTAATGATGGTAAAAGAAGACTATTATATCTTAGACGAGGTCAATCTTGGATACCAATAAATAAATCACATGGTAAAATAGAAACCTGTTATAATTATGATGAATTATTTTTGGGTTTAGAATTTAACGATATTAAACAATTTTGTATAGATTACAAAGCTGATAATCATAAAGATTGTATTAAAAGTCCAGATAATGATATAATTGTTAACAAGTTGTATAAGTTAATATTTTTACATGATAACATACAAGGTAAAATAAATAATATTGTTAAATCCTTAGAATACCAAAAAACAATTGATGAAAAAATAGTTAATTTAGAAGGCGATCTTAAAAAAGGATTGAAAGTTATAAAATCAATGAATAGAAAAAAGGAAAATAAACTTCAAATTGTTCAAAAACCTATTCAAAAAGTAAAAAAAGTTTATCCTCCTAAAAACATTTTAAATAGATTAGATGGTATAAAAAGACTTGAAGATTTTGACCAAAGAAACATTCTTCTTAAAAATTTTATATCAGAATACGGTGTTCAATGGAAAACAGTTGATGGAGAAATATTAGGCGGAGATCAATGGTGGTATAATATACCTAAAGTAAATGTTCCTTTAATATGCACTCACAATAATCTATTAATGGATTCTGCTTTAAAAGATACTAAAACTAAAGAAGATAATATGAGAAAGGTAAGAGATGAATTTGGAGTTTTAGATGGAGAATATTATTATTGTAAAGTATGTGGTGAGGTTATTGACTTTCAAAAGTATAGCGAATTCGAAGGATTTGGAAGAGATGATAAAGTTATAAATGTTAGAGAAGTCATGGATGAAGAAGATGAAGACTATGAAGATATTGATACTATGGCCAGTATTCCAGTTAGTAGCGCAAGAAGAATAATCAATTTAATACTTAGAAAAATAAATGTTGATCTCACTGTGAATGATTATAAAGAAGTGATTGAGATAGTAACTAATCGTATTGAAAAAATGAATAATGAATTAACTAATTTAAAATCGTTTTATTATAATTTTATTAAAGGAGTAGGAAGAAATGCTCAACAACAGCAAAAAGAAAACGAACTTCTTTCTAGATTTGAAAGTCTTGCTGGAGCAGATTATACTGTTGATTTCTTTAGAAATATTAACAGTAAAACAAAAGACTCTAAGTTACTCAAATTTGTAGCTTTATTTTATGATATTACGACTAATAAACCAGGAAAGTATATAAAACTTCAAAAAGGGCTTCAGGTTCTAACAATATTGGCATATAGTATATCAGCATTAGCCGAAGTAATAAGAACATCAATACCTGATTATACTATAAAAGGTAGCGGTGTTGAAAAAAGTCAAAAAAAAGGGAAACAAGCTTCTGGAATTATTATTAATGATATTTTCGACTCTAAAATTACACAAGATGGTGTTAGTAAACTTTGGATAACTTCCTACTTAATTGATAATATTTTTGATGATATAAGTAAATCTAGTAATAATGATTTACGAGCTGTTAATAATTTTTTATCACAAATGATTAAAATTTCTGTGGAGCAAATTGATAAAAGACAATATTATACACAATTTGTCGAAGAAAAATATAAAGAAGTCTCTGATATGGGTAATATGAAAGAAAGAGTAGAAGATAAGGAAAAATACCAACTTGAAACATATGTTAAATCAGAAACTAAGGTAAAATATGACTGGGACGAATTTTTACCCTCTTTAGAATTTAATAATACATATACTTATACTTCGCCTAATATAAGTTCAATAATATCATCTCAAAAATCAAATATAGAACAGTTAAAAGAATTAAATGTCACTTATACCACTTCTCCTAATGAAAGCTTAAAATCACAGATTCAAACCAAGACATTTGAAATACAAAATAAAAATCAAGAATTACGAAATATTGAAAGTAAAATGGGGTTTAATCTCATAACTAAGATAAATAATATTATTACAAGAGAATCATTACCTGATAACTTTAATCCATCTGCTTATACTAATTCTTCTAATTACGATATTATAAAAGGGAATTATCTTGACGATTTTATTAAGATTGACTATTCTATTCAGGAAGTTAAAGATGACCTTGATAAAATAAGAGAATATTTTACCAAATACAATTATGATAGCAGTATTATTTATGATATAATTATTACTACACTTGAAGTTAGAGATTTACAAAGCTTTATGAAATTAGATAGAACCTTATATCAAAATAACGACGATCTTGTTAAAACGGCTTTAATAAATAAAATTAAGCAAAACCACTATATGTATAATCTTAATGAAGGAATTAATTATGGTCAATTAAGATATTTCAAAGAATTAAATGATAGTGATTATTACATCGTAACTGAACTTATGCAAGAAGAAATACAAGATGAATTATTTGAATCTACACTCAAAGAAAGATTGCTTGCTAAATATGGTGAAACTTATCCTAATATTGAATTTAAATTAAGAATTCTTAATGAATTTAACGGAAAGGCAGAAGTAGATGTAATGTCTATGGAGTTTAAAACTGATATTTCGGAAAATATAGATTCATTAACAATGGATAAATCAATCCCAGAAATTAATGAAATTATAGCAAAAATTGAACTTAACGCAAATGACATTCAGTTAAATACCGAGAAATCATTTATTCATATTTCTAATGAAATTAATAATAAAGATATACTGGATGAAAAACTTAGAGAAATGTTATCAAGTTATGCCTCAACTTGTTCAGATGAGCAAGTTATAGGTGATACTGTTAATCAATTAATGGAAATACAAAAAAAGTTATTTATTAATTCGCCTCAAAATGATGATAGTCAATTATACAGAACATCTAAAACTGATATAATTGAAAAGTTGTCACCGTTTTTTACCTATTGTAAAGAAGATATGAGTAACAAAATAAGATTAATTTCAGAAATAGCAGGAGGCAATTCAAATGATATTTTGTCTCATATTACTGATGTAAATGACTATTATAATGAATTGATAGAAAGTATAGATGCTCGTTTAAAAATTGAAGATATTACTAATCCTGAGATCAAAATATATGAAAAAAGTTTCCGTGAAAATGGATTTAAAACATCAAGATTTAGTAATAGGGTTAATGCTCAAATATCAATAATTAGGTATATTATTAATTGCTTATCTTGTTTTCATTACAGATTATCAAACAATAAATCTGAGAAAGAATTTTCAACATTATTTTTACAAGAAGATGATAAGAAAAATATGGAAAAAATTACTGAAAACGCCAGTTATATTAATAAAACAATTACAAGAATAATAGGTGATATTCAAACAAGAGGAAATGACAAAGATTTCTTTTTAATGCCCGTCGAACAATTTCAAAAAATAAATATTCTATTAGAAAAACTAACTATGTATAATAATTCTTTGGATAATAAAGGTATGATTAATACTGTGTTTGTTAATAACCCTGAAATTATGATAGGATTTACTAATAATATAATTGTATATCTTATCAATTTATTGGTATCTGAAGTTGATGAAGATCATAATAATATAATGCGTCCATTAATAAACAACATTATTTTGTATATTAAAAATGCTTCGTTTACAAATGATATAACTGATAAAAATATCAAAACTATATTGGATAAACACAGAGCGGATGAGAATCAAGCAAGATTGAAAAGATTTAATAAAAAGGATGATGAAGAGAAAAGTTTACATAATATTTATAGAAAATACAATCTGGGAAAACAAATAGTAGAAGACGAGATAACTATTAATGACGCTGAAGTTGGATTTTTATCGGTAGAAACTGACGAACATACTCCAATCATGCAGGACAATGATGGTTTAGATGATTTTGATGCGGAAGAAGACCTTATTAATAGCATGGAAATAGATAATATCGCACTTGCTGATAATATACTCGAAGAAGATATTGAAGATAGAGAAGAGTATGAATAAAATATCAGTTTATTATAAATAATGTTAATATTAATATTAGTTATAATTCTTATAATTAGTTTACTTAAACCAATAAATAGAGAGAAATATCAAAATCAATTTTGTAAACTTAGTAATTATGATAATAAACGTATGACAACGCCTATTAATATGATATTGAATGATATCAAACCTTTTAAGCTAACAGATAAAATGAAATATGTTGAATCTAATATTGTTCTTTCAATAAAAGAAATTAACACTATTATCTCCAATGTAAAGACCACATCTAAGAAATATAATTTTAAACAACTTATAGGTATTAAATATAATCTTATAGATCCTCCAAAAATAAATATAGTCCCTAGTAAATATACTACCGTTTTTCCTAAAAAAATATTTAATATGATCGCTAAAGAATTTAACAAAAAACTGGTATCAAAAACAGACCATTGTAATTCTAATACTCCATGTAAAATTATATTAAAAGATTCAAGAATACTTAAAATAGGTAAATTTAAAGATAATATAGCAATAGAAGGACAATTATTAATAAAAATTAAAGACAGAAATATGGAAATATTAATAAGATACGTCGGCAGTGATATTAATACGTTTACAATACATTATTTAAAACTGGAAGGTTATGATTTGGCAAAATTTTCCAGTGATCTAACATATGATAACGTAAATATATATTCTGAACCTATAGTTAATACTTACAAGGGACATAAGACTTATTTAACATCTAGTAATGAAAGATTACTGACTGATATAAAAATAAAACCTACGATCGATGAAAATTTAAGAGAGAGATGTTACGGTAAGTCTGAATTTAATAAAATGGATTGCGAAAAAAAGTTTGATAGTTTAGGGAAACCGCTTAGCATATTTGGTATATGGGATAAACCATGTGTAACAAATAAAGAGTGCCCTTTTTATAAGGCAAATAAAAATTTCAAAAATTCACTTGGAGGTTGTGTTAATAATAGATGTCAAATGCCTTTAGGAATAGAAACCAAGGGTCCAACAAGACACAAACCTATTAAATTAGCTGTATGTGGTAATTGTAAAATAGGTGTAAACTGTTGTGAAGAACAACGAGATGCAAAAAAATATCCTAATCTTAAATCGCCAGATTATAGATTTCAAGATGATAGTAAATTAAGAATGGACCAAAACTTACAATAATCTAAAATGATTAATTTTTTTTATATTACATTTACTAATACCAACTTTATATCTACATGATCTCTCTGGGTTATTAGTAATAAGACCAATATTTCTATAAAATTTATAAACTCCTTTATGAAGTTTATGATTATTATTAGATAAATAAATGTACTCTGGATTAAAATCACGCATTTGAAGTTTATAATCATCACTTCCTACTGATTTAATTGACATTAGATTTTTAAAAACAGTTTGAATAAGATTGTAACCATTATCCTCTGAAAATCGTTTATTAACAAGAATATCTATTTTTATAGCCACAGTATCAGGCATACTATTAAATATGTCATAATGTGTTAAATCTATTTTCGACTCGTTATAATTAGGAAATACAATTTTTACATTTTGTTTATTAAGACCTTCAAGTCCTATAAATTTAAGAGGTAAATTTTTATGAATGTATTTTATAATATTATTAGGATGAGAGGTTAGAAGAAAAAAAGAGTTAAATTTATTTTTTTTAAATTTATCTAAAGTGTTTTTTTCAAATGTATCTATTGTTTTTATTTTAAAGTTTAAATTAAACGATTTTTTGATATAATTTAATAGGAGATAGCTTGAACTATTTTTGACTGTTCCTATTATTTTTCCTTTAGTATCATTCCAATCTATAATATTATTAGTTACAGGGCTGAACAATGTAGGTTTTTCGACACCTATTGATGTTACAAATCGACTATTATTAAAATAATCTGATTGAATAAGCCTTATTACTTCAGGTATAAATGATATATAATTGGGGTATTTATTAATATTTTCAAGAGACTCTTCAATATTTCTATACTCTACAAATTTAATAGGATATATAGCTCGCACTTTGTTGCTTAAATTTGAATATAATTTATTATTATGTGGTATATTTATAACAAGTTTATCGTAAATTATATTTTTAGGTGTGACAGTCACACGTTTATAATTTACAAAGGTCTCATTTTTACCAATAAAAGCAAGTAATAGAATTAATATGATAATAATATATAGCATGACTAATATATATTAATAATTTATTATAAGCAATACGCATAAAATAATTATCTATAATTTATAATAATTATGTTTGAAGTAAGAAATAATATACATTTACTAATTGTAATATATGTAGTAATATGCCTTGGTATATGGTATGCTAAACCTAAATTGATGTTTAATGATAATCAAGTAAAGCCATATGGTATAGGAAAAAACAAAACCCTTTTTAGTTACCAGTTAGTTACAGTTATGCTGGCTTTATTATTATTTTACATATTTGAGATTGTAACTGCTAAAAAAAACAATTTCCTATGAATATATAAATGAGCACACTTACAACTAAAGAAGAAATTGAATGTGAATTTCATAGATTTACTAATAATATTTTTATGGATAAATTACCATCTGGTATACAAGATGTTGTTTCAAAACCTGGAATCAAAACAAGTATTCATGCAAACATATTAGAACATATAATTCGCCCAATTAATATAAAAACAATGTTAGGACTTGATGATAAATCTTTAGGAATGCCTAAATTAAAGAGATTTACAGTATCTAAACAACGTGTTAAAAAAAAAATTGTGAGTCTTCTTAATTCATCTGTATTTTATATTACTAACTCGATAAATAAAGATTGTAAACAATTATTATTAGCTGTTGACCCTACCAATAAAATTAAAGATAAATTTCCTGAAGTAACAGAAATTATAGAGTTATTAAATACGTTAGACTATAGTAATATAAAGAGTAATTTATCTAAAGTTAGTTCTAAATACTCAATTGTAATATTAGATAGTTTAGATAGCGCTAACCCCATAATAACAGGAAGTTTTAAGTCAGAAAATTTTTTAGTTTTTTATAGAATAAATAAATTAATAGGTACATCTCTTACAAAACAATTGATCATGCCTGTATATCTATTAAATCATAATGAACCTGAAAAATCAAGTTTTATATTTAATAGATCTGAAATTAAATCAGCAATTTCCAATATTGAATCTTTAATGACTATTCCACGCGATGAATCAACATCTCAAGAATCACAACCTGATAAACCATATATAGATTTGACAGCCGAAACTAAATCTGAATCAAAAGAAGAGGTCAAAACTGAAGTAAGATCAGAAACAACATCTACAGTTATTCCTGAAGTCGCACAGGAACTTTCTAATTTAGAATCCAATCCATATGATAAAAATCAATATTTAAGAGTTATTTCTTTCAAAGAAATACCTGATAAAACATTTCTTCAAGGTCGTGCTAAACCTGATATAAAAACAACATTTTATAACCTATATGAAAATAAAGACGATAATAAACTTGTAGGAGTTCTTCAATTTAAAGAAACTGGTTTTAAAGTTATAGTAAATGTAAAATGGTGTCTAAATTATACTCCTAATTAATAAATATAATATCATAATATTATTTGTAATATTATAATATATGAAACGTGTTAGATTTAATGATGTAGTTGAGGTAAAATATTTTGATAAAACAAAACCATTAGATAATGAAAAACCGTTTTTTTCAAAATTCTACATTAAAATATCTTTAGTGATGTTTCTATTATTAGTTTTACTTATTTTAGTAAATAAAAACAGTTAGTTTAATCTTTAACAACTATGCGTTTCTGAGATGTTTTTCTATCTTTCTTAGATAAATATTTGTCTAATTTTTTCAAGTTATTTTCTAATTGATCAGGAGTTACCCGGCATATATATTTGGCTGCATCAAAATGATTTATTAATATAGATATCACAAGATTTAACGATATGTAAAATGATTCTATTACAGAAGAAGTTTTAATATTATCACCCATTAATTCTACAAAAGGTTGTCTTAATGGCATTATGGCATAAATAGCTATATATGTAACTAATACATAAATGACGGATTTCATAGCATGAATAGAAGTCTGTTTCTTGTCAAATTTACCACATTTATCATTACTGGATGAATATGATATATAAAAAGCATACATAAAATAGAAAAAGACAGAGTAAACCATGTATTTGAAAAAATCAGGAACGTTGGGTAATATAGTTATATATCTAAGTAAAACATAATTTGTAAAAAAGGAAGTGAATGTAGTATATAGTATAGTTAAGGGTATAAGACTTTTTACACTTGGCATATTTATATAGATTGAGATAATTTAATGATTCTAAAAAAATCATTTGTAATGTTCTTTGATTTTAGCATATTGATAATTTCAAAATCAGACAAACTTGCGTTTACACATAGAATTGAATTATTTTCTAAATTGTCGTTAATTAGTTGATATTTATTAATACTTTTTATATTAAAATATATCTTTGTTAAAAAATTTATTTTATTTTTATTAGGAAAATCAAGGAAGTAAAAAATATAATCTGGGTTAAAGATATTTTTAAAATCTTTGCCCAATAAATCATATATAGCAGTGTTTTTATTAATATGGTTTTTTATAGAAGTTATAGGAGTTTGACATGTAAAGCAGCCTATATAGTTTTTATTAAAATGATTAAAGTTCTCAATCATAAATTTATGTCCACAATTAAATTGATAATATGACGTATCATTAATAGCTGTCTTATAAACATCACAAAATCCATTACGACTGTTTTTTATCAACTCGTAAGATAATTGTGTATCAGATTTTTGAGTTTTAATGGATAATCTATTGATGTTATTGATATATGTTAATAATTTTTGGGGTAAATAAAATGGATGGTATGGCCAATATTCAAGTTCACATATTTGATTATATCTTAGTTTAGAATAATAAAGTAAATAATTGAAGCATGATTCAGCTAATGAGTCATTGATATAAGTAAAATTAAATATTTTTGTATTCTTCGAAAATCTTATAGGGTGTTGCTGTATTTTTTTAAGATCAATATCATTGAAAATTATATTATAATAGTTAAGCAATTCTACATTAAAAAAATGTATATCCGTATCTATTTTACTAATATATGACTGATAATTATTGAATGCATGGATACTATTATGTAAAGTATGAAATTCTTTATATGTATTAATGTAAGTTCGTGAATAGAAAAATGAACGGTCGATTAAAATATTATTAAATAATTTAAGTGTATTAATTTTGATTTTTTTAAATGTTTTTTTATTTATTATTAATCCATCAAAATTAGGATAGTTATTTTCATCATCAATTATACATAACTTACCTAAATTTGAAATATTATTTGTAATATTATTACAAAATAAGAAGAATATATTAATATGTCTAAATTGCTTTTTTAAATTAATGGATATTGTTTCTTCTATAAGATTGAATTCAACCTCTTTAAGTCTGGTAACATTTTCTCGCGTATACCTAATATAATTATAGTTTTGAATTATATTTTCTAATTTTGGTAAAGTATTAAATTTTATTGAGTCAATTTTTGTTTTAAAATTTATATTATTCTTTGAGTAGTTTAATATATTAAATAAATCATTTTTAAAAGGTATTTTTGAATTACAACAGATTAATGATTTAATATACTTTAGATTTAACATCATATTAACATTAATAGTTTTGTCAGTAAACAGTAGTTCATATTGATATAAATTTTCATAAATACACAATTTAAACGGTAACATTATAGAGTAATTATCTACTAAATTTACTATCTTATTGTCCTTACAATTAATTATAAATCCTTGATGATTATAGTTAGATAGTTTCTGTTGAAATATTAAAATTTTTTTCCACATTAAATTAATTATTTTTTAATGTTTATATAAATATGAATCCTAACTTAGTTGATACTAAGATATTTGAATATGATTTAAAACAACTGGATAAAATATCAATTGATAAAACCTCTCTTTTGATAAATATTATTATATTAAGTATTATCATATTTTTTTTAGTAGCTATTTTTTATATTTTCAGGTCATCGGATACAAAGAAAATTAGAGATAAAAATGTAAAAGATAAATTAAGGTATATATTTGAAAGAAGCAATAGTATAATACAATATAATTATAATTAGTATATTTAAATATTATTTATATATAATAGTATGGCTAATTCAAGACGTAAAGGAATTATAACCTTAGATGAAGCTAAGGAAAGATTTAATGAATATTATAACAAAAGAAATTCTACAAGTATAGGTGTTTTAAGAGGTAAATTATTCGATTCAAAGTATCAAAAAAAACCTAAATATGTATTAAAACCAGGAACTCCTGGTTCAGAGAGATATATGCTTGATGAAGGCCCTAGAACATTTGATATGGAAGGAGTTGATTATTTTCCTGAAGGACAATCATTTTATATTGATGCTGACGGCAAAAGAGTTAGAGGTATTTCAAAAGGTGCTACATATCATAAAGATATTGATGGAGACGTCGGAACTTTATCTTCTCCAGATCATACCGGCATGAGAAAAGGCAAAAAAATTTACGGTCCAAGAACCAGAAAAAATAAATTATACAATCAGTTATTTAAATCAGAAATGACTGCAAGATTAGGTGAATTTGGGGATCTTGGTGCCGCTGAAAAAAATTTGGTTGATATTTATTGGGAACAATTTAATAAAGGTAAACATAAAAGAAAAAATAAAAAAAATCAGCATGAGTATTCTTCGAGTTCTAATAATGATGAACTTTATGAATTTGATACTTCAGGTGATGAAAGATTAGAAGACAAATTTAGAGGTAAATATGCTGTTAATCCCAAAAGTAAAGCATTATTTGAATGGGATATAACGGTCAGAAAATATAAATACATAGATATATTAACATTATCAGGCTATAGCACTAAAATTGATATTGATTTTTTACATCATATATTAGAATATTATCTAACTGATATATTTCAAGTTACAGAAGACGGAGATATAATAAAAAAACAAGGCATACAAGGCGATTTAACGTGTATTGAGAATCCTTTAGATGGAGATTCTGTTTTAATAAAACATGACATTGGAAATAATTCTTTTGTATTTATTTACAATACAGCATTAAAAGAGATATCAGAGCATCATGAATGGGACAGATGGATTCAAGAAAATGATGTAGAAGACGAGGAGCTTGAAGAAATAGAATGTGGAAATTATATCGATGAAATTCTGAAGTTTACATCACAAGCTGTAAAGACAGTTGTTAAAAAGGTTAACGCAAAAATATCGAAATCTAAAAGCAAGAGTCCACAAATAGCATTAAATGAAATATTTGGTGACGAAGATGAAGAATTAATAGTAGAAGAAGAGGAGGAGGATGAGGATGAAGAAGAGGAGGAGGATGGGGATGAAGAAGAGGAGGAGGA
>CERI01050229.1_pt1 | contig 25955 bp, 27 predicted proteins | sample 350261 | NCBI WGS metagenome assembly CERI01 (sample SAMEA2620979, study PRJEB7988) | marine metagenome | isolation source: saline water (ENVO:00002010), including
GTTTCTCTTGACGACCCATCAAGAGCTCCAAAAGGAGTAAAATTTATAAAAGCTGATCTAAGAGAATTATCAAACTGCATTGAAGCTTGCAAAAACAAAGAAATTGTTTTTCAATTGGCAGGAGTTAAGGGCTCTCCAAAAATGTGCGCCGAAAAACCAGCAAGTTTTTTAGTTCCAACAGTTACTTTTAGCTTTAATATGATGGAAGCAGCCAGAAGATGTGGGGTAGAAAGATTTTTATTCACTTCATCAGTTGGAGTTTATCAGCCGGCAGAAGTTTTTTACGAAGATAGCGTCTGGAAAACCTTTCCTTCTCCAAATGATCGATTTGCAGGATGGGCAAAAAGATTGTGCGAACTTCAGGCAGAAGCTTATAAAATCGAACATAATTGGGATAAAATATCTATTGTAAGACCAGCAAATGTCTACGGCCCTTTTGATAATTTTGATCCTGCAAATGCTATGGTTATTCCATCTTTAATTAATAGAGCAACTGGAGGAGAAAGGCCTCTAACAGTTTGGGGCGATGGTTCACCAATAAGAGACTTTATCTATTCTAAAGATGTGGCAAGAGGCATGATGCTTGCTGTTGAGAAAGGTATCAATGAGCCAATAAATTTAGGTAGTGGAAGCGGGGTAACGATTAAAGAAGTTGCTGAAGCGGTAGCAAATAATATCCCTGGTGAAAAAATAGAATTAGCCTGGGATACTAGCAAGCCAAAAGGCGATGCTAAGAGATTAATGGATATGACAAGAGCCAAATCTTACGGCTTTGAATGTAAAACCTCACTTGATGAAGGAATTAAAGAAACAATTAATTGGTACCTTAATAATAAAGACCAATTAAATAACAGATATAATTCATTTACAGAAAATAAATAATGACAAATCCAGTTGCTTTAATTACAGGATCTAGTAGAGGAATTGGGGCTGCAACTGCTGTAAAGTTTGCTAAAAAAGGTATTAATATTGTTATAAATTACCATAATAACAAAGAAAAAGCAGAAGAAGTTGCTAATAAAGTTAGTTCCTACGGAATAAAAGCCGTGGTAATCAAAGCTGATATTAGCAAAGAAGTGGAAATTATAAGAATGTTTGATAAAATAAAAAAAGATATGGGAAATATTTCATATTTAGTTAATAATGCCGCTCTTTCAAATCAAACAATAAATATAGAGGATATAAATTTTGATAAGTTAGAAAATATTTTTAAAGTAAATTTTTTTAGCACTGTAATTTGCTGCAAAGAAGCACTTAAACATATGAAGCAAATAAACTCTAACAATAAAGCAATAGTTAATGTTTCCTCTGAGGCTGGAAAATTTGGTGGCAGGTCAACTATGGCTCACTATGCTTCTACTAAAGCAGCTTTAAATATATTTACAAAATCAATAGCCAGAGATTTTATTAATCATGGTATCAGAGTAAATGCAGTAAGCCCTGCAGTTATTGACACTGATGTGCATAAAAATATTAACATTGAAAGAAAAGAGCATTTTCAAAATACAATTCCTATGAAAAGAATGGGTAAAACAGAAGAAGTGGCAGAATTAATTTATTTTTTAATTTCCAATAAATCTTCTTATATAAATGGGGAAGTAATATCAATTAATGGTGGTAAGTAATGAAAGAAAAACTTAATAAGCACCAACAAGATTTACAAACCAAAGGTTATTCTATAATAGATAATTTTTTGCCAGAAGATTTAGCGCAAAAATTAAACTCGATATACCTTTCTGAGACTGAAGATCATTGGCAATTTATGGATCAAACTAGAAATGGTCATTATGGCCATGTTTTTAAAACAAAAAATCCATTATTACCAAAGGAAAGTGAACCATATAAAGCTAAATTTTGGAGATCAGAAAATCTTGAATCTGATAAAAGAGTAAATGAAATTTTTGATAATAATTTTAAAGATAAAATTAAAACAGCCTGCGGAATCAATCTCCAAAATTTTGATAATAGATGCTATCGCCTAAAGCAAGGAAACTATTACCGACTTCACATTGACGATTATGCTGGAAAAATTAATTCCATTTATTATGTGAATGAAAATTGGAAATGGGACTGGGGAGGAATTTTGCATATTTGTGATCATGAAAATGAAGAATATATAAAGCCAATTTTTCCAAGATTTAATAGATTAGTTTTGCTTCACAACCAAAAATTCAGATCACCACATTTTATAAGTCAGGTTAGTGAATTTGCTTTAAATCCAAGGTTTAGCATAGTAAGCTTTAACAAATAAAAAATGAAGATAGCAATTTTTAATCCATATAAAAAAATATATGCAGCAGAAAATTCTGTTGACGCATTTTATGAGCAAATAACCAAAGTAAATAATATTGATGTTAATATTAGGTCTTTTTGTTCTACTGATGAAATTGTAGATTTTAATCCGGAGTTTGTACTATCTCATTCTTCTCATACACCCAAATTTTGTCATCTACCCACTTATGTTATATTTAATGAATATACAAAACATAGAATAAAGAGTGAGTTTGAAGAAAGATGTTATCTTACTTTTGATGGATACTTAACTCAATCAAAGTTTATTGCTGAAAAATTAGAGCAAGTTTGCTTTGATTATAAAAAACAATGTCATATTTTAAAACCTTTTGCCAACACAAGACCTAAAAACAAATATATAAAACCCAAACTAGATGAGCCAAAACTTATTTATTTTGGCAATAATTGGGAGGTGAAGTCTGGAAATACCTTTGGTAAAAAAACCCCAAGATTTAAAAGTTTATTTAAAACACTCGCTAAGAAACTTAATGATTTTGAGCTATATGGAGATCCTGACGGCTGGAGTTGGGTTAATAGGAACGAGATTATAAAGGGTAAGGTTTCATTTGATAATCCAAATACATTACTTGACATTTACAATCAAAAAGGTGTTGGTCTTGCCTTATCTTCTCATGAATTTTACAGCGAAGATTTAGCTAATAATCGAATCTACGAGATAGTTTCAAGTGGAGCTATCTGTATTGCTGACGATCTACCTTTTTACAAAGACACTTTTGGTGATTCTTTGCTCTATATCACAAGTAGAGATGAAAAAGAAATGTCAAAGCAAATCATAAAACATCTTGAATGGATTAAGAATAATAAAGAGTTAGCATTAGCAAAATCAAAAAAAGCTCATGAAATTTTTTGTTCTAAATTATGCTCTGAAAGAATGCTAGAACAGTTAATTGCTTTTCATTACGAGATACAAGAAAAGAACTACTATACTAAAAGCTTTACAAGTAATTATCTTTCTTCTGAATCACCTCTAGTTTCTGTTATTGTAAGATCTGGTGGCAGAGCTCAAGAAATGGTTGCCAGAACATTAGATTCAATAAAAAATCAATCATATAAAAACATCGAGCTTGTTTTTATATTATACAAAGAAAATCAAGAATTAGAGGATTTAGCGCTATCTTATAAAAATGACTTTTCTAATATTATTGTTACTCAAGCATCATCTAATATTAGATCTACAGTAATGTTTGAAGGAATAAAAAAAGCAAATGGAGATTATGTTGCCTTACTTGACGATGATGATATTTGGTATAAAAATCATATTTCTAAAATTCTAGAAATGTTTCACAGTGATCAAACAATTGATTTTGTTTATTCTGGAAAGGTTTATAAAAAAGAAAATTCAAATTTTCCTATAACAAAAGAAATAAATTTTGGAGCATCAAATTCACCAGATTTACTTTTTGATCTAAAAAAATTAACAAATTCTGAAAGCAAATATTGTTTAGGAGGTTTTGACAAAAATAACAGTGATGAATTATTAAGCCTTAATCACCCTATTCATCCTGTTTTCATAGCGAAGAAAGATTCATTGACTCAAGAGATGCTAAAAGACCCAGATCTGCATTATGCTGAGGATCTGTATTTTGCTGCACTCCTATACAAAGAAGGTTTAAAATTCCAATGGCTTCCAGAGCTCACAATGCAAATAAATATTCATGGAGAAAATAGCGACGATGAGGTAAAAAACCAAATGATTCACCAACAGGTAAGAGATAAAATAGTCAAATTACTATATAATCAAGACAAGTGGTGTTATAGAGAAAATTACTCTCAATATAAAAATCTTAGCATTGATAAAATTGTTCCAAATAATATTTGGAGCTTTCAAATAAAAAAAAGAAATTATTTTTCTAAGGGTGCAAAAAATAGGTTTTTATGGCCATTGCTAAAACTGCTACTAAAGAAAACTACCAGTTATAAAAATTCAAGCTCTAATTATAAATGATAAAAAGATAATGGATTCATGAATAACAACACTTGCATTAATTTAATCTAAAAACTTTGATCCAACATGACGCAAAATAAAAAATTAAATTTTGACTTAGGAATTATTATACCAGCAAAAGGAAAGTCTGTCAGGCTAAAAAATAAAAACTTCTTGCCATTTGGTAACAATAAAACATTACTTGGTTGGAAAATTTCTCAACTTTTAGAAGTAGTTGATAAAGATATTATCTATGTTAGCAGTGAATGCAATAAAATCAAAGCAATAGCTGAAGAATATGGAGTTAATATTCATCATCGAGACCCCATTTTAAGTGACGAATCAAGAAGTGATGTAAGTACTTTTACAACTGAAATTATCAAAGATATCAATCATGAACATATAGCGTGGGTTCATTTAACAAACCCTCTAATGCCACCAAGTGAATATCAAAAATGTTTTGATCAATATTATGAGTATATAATAGAAAAAAAAGAAAATGATTCTATGTTTACTGTAAATAGAATATTTGACTACATTTGGGATGAAAAAGCACCTGTTAATTATGAGCTTGGTAAAAATCATACATATTCTCAAGATTTGCCTAAATGGTACAAATTAACTTGTAGTATATTTATGAAGCCAAAAGTCTCTATAATTAAGGATCGTTATTATATTGGTAAAAAACCTTTAAAAATTGAAGGAAGTCATCTTTCTGGTCTGGATATTAATCATCCTGAAGATTATGATATGTGCAAAGCATTATATAAATTATACAGAAAAAATAATTATGGAGAATAACTATCATCAATTTGCTCTTAGCAGAATTAAGAATTCTCAACCAGTAATTTTGCTTTCTGGGCCTTCAATAAAACATCTTAATCACTATATTAAATTACTAAATACAAAAGATATTATCTATTTTTCGGTAAATAATAAATTTATAGCCGAAAAAAATATTTTATCAAAAATTGATCGTAAAGTTAGTGTCTGGCAGATAAACTGTACCATTGCAATAAAAAAATTTGCTAAAGAAATAATAGAATTTCTATCAGATGACAATAGCCTATTATTCTTAACAACCTCTGAAGCTTTAAGTAAGATATTTGATATTTTAGATGTTAATAAGGACAAAGTAAATTTTTCAAAAATATTTCTTTTAGATCATGTACATTACAATTTATGCAAAACTATAGATAACAAATACACACCCGCTGACTGGGGAAGGATAAATGCCTTAGGCTTTATGATCTCCTTTATTTCGTTACTAGAAACTAAAAAAGATATTTATTTATTTGGTTGTGACGGCCTTGAGTCCTCAGATAATAAAAATGTTTATTACGAACAAGATGATATATTAAAAAAAAGGGTAGATAACAACTTAGCCAACAATATTATTTATTCAGAAATGATGTTGTTTAATAATAGATGGCAAGAAATCGCGCAAAGTTTTTTATCAGATAGAGAAATTGAAATACCTCAAATTTATAATGTAAATCCAGATAGTTATTACACTTGTTTTGATAAGATCCCCTATGAAAAAGCTTTTGAAAAGTTAAAATTAATTAAAGATACAAATCATCTAGATGATAAAAAGTTTAATTTTATTGATACTGATAGTTTAAATAATAATCTTAATCTATATGTTAAAATACATAATTTACACATCTCTTTGGCCACATTAGATGAAATAATAGAAAAACATGTAAACCTCATTAAACAAGGTAACTCTAATAAAACAAAGAAATTGATGATCAACGTTCTTTGTTGCTTTATTATAAATAAGAAAGCTAGGAAAAAATTTAGAAATTATTTATTAAGAAATTTAATTAAAGAAGAAAATGGGATTATTAAAAAAAATTAAAAAATCTTTAAAGAAAAAAAAAGAAAATCAAAGCAATAATTTTTATATTAACAGAGTAAATATTACCTATTCTTCGGATCAAAAGCGCCCGCATGGCAAAGTGGCCCTAATATTGGGAGCTAGCTCAGGTATTGGAAAGGCAACCGCAATCAGTATGGCTTACAACGGCGCTAGAGTTGTAATTGCAGCAAGAAGGGAAGAGTTATTAAAGGAGGTAAAAGATGAAATTAACAATATAGCACCAAATATATGTGAATATGTTATATGCGATGTATTAGATTTAGATCAAATAAAAAAAACGGTGGAATTTACGGTAAAAAAATTTGACAAAATTGATGTAGCTGTAAATAATTTTGGTGTTTCTTTTGGTTGTAATATTACTGAGATAACAGAAGAAAAATATAATAATGTTCTCGATATAAATACAAAAGCTGTATTATTTGCTTTAAAGCACCAAATACAACAAATGTTATTACAAAAAAATACTTTTTGCAGTATAATTAACATAGGATCAACCCTATCACTAACTGGGTTTACCAATGCATCACTTTATTCTGCTTCAAAACATGCAATTGTTGGTATAACAAAATCAGTTGCGTTAGAGAGAAACCCTAATATTAGAATTAACTGCGTTTGCCCAGGTTCAGTCAAAGGAGGTGCAAACAGCTCTATGGGGCCAAATAACATTTCTGCTGCAGGTGAATTTAATTTGATCAATCAGAGGTATCCAGTAGGTCACATAGGGAAGCCAGAGGAGGTAGATTCTGTTGTATCATTTATAGCTTCAGATGAAGCTAGCTATGTCAATGGCGCAATTATTCCTGTAGATGGAGGGTTTACTGCTTATTAATATTAGTCAAAAATATTTATGAATAAAATAATCAAATCATTATTTAAAATAAACAAAAAAACTTTAAATAAAATTGTAAAGCCAAATGTAAATTTTAAGGACAAGCCTATAATTTCTGTTATAATGGCATGTAGAGAGGGTTGCACACAAACCTCAGACTTACTAAGATCAATTTCTTCTATGGTGGATAAGGCAGATAATCCTAAAAATTTGGAATTATGCATAAAGTTTGATCATGATGATCAAAATGTTGCAGGCTCTATAGAAAAAATTAAAAAATTTACAGATAAATTGTATAATTTTAAATATTTAATCACACCTAGAGGTAAAGGTTATGATGACTTACATTTTTACTATATTGATATGATAAGAGAGTTTGCCGAGAGTAATAGTACTACAATACTACCTATTAGTGATGATTCAGAGTTCATATATGAAAATTATGATAAAATGATTATTGAATTTTTAAAAAATACTAATGTTGATATATTTTGTCTACAGACAAGAGAAAAAAACAAATATTCATATCCTATATGGTCTCGCAGATTTATAGAGACAGTAGGATTGGGATATATAGCTTCATGTGACATTTGGGGTGAGGAAATCATTAAGGCCACACAGAAATTATGCGATAAAGATATAAAAACGCGGAATGTAAAAGTTAATTTTTGGGCAGAAGATTATACTAAAAATAAAACTCCAATAATTAAACGCCATTTAGCGCCAAAAGATAATACATTAGAAGGAATTAGAGGAGATGCAATTAGAAAATTACAAGAATTTACACAGACAAAACTTTGGAAAAGGTCAGTAGATCAGCATGCATTAAATCTTTATAATATAATTAAAATGCAATTAAATAAATAATCAAAATGGTCCTCTAAATTCTTCTAACTCTTTATTGTCTATTACCATTTCAGAAAAATCTATATTTTTTTCTAAGATATTACAAACTTTTTGACCAATAGTTTTAGAATTTGGATAAAATAAATCTTCTAATGATCTTGTTGTTGGGCAGGTAGTGGGTGCAAAACCCATTCTAGCAACTTTAATATTTTGATTTGGTAATGCTTCGTAAATTTTAGCCATAATTTCAGCTGAAACCCCGAATTCTACCCAGCCATTATCAATAATTAGTAATTTTCCAGTTTTTGCGACTGAGTTTTTGATTAAATCAATATCAAGAGGATTTATCCAGATAGGGTCAATAACTTCACAATTTATCTTTTGTGTTTTTAAGAAATTAGCAGCTCTGGTTGCTTCAATTGCCATGTGAGAAATAGCAACAATTGTTATATCTTCTCCTTGCGTGATTATCCTGCCTTTGCCAATTTTATTTTCATAAGGAGCTTCTGGTACATGGCTCTTAGAATTACAAAGTAAGCGATGCTCCATGAATATAACCGGATTATTATCCCTAATAGCCGCTATCATACAGCCTTTAGCATCATAAGCATTTGAGGGCGCCACCACTCTAAGCCCTGGAATATGAGCAAACATTGCATGTAAAGCCTGTGAATGTTGAGCTCCTTGCCCCCACGACCTACCAATCATACATCTAACTACTAAGGGAACTTTGACTGTGCCATTATACATATAATGAGCCTTTGCTGCCATATTAATTAGCTGGTTAGCCGCCAAAGTCATAAAATCCATTCTAATATGGACATGTACTGGTCTTAAACCATAAATTGCCGCACCTATTGCAACTCCTGTCATAGCATCCTCTGATAAAGGAGTGCCGAAAAGATGATCTGGTCCAAATTTTTCAATACCGGCTGTTGAGCCTTGGATTTTTTTATGATCATCAACATCCAAACCAAATATAAAAACATTTCTATCTCTGTCAATTTCTTGAATGCAAGCCTCAGCTATTGCATCTACATAACGAATAAATTTTTGTTTTTCTTTGTTAATTATCGGGTCTTGAACGATTTCTTTTGGAGCATATAGATTTTGATATAATTCTTTTTCTCCTGGAAAATTTGACTTCTTAGCATAGTTAATGGAATTAGCTATCTTATTATCAACTTCATTTTTAATTTTTTCTACTTCTTCATTTGAAAGTAATTTTTCTAACCTTGTAACTTGATCATTGGCTAACCATTTTTTATATTCATCTAAATTACGATATTCTTCATTTAGGTCTTCAGTTGGGCCAACATGCTCTTTGTAGCGATAGGTAAAGCACTCAATAAAAATAGGTCCAGACTGTGGATTGTTTTTTATTTCAGCAACTGACTTTTGAGCTATGTCTTTAATTTTAAAAATATCACCATCAGTAATACGATAAGTTTTTATGCCATAAGTTTCCATTCTATCGCAAATTTTGTCGGTGGGCCATCTTCTTTCTATTGGGTTATGAATGGCTAATTTGTTATTTTCACATAAAAATATGATTGGCAATTTATGGAGTGCCGCAAAATTTATACTTTCAGAAAAGCAACCCTCTTCCGTTGCTCCATCACCAAAAAATGCCACAATAACTCTTTGCTTATTTGTTTTTTTTGCTTCTTTTTTTAATGCCATCGCATAACCAGTTGCAACTGGAATAGTTGTACCAACAACAGCAGAAGCGCCCATAATACCATTTTCCATATCAATTAAATGCATAGATCCTGCTTTACCACCAGCGCAACCATCTTTTTTACCATAAAGCTCAGCCATCATTTTGTTTAAATCTCCACCCTTTGCTATATGAGTAGCATGACATCTATATGTATTTGAAACTATGTCATCTTTTGCCAGAGCCTCGCATACTCCAACTGAAACAGCTTCTTGACCAATGGAAAGATGAACAGGGCTTTTAATGACATCACTATGGTAAATTTCAGCAATTTTTTCTTCAAATTTTCTGATTAGAAGAGTTTGTTTATAGAGAGAGGATATTTCTTTTTCTTTTCTCAGTTGCATTTTTTATAAAAAAATTTAAGATAATTTAAAATTAAATTTAGAGCATTTAAAATAAAAATAAAGTGAATTTAGAATGTAAAATACTAGTTACTGGAGCTAGTGGCATGGTTGGTAGCAGCTTGTTAAAATTATTAAAAAAAAATGGCTATAAAAATATTATATCACCCTCTAGCACAGAACTTGATTTAAGAAACCAAAATGATGTTAAAGATTTTTTTACAACTAATAAGCCAGAATATATTTTTCATTTAGCAGCAATTGTTGGGGGGATAAAAGCAAATAATGAATATCCTGCAAAATTTATTTATGATAATACCCAAATGCATTTAAATATCATTAAATGCGCCAATGACCATAAAGTTAAAAAACTACTTTTTCCTGGCTCTGCATGTACTTATCCAAAATTAGCTAAGCAACCTATTAAAGAAGAAAGTTTTTTATCTGGCTATTTAGAACCAACAAATATTGCATATGCAGCTGCCAAAATAAATGGTATTATTGCAGTTCAAAGCTATCAAAAACAATGTGGTTTAAATACTATTGTGCCAATGCCGACAAATGCTTATGGAGATGGGGATCATTTTGATGTTGAAAATTGCCATGTTATTCCGGCTTTAATAAATAGATTTTACGATGCCAAAATAAATAATAAAAAAAATATAGAAATTTGGGGGAGTGGCAATATTTATCGTGAATTTATTTATGTTGATGATGTAGCTAGTGCTTTATTATTTTTAATGCTAAATTATAATTCTTCTAATATTATAAATGTTGGAACTATGGATGAAATTTCCATAAAAGATTTAGCTTATAAAATTGCTCAGATAGTTGGTTATGAGGGTAAAATAGAATTTGACATTTCGAAGCCTGATGGCATGAAAAGAAAATGCTTAGATTCTAGCAAAATAAAACAAATGGGTTGGCATGCCGCAACTAATTTTGATGAAGGTTTAAAAAAAACCTACCAATATTTTTTAAAAAATATTATTAATCAAAATGAATCCGGCACTTCCTAAAATCACTGTAATTACCCCTGTTAAAAATTCTGCCAAAACTCTAGCAAATGCAATTGAAAGCTTGATATTGCAAAATTATCCAAATCTTGAATATATAATAATTGACGCTAAATCAAGTGATGGCACCATAGATGTTATAAAAAAATATCAAAAATATATTGATTACTGGATTAGCGAGAAAGATGAAGGCACCTCAGACGCTTATATAAAGGGCATAAAAAAAGCTAGTAGCGATATAATAACTTTTTTAAATGCTGATGATTTTTATGAAAAAGAAATCCTGCTAAAAGCAGGAGAAGAGTTTGGTAAAAATCCAGAACTAGATATAGTGTCTTTTAGGTATCAAGTTATAAAAAACTCTAAAATAATAGAAAAAGCTACATTAGATGACATTGATTTTAAGCCAGATAGAATTCCAAACGCCCTAGGTATTAATGCTAGATTTTTTAAAAAAAATTTATTTTATAAATATGGCTTTCCTTTATTGAAAGACGATAAAAACCGCCCTTTCATTAGCAATGATCTTGAATATATGATACGCTTTGCCCTAAATGGCGTTAGAAACAAGAATATAGATTATATAGGATATAACTATCTACACCACGAAAATTCACTAACTTTCAATAATAATTTACTAAGTCAGCAAAGATTGATGGAAGATAGAATCTTTGTGGCGAAGAAATTTTTAAAAGAGCAAGATAAATTACCACTTTCGCCAATTTGGCAAAAATCTTTTAAAAAATCTATTAAAAAATATAGAGCAAAGTTAGTTAAATCTAATTTAAAACTGAAAAAATATCAAAAAGCTATGCAAGAAATATATATTGGCCTGAAAGAAAATAACAAATTTAGTTTTTTATATTGTTTATTAAAAACCCTATTTAGAAAATAAATTTTGATGTATTTTTTTCAAAGATTTATCGCTAAATAATATTGTCTCTTTTAGATCTGATTTTTCTCCAGCCTCAATATCGCTATCCTTATCACCAATTAAAATTGATTTTCTTGGATCAATATTAAATTCTTTAATTGCTTTTAAAATCATTCCAGGATTTGGCTTTCTATCTTCTGAATTTTTTTTATATTTTGCTATTTTGGCATCAATATGATAAGGGCAGTAATAGGTTTTTGTTATATAAATTCCTTTCTTTTTAAATTCATTTTTCATCCAATTATTTAGTGTTAAGAATTGCTCTTCTGTATAATATCCTTTGGCAATTCCTGCTTGATTAGTGACTATAATTATTAAGTATCCTGCATTTTGGGCTTTTTGACATAGCTCAAAAATGTCTTCCATAAAATCAAAATCTTCAATTTTACCAACATGTCCATGATCTATATTAACCACACCATCTCTGTCCAAGAAGAGAGCTTTATTTTTAGCTCTTTTAGGAATTTCACTTTGCGCTTTTTGATAATCTTTGGGAACGCCAATATCAATAAAATAATCTTTTGAAACAAAGCCATAAGGCCTTATTGATTCTCTATATTTACACAAAAAATCCTGCTCAAAAGAAAATTTCTTTGCCAAATTATAATTAGAAAATATTTGTGAATTTAATATATAAACTCCACCATTAATATATATTGAGTTTTTTTGAATATTTTTTTCAGCAAAGTTAGTTATTAAATTACTATTATCAATTTCAACAGATCCATAACGACTAGAATCCTCAATCTCTCTTAGAGCAATAGTAAAATCCGAGCTATTATCATTATAAAATTTAACCAATTTTTGATAATTAATTTCTAAAAACGTATCGCCATTTAATATTACTAATGGCTTGTTTTGATCTATATATTGTAAAGAATTAAGAATTGCACCACCTGTACCAAGAGGCTCTTCCTCAATAGCATATTTAATATTAAGGCCTAAAAAATTATTACCTAAATATTGTTCGATTTGCTCTTTAAGGTAATGCACAGAAATAACTATATCAGTAAAACACTGGCTTTTAAGATAGGATAATAGATAAAATAAAAATGGCTTGTTTTCAATTGGTGCCATTGGTTTTGGAATGTTCTTTACAGTTTTTTGCAATCTTGTTCCAAACCCTCCAGCAAGAATAATGGCCTGCATTATATTTTATTTTTTTAAGTTGTGCGTTTTTCCAAAAAACTCATCTTCTATTAAGGCGCATATGATATGTCCTGTAGCAATGTGACCTTCTTGAATTTTTGGCGTTTCATTTGACGGAATATTAATCTGATAGTCGGATATTTTACCAATATCTCTACCATCTTCACCAAGCAATCCAATCGTTATAACATTTTTATTTTTAGCGCTCTTAACAGCTTCGATGATATTTTTACTTCTGCCCGAGGTGGATATAGCAATCAAAATATCTCCTTTACTAGCAATGGCTTCAATTTGCCTAGAAAAAGAGTAAATATATCCATAATCATTACCAATTGCAGTTAAAGCTGAGGTGTCAGTTGTAAGTGCAATAGCGTTCAGGGCTGGCCTATCGTAACAAAGCTTGCTAACTAACTCTGCAGCCATATGCTGCGAATCTGCAGCCGAACCTCCATTACCACAAAACATTATTTTACCCCCATCTTTTAACGCCTTACAGCAAATATTGGTAACCTCTTCTATTTTTAGAATCAGATCTTTATTATTAAGAATTTTATCAAATAAATCCTTAGTTTTTTGATATTCTTTTAATATGTAATTTTGCATATTTTATTTTCTATTAGTTATAACCCAGCTCGTTGAGCCATTTTCTACAAAATGACAAGGATAGATTTGACCATCTTCTTTAGATAAAGCTCTTAAAATTTGCATTCTATTTGACGGCCTTGTCAAAAACATAAAAAAGCCTCCTCCACCAGCTCCAGATATCTTGCCAGCCATGGCGCCAGCATCCATTGCCTTATTATAAATTCTGTCAATAGAATTATTGGTAATAGAATTAGCCACTTTTTTCTTGGCCTGCCAACCTTTTTGTATAGAATTCGCTATAGCATCAAAATTGCCTTTTAAAAGATATTCCTTAAAATTTATCGCCTCTTGCTTAATTTGTAGCATTGCTTCAATAGTTTTTTGGGAATTATGAGATACACTTCTATCTTGCTCACTAATAATCTTTGATGATTCACGAGATGTGCCAGTATTAAAAAGAATCAATGATTGTTCAAATTCTGAAACTATCCACCTCCTAACTCTTAGCGGATTAATAATAGTTTTATCATCTTTGTAAAATTCCATAAAATTAAAACCCCCAAAGGTTGCAGCGTAATGATCCTGCTTTCCACCCTTCATTCCAAGATCAACTCTTTCTACTTCATAGGCTATGCGAGATATATCATAATCTCCAAATGACAAAGATAATAATTCTGCATATGCTTTAACAATAGACACTACTAGAGTAGATGATGATCCAAGACCAGAACCGGCAGGAACGTCACAATAAGTTACAACTTTATGAGCTATTGGCTTATTATCATTATAATTTTTTACAATGTGATTATATACTGCTTTATGCAACTTCAAGTCGCCAATAGGATCTATATAATTTGTTAAATCACATTCAAAATATTCTTGCAAATCTGAGGCAAGAAATTTGATTTTGCCATTATTTTTTGGCTTTATAGTGCAACAAGCATATAAATCTATTGTGGCATTCAAAACTGACCCACCATATTTAGCATAAAATGACTCTATATCGGTTCCTCCTCCACCAAAACCTAGCCTCAATGGAGAGCGTGAGCGAATAATAAGATTTCCTGACATATTGATCTTTTATCTTGTTAAAAATTTTTCACCATTTTTGACCCTAATTCTCCAATAATTAAGTAAATCTTGCATAGTTTTTTCAAAGCTTATTTCGGGCTTCCATCCCGTGTGATCTTGAAATTTTTTGGTATTTGGAACTTGTAAATCAGCATCAATGGGGCGAAGTCTTTCTGGGTCAGTTTCTACTTTGATTTTATCCTTAGCAGTTGAAATTGATATTAAGTAATCTAACATCTCTCTAATAGAGCAACTATAAGTACCGCCAATATTGTAATATTCTCCAGCCTTTGGATTTTTTGTAACCAATATATAATAAGCTTTCACAGCGTCTCTGACATCGGCAAATGTTCTTAGCGAATCTAGATTGCCAGTTTTAACAATTGGATCAATAATCCCACATTCAATCATAGCAATTTGCTTAGCAAAAGTACTTTCTGCAAATACATCACCTCTTCTAGGACCAGTATGAGTAAACATTCTAGTTGTCATAACATTCATTTTATATGCTTCTGCATAATATCTACCCACTAAATCTGTGCCAACTTTTGATATTGCATAAGGCGAAGCAGGGTGAAAGCTGCATTCTTCATCAATGGGAAGCTTTTCTTTTGGTACTCTACCAAAAACCTCACTGGAGGCGCATACGTGAATGATTGTTTTTTCGCGCAAATCATTATCCTTTCGCACCGCCTCTAAAATTCTTGTAGTTCCTTGAATATTGGTTTCAAAAGTATCAAGTGGCGATTCAAAGCTAGTTTTTGGATAACTTTGAGCAGCTAAATGAAAAATATAATCAGGCTTAGATTTGCTGATGACGTCATATATAGATATATAGTCTCTTAAATCTCCATATAGTAGATGAACCCTGTCTTTATTATTAACATTATCAATTAAATGAGATATATTATCCATTGGACTGCGCCACCTGCACATGCCATATATTTCCCAGTCAGTATTGCTTAGTAAAAAGTCAGCTAAATGAGAGCCAACCATTCCAGTTATTCCAGTTATTAACGCCTTAGTCATTAAGATTTAAATAAAGTAAAATTCAATTAATATATTATAATTTCTTTTTTTAAAAATAAATGCTTTTTAGCATAAGAAGCAAAATCACAGCAAATCCGCTCTCAAATTTATTTAATCCAGATTAATTTCTGGGCAGCTATCTGCAATATCATTAACTTATATACCCCTTAATAATCGACATAACTTTGATCAAATATTTTTGTGTATTGATATTGTTAATTTTATAGGCTTAAGTTACAATCTAGATATAAGATTCGCTTTTCCCACTGTTATCATATTAAACTTATATAAATTTTTTTAAAAAAACTTTTAAAATCAATCTTTTAATTTTTTATAATAAAATTCATGAATAAAACATCAGTGGTAATTACCAGTATATACCCATTTAACGAGGTAATGAAAAAAATATCAGAAGGTTGCAAAAAGTCCGGTTGGGAATTTATTGTTTCTGGAGACACGGTATCTCAAGATATAAAAGCTGAAGACATAACCTTTCTTGATGTTAAAAAACAAATGGATAGCGGCTTTTCTTATGCAAAAACAGCTCCATTTAGAAATTATTGCAGGAAAAATGTTGGCTATCTTCATGCGATAAAAAATGGTGCAACAAGAATTATAGAAACAGATGATGATAATTTTCCAAAAGATAGTTTTTTTTGAACCATTTGAAAAAAATATAAATGCCAAAAAAATTGTTCAGGATGGGTGGGTTAACGCTTATCGCTATTTTACAGAAAATGAAAATATCTGGCCAAGAGGTTTTAGCTTATCTGATGTTAAAAGAAAAATAGACGAATACGAATCTTTAAAAGAAGAAACATTATATTGTCCAGTACAAAATGGTTTAGTTGATAACGATCCTGACATAGATGCTCTTTATCGTATATTATTTACCATACCATTTAATTTTGAACACTCTAATAGAAAGGTTGCTTATGACAAAGGGAGTTGGTGTAGCTTTAATACTCAAAATACTGTCTTTTGCAAAGAAGTTTTTCCCCTAATGTATCAACCAGCCACTCCTCAATTTAGAGAGGTTGATATTTTAAGATCATTGGTAATTCAAAGAATATTGTGAGAAAATAATGCTCATATTTTATTTTATTCTCCAACAGTCTGGCAAGAGAGAAACGAACATGACTTAATGGATGATTTAAAACAAGAAACAGGATTATACGCTTATATAAAAGATGTATCAAAAGAGCTTGAAGATCTAGAAATTAAATCTGGAGAGAAATTTTTTCAGGAAAATATGATTAAATGTTATGAGGTATATAAGAAATATAATTTTGTAAATAGCCTAGAGTTTCAATTGATTGATGCTTGGTTTAAAGATTTAAATATATAGAGAGAGAAGATGATGAGGCGATATAAACTGGCTTTGATGTTGCAGGACTTTTGTTTTGGTTACAATCATAAAAAAATTCTTTCTCCAGAAATACAAAATATCTATCTCTTAAAAGACATAAAAAAAATGTCTAATAAGGGTAGTTTTTATGAAATAGACTTTGTTCTAAGAGATAGGACTATAGTTTCTGATGACCTAAAATCTGTAAAGGGATTGATAAAGGATAATTACTATGATTTTATTTTTTATGTGCGCCAACAACCAAGTTTTGATCTTCACAGAGTTTGTATAAATTGGGTTCCACAAGAGTATCTTACTTCATATTCTTTTTGGCAAATAAATAATGATTCTTTTCAGGCATCCTCCATCATTAAGATGATAGAAGATTACAAATATAATGAGCTGAATGTCATATTAAGAAACTCCAATGATAAACTTCTTGCAGAAAATAGTTTTGGTTGCACTTTCACAATATTGAAGAGTTCCTAAAGATAAAAAATTTGAAAGATAATTCTAAGTAACATCCATAATACATATTTTGCATTAAGTAATATAAAATTAACTTTTCTTTACTTAAAGAGTTGCAACTTTCATTTATGTTAGTTAAAATATAGATAAGTAAAATATTATACCTAATTCTTTATTTAATTAATATATGCAAAATCAAGATTCCTTATCAAAAAAAGACAGAATTGGTAAATATATCAAAAGTTCTATAATTGCTGGTGAGTCTTATAATAGCTATATTCCAAGCAATTTACCGCCAAATCCACCAATTGAAATGGGTGAGATTTATCCTTTGCTAGATAAAGCCAATACTGCACTCGGTAGATTAGATGCTATTAGTATGATTTTGCCTGACCCATCTTTATTTCTTTATATGTATGTTAGAAAAGAAGCAGTTCTATCTTCACAAATAGAAGGAACACAATCCTCTCTTTCCGATCTTCTTCTTTTTGAAAATAACCAGCAATCAGCAGATAATCTATTTGATGATGTCACAGAAGTTTCCTCTTATGTGGCAGCAATGAATTATTCTATTCAAAGATTGAGGAAACTACCTTTGTCTTTAAGACTTATCAAAGAGGTCCATGAAAAATTAATGAATAACTCTAGAGGCAATAATAAAAATCCTGGTGAATTTAGAACTTCTCAAAATTGGATAGGAGGTTCAAGACCTGGCAATGCAATTTTTGTCCCACCTCCAGCAGAAAAATTAATGGAATGTTTGGATAATTTTGAAAAATTTCTCCATGATGAAAAAACCAAAATGCCAATTTTAATAAGAGCAGCAATTGCTCATGTGCAGTTTGAAACTATTCACCCCTTTTTAGATGGTAATGGTAGAATTGGCAGGCTTTTAATAACTTTAATGCTCTGTAATGATGGTATTTTAAAAGAGCCATCTCTTTATCTTAGCTTATATTTTAAAGCCAACAGGCAGGAATATTATAATCACCTACAAAATATTAGAGAAACTGGTGATTTTGAATCTTGGATAAAATTCTTTTTGACTGGTGTTGAAAAAACCTCACAGACGGCCGTAAAAACAGCTAAAGACATAATTGATCTATTTGATAAAGATTCTAAAATTATTGAAACATCTGATAAATGCACTCCAGCGATTTTAGCAATTTATAAATATCTACAAAAAAGTCCGATTACTAACACTTCTAAAATAAAGGAGGAATGTGGAATTTCTTTACCTACAATAATTCGCAATATGGAAAATTTGGAATATCTAGGAATCGTACAAGAAATAACTAAAAAGGAACGTCATAAAATCTTTATCTACAAGAAATATTTAGAGATCCTAAATGATGGACAGCCGATTAATAATTACAAAATTTAGGCGTATTGTTAATACTAAAATCCATTATCTATAATTGAATTTTAGAAAATAAAGTCTGTCCTAGCCCCAAAAAATGTAGCCACTTAAGTTAAGACTTTTTGATGATAATTGCTTTATTAATTTTTTAATTTAGCGATTATTTATTAATAATTTTTAATTTAAGAAAAATATGACTAGAAAAAAGAGCAATATATATTCTGAAGTAAAAATATTTGAGATTTTGAAGGAGTATAAATATGGGGTTAATGTTTTAGAGATATGCACAAAGCATGGTATTTCTAAATCAACATTATATAAATGGCGTAATAAATATCAGGATATGGAGTTATCTGATATTCAGAGGCTTAAATCATTAACAGAAGAAAATAGAAGGCTAAGAGAAATTTGTGCTAATTTAAATTTGGATAATTTAATTTTGAAGGAGGCTTTAGAAAAAAACTTTTAAAGGCTTCCAAGCTAAGAAGGGTTTTAGCTTGTGAGGCCATGAAAAAACATAAAATTTCCAGAAGGAGAATTACTAATATTTTTTCTACATCTAGGAGGGTTTTTTCTGATAAAACATCTGGCAATAAGCAAGAGGATAAGTTATTAGAAAAACTGGTTAAGAAGAAAGCTTTGAATAATCCTGATTATGGTTATAAGACAATTGCTGCTTCTTTAAGGCTAGATGGTTATAATTATAATCATAAAAGGATTTATGGAATTTATAAAAAACTTAATTTGCAGTTAAATACCAGAAATAATAAAAAGAAAAAAATACCTGCTAGAGAAAAAATCTATCAATTAGCACAAAAAGGAAATGAAATTTGGTCATTAGATTTTATGCAAACCAGCATTAAATCAAGCAAAGTTAGAACTATTAATATTATTGATGAATATAATAGAGAAGCTCTTGCAATTGAAATAAATAATTCAATTCCTTTGGCAAAAGTAATTGATATTTTGGAAAAAATTATTAACAATCGAAATAGAAAACCACAAGCCATCAGATCTGACAATGGAACTGAATTCACTTCCAAATAATTTGCAGATTGGGCTTCAAAAAAGAAAATTGATTTATTGTTTATTCAGCCAGGAAAACCTTATCAAAACTGTTACATTGAAAGGTTTAATGGCATTTATAGATCAGAAATATTAAATAAATATATCTTTGACTCTATAAAAGAATTACAAACAATAACTGATGATTGGTTAATCTTTTACAACAATAAAAGACCTCATTCATCACTAGGTGGATTACCACCAAAAAGATTCATAGTCTCTCTAAAAGTGGATACAGTGACAGGGGCAGGACACCATAAATGGAAAAATTTAATGGAGGAAGGTAAATTTGACTCTTTGGCTGACATTGCCAGAAAAGAAAAGTTGGTACTTCTTATGTTAGCAAAGTTTTTAACCTCAATTTTTTATCACCAAAAATTGTCAAAGCGGTTTTAACTGGCGCTCAGCCAAGGACTTTAAAATTGTAGGATATAATTGCTAAACAAATGCCTAATTTATGGCAGGAGCAGGAGGAGATGCTGGGATTTTAGACTGATATTTAGATTTTTAACATTTGAAATGCCATAATTCCTAAAATTATTGATCCAATTAAAGTTACAATTGGGCCAGATTTTTTGGAAAGTTTTTTAGCCAAATATAAAAGCCCAGATACCAATTGAAAAAACATAAGGAGTTATAGGTTTTTCTGCCACACCAAGACCAATTCCAACACCAAAAGCATCAAGGCTAGTTGCAAATGAAACAATTAAAACTTTGGTAAAACTGTGAAAACCTAACTTTTCTGCCTTCACTTCTTTACTCATTAAATCACAAAATCCCTCATAAGCCATATGAAGTGCTACTCCCATGAGTAGTCCATACGCAATCCAATGATCAAATGACTCTATTTTACTGATCAAATGAAGACCAGCCATTGCACCAATTAAAGTTACTAACGCTTCCGCTCCTCCTGATGAAAGGGCAAATTTAAAAGCGTCTTTTTTAGAAAAAGGACGAAGCCCATTGCAACCGCAGCAGAGAAGGAATCGGCACTTAATACCAAGCCAACAATTATGATTTCTAAATACATTTGAAAAACTAATTTTTATCTTAAGGAAAAATTCATCCATCGTTAAATATATAATAAATATCTAAAAATACCACTCGTCATAAATTTAAAAAGTTCACAAAAATCATCAAAGTTGCATTCGCACACCCAAACAGAAAAGTTCGACAAAAAAGCTGAGGGGGTTAGAAGGGTCTGACCCGGATTTTTATATAATCAGAGACCTTCTGCAATGCCAACTTTACTACCAGTAACAACCTTCTTCAACCTGTTTATAATTTTTTGGAGTTTCTGCAGATGAAGGCCTGATCCAGTGTTCATTTATTAAACTACTTTCTTCCCATCTTTTACCATATATTCCAAATAGCATTTGTAAATCAGACCCCATGTAAATTGCTTTTTTTCCTAATTTTTTACAATAGCTAGCTAGAGACATGCCATATGATCCCGCGCCAATAACAGCAATATCAAAATCAATTTTGTCAATCTCTTTTTTTAGATATTCTAATACCTCAAACCAACTAGAGAAAGGTATATTTAAATCATTTCCAGCACTAGATTGTATTGCGCGGATGGTTTGAAGTTTAAATTGTGGCAATATATCAGGATTATCAAATAATTTATTTCGCTTCTTATATTGCTCAATTATTGATGAGCTGTAAGGATGTATTACTAATATTTTTTTTCCTTTCAAAGATTGAGTCCAAGGATTTTTATAATTCATTGAAGCAAGACCAGCGGCCTCAATTAATGCTGCGTCTGGACAGTAAGTTCTTAGAAAATCCGCCTCTCCTTTGCACCTTATTATGCACATAGCATCCGCTAATTTACTTGCCTCCACCAGCTCTTTTGCAAAGAGACAAACAGATTCTGGATCGGGAGGAAAAAATCCTGCATTTATTCTTATAGAGTTCATTATTTTTAAGCCATCTCGGTTTTTTTTTAATTTGCCATATTTTAAGTAGTAATATAAGGCCGAGAATTCTGTTTGCCCAAATCTTCCTATCATACACGAAGAATCTGAGTTCAAAATATCCATTATTATTTTTTGTGCCTCATCGGGTTGATATATTTTTTTATTTTTATAATCCTCAAACTCGCATGCGGCTTGAACCCTAGGTGATATTTTATATCTAATTCTTCTACGTAAAGATTTTGATGGAATAAATAAGCATATTATGTTAGCAATAAAAGTAGCTGCAGAAGGAAGATATATCATAATGTAAGATTAAATAAGTATAACTAAATATTAAATGCTATGTTGTAACAATTAAAATTCTATAGAAAAATACATCACCCCCATCACCAATAACCCTTGATTTGAATTCATTACAAGTAGGGGGGGGTTAATTAAATACCAATTGCAAAATGTAATAAGCTCGAACTTTTTAACCGCTAATTATTAAGCAAATTTCGTTATTTTTACCACAAGCTATCAAAGCTATGATTACATAAATATCTATAGCTAAGCTATTAGGCAAGTAGAGAAAATATTACTTATATAAAAGGGACAGCCCTTTACTACGAAACAACATTTATACAAATTTTGCTCTTAGATACATAGCTCCATTATCTTTTCAAGATACAATTCTATAAATTTAAATTGAATTAAATTCTTAAAATTATAGTTCAAAAATGTAGCCTATATGACCTAAATAAACTCCAATTAAACTGGCGGAGAGAGAGGGATTCGAACCCTCGATACAGTTTGACCCGTATACCTTCTTAGCAGGAAGGCGCCTTCAGCCACTCGGCCACCTCTCCGATTTTTGTGATTATAAATATTAACTTATAGTTATCTTAAATGCAAACTTGTTTTATCAAAATTATATTTTAGTGTTTATTAATTGTTTTATATGCTTTGCCTTGTGGAATTTATCTTATGAGGCGTGTCTTATGGCAATTAAGCATAGTATTTAGACATCTTTGTTTTTTCTTTAAGGCAATTTAAATAATCACTGTGATAAATGGCAATATTGGCTATCAATAAATTATCATTAAGCTGCGATAATAACATTATTATTAAAGATTTTTCACTAGAATTGTCAAATGGTCAAATTATTGCTTTAATTGGGCAAAGTGGCTCTGGTAAATCATCTATTGCTTTGGCAATTTTAAATTTATTATCAAATAAATTCACGATTTCTGGTGAAATCATTTATGATAATAATGTTGATTTGCTAAAATTAAATCAAAAGCAAATCTGCAAAATTAGGGGCAATGAAATTGCCATGATATTTCAAGATCCAGGCTCTGCCTTAAATCCATTGCATAAAATTGGCAAACAAATTGCTGAAATTATAAAAATTCATCAACCAAAAATTAGTAAAATTCAGTGCAAAGAAAGAATTTTGCAATTACTTAAAATGGTTAATTTAGATGATTTTGTCAATAGGCTTGATAACTACCCGCATCAATTATCTGGCGGCCAAAAGCAACGAATTATGATTGCTATGGCACTGGCTAATAGCCCTAAAATTCTAATTGCCGACGAGCCAACCACAGCACTTGACAGCCAAACTCAGCAAGAAATATTATCATTACTTGCTGATCTTAAAAAACAACTTAATTTGGCAATTTTATTAATAACTCATAATCAAAAAATTGTAAAAAAATTGGCTGATAAAACCATCAATATTGGTCAAAAATTATCTGCAAATCTAGCAATTAAGAATAAAAAAAATCAAAATTATAATAAAAGCCAAGATATATTAAAAATTCAGAATTTATGGGTTTATTATAATAAATTTGCTGCTAATAAAAATATTAATTTAACACTTAAAAAAGGAGAAAATCTTGGCATAATTGGACAAAGCGGTTCTGGCAAATCAAGCCTAGCTCTAGCGATATTAAATTTAATAAAATTTCAAGGACAAATTAACTTTTTTGGCGATAAGAACTGGCAAAATGACACTAAATATCTAAGACAAAATATTCAAATTGTTTTCCAAGATCCATTTTCAACATTAAATCCTAGATTTAAAATATCAGATATCATCTATGAAGGTCTAAAAATTCATAAAATATGCAATAAAATTGACAGCGTGGCCATGATTGATGATATTTTAACAAAAATGGATTTAGATACTAAACTAAAATCAAGATATCCTCACCAGCTATCTGGAGGCCAAAGACAAAGAATAGCCTTGGCTAGAGCATTAATTTTAAAACCAAAAATTTTAATACTTGACGAACCAACATCAGCTCTTGATTTTAAAACCCAAATTGAAATATTAAATTTACTACATCATATTCAAGAGATTTATGATATTACTTATATCATAATATCTCATGATTTAGAAGTTATAAATGCTATATCTCACACAATTTATCAAATTAACAAATAATGCCTAAAGTAATTTTTAACATTGTGCAAAGCAACTTAAAAGGAGGTTTAGAGAATATTTACTTAGATTACTCAAGAATATTGAGCAAAGATTACGAAGTGATATGCATTACCTCAGAAAAATTTGTTCATTTAGATAAATTAAAAAAACTTAATATAAAGACAGAAACCTTAAATATTAAAGGTCACTATGATCTATTATCGGTAATAAAATTTTTTTTTCTTGTTAAAAAATATTCACCAAATCTTGTGATTGCTCATAATGGCAGATCATTTGCTGTTATTAACTTATATAACAAAATATTTAAGAACAAAATTTTTAGAACCGCAGCCATAAGTCATGGCGGCAACCCAAAAAGATTGATTAATTTTGACTATATAATTACAGTCGCACAACATTTAACAAATAATATTAAAGAAAAATATCAAAATATTTCTAAAGATAAAATTTTTACCATTCATAATGGCATTAAAATTAACGATACTTACAAATTACAAAATAAGGTTAATAACAAGAATTTTACAGTTGGAACCCTTACAAGGCTATCTCCCGAAAAAAATATAATTACTGCCATTAAGGCATTTAAGCTTTTTTTAAGCGACAACCCCAATGCGCAGCTAAATATTCCAGGCGAAGGCTCTGATTTTGAAAGATTAACCAAAATAGTTCAAAATGAAAACTTATCTAATAATATAAAATTTATAGGACATGTAAATAATATCGAAAAATTTTTTAACGAAATAGACTTACTAATCCACCCTGCAACAAACGAACCTTTTGGCTTGGTAATTCTTGAAGCTTTTAATTATTACACGCCCGTAATAGGCTCAAACTCTGGCGGATTAAGAGAGATTATTACCCATAATAAAAATGGCTACCTTTATAACAATCCAAAATCCGAACAAGATTTATACAAAGCAATATATGATTACTATTTTTATAAAATACAAAATAAGGAAAAAATCATCAAGGCAGCAAGAAAGGATCTAGAAGATAGATTTTCAATTGAAATAACAAAAAACAAACTAATATCTGCTGTAAAAATTTTTCTAGATTAGCATTAATACTAAAAAACACCTTCAAGAATTAATCTGCTATTAAGTCTCGCCAATATTTAAAATGCATCCAGCCGCGCCTTCTGTAACTATCTTAAATATTAACGCTATATAGTTATAACCCAGAACAAGAACCCAGCGTTAAGAAGGCCAACCCCTAATACAAAACCTTTAAGCGATATTTATAAAGGGCAATATTAATGCCACATCAAATATTTACTATAATTTAGAACATATACCAAATCCCATTTATAATTCCATACATTAATTGAACTTTTAGCTTGATAATCTAGAATCAAGTTGTTTTTGTTACTAACTCAAATTAACTAGATCATGCCTAAAACTATTATTAACTAATCAGTATATGAAAAAGCCAAAAATGGCTTGATTCAATTACAACCTAAAGGAACTGCGGCAAATAAATTAAAGGCTATAATGGCTTCATATAAGCATGGCGCAAGAAAGGTATCAGAAATATTTGATATTGATATTACGTCAATTCATAAATGGACTATGAAGCTCGAGAAAGAGGGTTATAAATCTCTAATAAATAAAGCTAAGCATCAAGAGAGTTGATGCGCACTCTTGCTGATTGGGATGATTGTGTGGCTGGTAATGTCATATTTTATCTAATATAAAATAATTTTCAAAATACATTATA
>CERI01047411.1_pt1 | contig 25907 bp, 30 predicted proteins | sample 350261 | NCBI WGS metagenome assembly CERI01 (sample SAMEA2620979, study PRJEB7988) | marine metagenome | isolation source: saline water (ENVO:00002010), including
TTGCTGTGAATCAATGATGTCACTTTGCTGTGAATCAATGATGTCCGCTATAAATTTAATTTTTTTAAAATTAGGAAGTTTTGTTAAATAAAGGTAATGTGTTGTAATAATAATAAGTGTGTTCTTATATTTACTTAATTTATCTAAAATTGCGTATGCACCTGATATACCTTCTATGATATTCGTACTACTAAATATCTCATCAAAAACAATGTAACTCTTGTAATTAGTAGGTAACTCTTTAACAATATCTATATTATATTTACAACGAAACATTTCTGCTTCAAATAATGACTCTACACCCTTACTATCAGGAATATTTATTTGTGTGTTTATGTAATAAAATGGTGTAATTTTACAAACTGAACTACATGATATACCCATCGTTTGAGATAGTAAAATATTAAGAGATGTTGATTTGATAAATGTTGATTTTCCTGCAGCATTAGGTCCTGTGATTACACAATTTTCTGAATTTAGTGTAATTGTGTTTGTAACTGGATTATCAATAAGAAGGTGGCTTGAATTTTCCATGTATAAATATGTTGTATCTTTTTCTATGAATTCAGTAAAACACATATTTTTATTTATTCTAACTTTCATGATAGTTAACAATGATAATAAAAGATTTGATTCATTGTAAATATTGTTTAATGAATCAATATTGATATTTTTGAATAAAACAAGTTGTTTACCAAAATCATAAGATTCAGTATTAACAGATATAATAGGTTTAATATTTATTTTTGAAGGTCTTTCAAATATTTCTAATAATTCTTTACAACTATTTACATAATTAATAACTCCATTCATTTTTGAAACGATATAACTACAAATTTTAAAAGAGTTTTTGCTTAATTCATAGCTATTGAATAATCCCTGAAAATATAAAAATAAAGAAAAAATATATGATATACATTGAATGGATAGAAATGATGTATTTCTTATAGGAAAGGACACTATAGAACTGTATAATGTTTTTATATAGGTTATAAAAGACATTTTAATTTTCATTCTAAATACTAGAACAACATAAGGAATCAAAAAATATATAATTGGTGACATAACTCCGATTAAGGGTGAAATTGCAATATTATATAAATTATTACATGTAAGCAAACTTGAACTAGAATTACAACCTATTTTTGTAAATGCAATAAATTTAAAATATACAGTATCAAATACAGAAAATAAATCATCTTCTGTATATGAATTCATCCATTCAATACAATTTTCATTATTTTTTACAATATTTATATGTTTATCAACGATTTCATTGTTATTGTTATAAACTTTTTCTAAATTAATAATATCATTTTGTAAATTTTTTAATTCGTTTACATCATGTAATGGTTTTTGTAATTTATTTATTATATATTGCATACAACCTTTATTATATGCATTTTTCTCAAAAAAATGAATGACTGTATCATTTTTTTCATGATTATAACTATGAAAAATTTCTAAATCATTAAACAAATCTTGCCCACATAAAGAGTACATTTTTCTTATCTAAATGAAACTAGTTTTTTAATTATCAACCAATAAACGGATGTACCTAAAAATATATATATCATCATTTCTATAAAATCAAATGAAAAAAATGGATGATCATTAGGATTTTTCAAGAAATACATAAATTGAAGGACGAATTGTAATAACAATATTTTAATTAAATCTTCAATAAATGGAACATATTCTTTATCAACATATTTTGTAATTTGGATTTCATATAATGCATTAAAATTTGAAGAATTCATTTATTATTAATTAAAGATATATAATATATTCAAAGTAATGGATGCAAACATTTTTAGATACAAAAAATATATGATATATGTAAAAAAAAACTTGTTTGAAAGCAAAACTTCATTCATGAAAAGAATGTGGTATATAAATAAATCATATTCTAAAGGTCATTTTCAAAAATCTATAATTGATTCAAACTACGATGTAAATGTTAAAAATTATAAGTTAAAATATTCTACATAGAAGCAACTAAGGTTTTTTTACGCATAGAAGAAGTGTTTCTATTTTTATTAGAAGATTTAGATGGAGTTTTTTTAGGAGTACTAGTTTTTTTAGGTTCTACTTTCTTTTTTTTGTCTAAATATGTTTCTAAACTTTTTTGAGCAAGTACAAGTCCAAATGGTACTGATAATTTTGAAAGTTCATTTGCTAAATTTCCCCCTTTTTTTGTTTTTTGCATATTTTTATATAAATCTATATTTTTATTTGTTTACTCCGAAAATGATTCAATTTCATCATTTTCGTCATCCATACCAAAAAATAAATTATTCATAAGAATATCAATAAAGTTATAAGACTTACTAGAATTGAATAATCCTAATGCATGATATTTTTCAAGTTCTTCATGTACATCTAGCATAGAATTTAAATTATAATCTAGAAAAAGTTCTTTTAATTCATGATTAGATGTTGTTAATTGCATTTCTGAACTCATATTATAGTACAAATTATATTCATTTAAGTTTTTAAATATATTTTAATGAAACCAAAGTTAAAATTGCTACAACATGTCTAATAAGAAAATAATGGATTGGTATATGACAAATCAAGAGCTACTTGATCCAATTATTAATGATGTATTAAAAAAACTAGAATCAAGAATGTATTTACCTACACATACAAAAATTACTTTTTATATTGATTATGATAATGTTGCGAAAGAATTACTAAAATATATGTATGAGACATCATACTTGCGTTAATTCTATTTAGACAAATACCCATTATTTATATAAAAATGAGTAGTAATAAATTAGAGATAAATGATTTACAATATTTAGATAAATATAATGGAGTAGATAAAACAATTGTTTTTAAAATAACAAATACAACAGACTATAACTCTGTTATTAGTTTAGAATCATCTATTTCAGAGAATACTTTATCATCTGTTGTATTATCTAAACATATATTACTAAATTTTCATTTGGATAAAAAATGTAATTTTGATTTTGCAGAAGATAGATTATATACTTTACACTTACGACATGCATATATTAAATCAAATATGCATTTTTATAAAGTATATAAGATATTAGAGTCAAACACTTCTATTGATATGACAAAAGAAGAATATAAAAATGAGGATGATGTATTTGATATTGAAGAAATAGATTCTATGCACGAAGAATTAATTTCAAAGTTGAAAAATAAATATGATATGAAATATAACCAAATTCAACAATGTTATGCGGATCTAGAAATATATAAAAAAGAGAAAACTATAGAATGTATAAATATAATGATTGATTTATTGGAAAAAAATTTATAAAAAATTATCTTAATTTTTTTCTATTTTTAAAAATATTTTATATGTTATATTTTAAATATACAAATGGATGTAAAGATAATATTACAAGGTGTATTAATTTTAATTGCTTTTGCGATATTAGTATTCTTAATTGTAGATTATTATAAAAAACACCAAGAGTCTAATGAAGAACATTTCTTAGATTATGAAGAATTAGATCAAGATGATACAACTGAAAACTTAGTAGAAGATGATGTTCAAGAAGATCCTAAGCCCGTTGTCAGTAAATCTGAAAGCAGACCCAAACCTGTTGAACCATCTAAACCAACAAACACATTTCCACGCGACTGCTACCCTAAAGACAAATTAACTCCAGAAGATCTTTTACCCAAAGATGCTGCTAATTCAGAATGGGCACAAGTAAATCCTGCCGGTCAAGGAGATGTAAAAAATCAAAACTTCTTAACAGCTGGTCATCATATAGGTATTAATTCTGTAGGTTCTACCTTAAGAAACGCTAATATGCAACTTAGATCTGAACCAGCCAATCCTCAATTAAAAGTATCTCCATGGTTACAAACAACTATTGAACCAGATTTAAATAGACGCCCATTAGAAATTAACGGATGTGAATAAAAAAATGTACTTAAATATTTACTAAATTATCAAGTGTAACTTAGACATTATATGATGTTACAAAATAATTTATTATTAGTTTCTTTATCAAATTACTATAGTGCGAATCCAAAACATATTAATTTGATTGTAGATATTGTTAATGGTAAATCAAAATTATCATTACGTTTAATTGATTGGTACGTAACCAATTATTGTAAGAATAAGAATGTTGTTTATTTATTGTCAAGTAAAGATAAAAATAGTAAATACTTCAATGTATACATGAACTATAGGTCACAATTAAAAGCTTTTAAAAAAATTCAATTTGATCCATTTAGAAGAAGAGATAGAATAGTATTTTATTATGGAGATAATCAGATGTTAAATACAACTCTAGGACAATTGAATTTCTTTAGGTGGGCAATTGACAATGAAGTGATTAGTCATCTAGAAATGAATATAAAAGTTATTGAAGAAGAGCTTTTACATGATAATAAAAAAAGTTCTAATGATAAAAATATTGTAAAATCATCTATTAAAAATATGACTACTTTTAATGGTAATACACATATATCTTTTAATTAATCTCATTTATCAAAGTATCAATTGTACTTTGAAAACAATCAATATCATTATTATTTACAATAATATGGTCAAATTTAAAGTTTAAATGTTCGTTCTCTGATATATCTGTTACATTTTCTTGAATTATCAGACCTTCTCTTATTATTTTTACAATAATAATCTCATGTGTGGGAATATTTTTAGATATATAATCTAACTCGTGAATAAATCTCAAATCAGATACAACAATATTATGTTTATTTTCTTTAAAATCTTTGTTTATTTTTTCACACAAACCTTTTATCCAAAAATTTCTTCCTATTTCTGGTATTAGTCTTTGTATGTTAAACTGAAACATATCTGTACCAACAAATTTCATTACATCTCTTGGAGTTACATTCCAACGATTATCTAGTTTTTCTTTAGAATCACCTTCTAATTGTTCATCCGAAAAATTAAACAATTGTTGTAAAGTTTTTTTTAGTAAATATGAAATTTTTAGATGATTAAAATCATATTTATTTGATAAATATGATGCAACTGTATCTTTTCCACATCTTTTGTATCCACAAAGTAGAATGAGCATTTTAATTATTCAATAATATATATTTCAAATAAGTTTTTTCAATTTTTATGAGTTTAAATAGAATCAATATCAACTCCTTTACTTATTGCACATTTCATTTTTATTTCACTAAATGAAGAAATGTATTCTTTATCAATAAAACACACTGGATATTGCGAAAAGTTTGTTAAACTTTTTAATGTATCTATAATATCAAATATATGTTCATCGTCTTCCATTTCATCAATTACACAATTATAAAAATAAATATTTTCTAATTTAAGAAACTCTTTGAGTTGATCACATTTATAGCAATGTGTTTTTGAAAATACTACTATAGAGTTATTTTGAATAATACTGTTAACAAAGTCCATTGTTTATATTATCTTTTTTAATTTATTTTTATATACAAATTCACTCATGAAAATTGGTATGCTAATTCGTAAACCTGAAAGTATATTTTCTAATGGATGTATTCAACAATCATATTTTTTAAGAAAATTATTGATTAATTGTGGATATACTGTTGATTTTTTATCAATTGAATATGATTACTCTAAATTTGAAATATCAAACGATGAAATTATTTTTACTGATAACAATTTCAATTTTTCTGATTATAATCTTATCATTTTATCATCATTAGTATTATTAGAACAAAACAATGGCGAATATATAAATAACTTATGCAAATATAATATTCCAATCATAAATATGATTTGTGGAAATTTATTTGTATTGTTACAAGAAGAGTTTGTATTTAACGTACATCATATTGTACATCATTATACACAAAAATACATTACTGAAAATTGGATCATGGAAATGTATGATTATTCATTAGATTTTACAAATATGTTAACACAAAAACCTAGTCATTTAATTCCTTATACATGGAATCCAGATATTATTAGTACATATGTTAGAGAAAAACAATTATTTGTAACAAATCTGGAAAGAAATACTGAAAAAGTAAATTTATTGCTATTTGAACCCAATATGAGTATTCACAAAAACTCATTTGTTCCGTTAATTATAGCAAATGATTATTATGTAAAACACAAAGACAATATACATAAAATATACGTATTTTGTGGTGATAAAATAATATCAAATGAAAACAACAATTTCATTAAAAATCTGGAAATATATCAAGATAAAAAGCTAGAAGTTTATAGTAGAATTATCATGCCTTATATTGTAGATACTATAAACAAAAATAACAATTTTTTGAATATCACATTAAGTTATACTCATTTAAATAGACTGAACTTCCTTCATCTTGAAATGTTATATCTAGGTATCCCCATAATTCATAACTGTGAAGATTTTAAAGAAAATGGATTATACTTCAATGATTACGAACAATCAACAGCAATAGAACTTATAAATTATGTTAAAAAAAATTTTAATAAAGAAGAATATAGATCTAAATGCAACAAAATTATTTCAAAATTTTCATATGATAATGTTGAAAGAATAGAAAAATATAAGGAATTAATTGATAGTAAATATTCACGTCAAATAATCAAAAACAATAAAAGGGCATCTTTTCATGAAGATGCGGTACTAAATCTAATGGACATAAAACGATTTAAATTAGGTGAAGGATATGTTTTTTTCATTAGAAATACACATGATGCTGATTATATAGAAATGCATTTACAAAGCTTATTGAAAAACACATGTAATATTGAAATTATATATAAAGATGACAACATGGAATTTGTAAAATTTTCATTTAATCCCTCAATTAATATTCATCATACAAAACTATCAAATATATTGACTGAATCACAAATTAATTCTTTAGATTTTGATGAAACTGTAATTAAACATATTTCTAAATATAATATTTGTTACTACATTGAAAATATTAAATAATTTTTTCAAAAGATATTACATTAATTATTCCATTTATATATATATTAAATTCATATTCTTTCAATTCTAAATTATCGTCCATATCTTTTAAACGTTCAATACTTTTTTCAATTATCTCTTTTTCTTTTAAATCTGTTTTTTTTTCACATATATCTATCATATATGCAGTCTCCACGTCATATATAGACATATTTAATTTAATATGTGCTAATTCAAACTTTTTTTTGATCTTATAAAAATCTTCTTCTGTTAATTTATTTAGTAATAATGTATTACTTTCGCTAAAAGTTATAATAAGACCTTTACAAAATAAATCAAAATAAAAAAAAAATAATTCCTTATTAGTCTGTATAGAGTTTATATCTAAAAAAATTTTATTATTTGTATTTATCTCAAATATATATCTTGCCAAATCTTCTACGTTTATAGATATTTTTTCCATTCTATTATATTATATTTCAAATTTATTTTTTCTTCCTTACTGGAACTTGGACAGGTTCTTCGTCTTCTTCGTCTTCATCTTCTTCGTCTTCGTCTTCTTCGTGTTCATCAATTTCAGATGATTCTTTTTTCTTTAGAACAGGTACTTGTTCTACTTCATTATCTTCTTCAATATCATTATCTTCATCTGGTACATCCCTTAGACAAAATCCTGTCATTTTTGTCTGCATAATACATTTCATTTGTACCAATTTCCATGAACAACCAAACTTAGAACCAGCCATCCAAATTCCTGTACATTGAATCATTGCCGTAATCTTTGATCCTTTTGTTTGTTGACCATTAAGTACTTGTTTTAGATCAATCATATTTTGATTAGCATCAAATACATCGCAAGCAAAATTTCCATTCCTATACGGAATTTTAATTTTAAATGTTGATGGATATTTTTCTGGTTCTTTAGGTACTTTTACAATTGTTGTGTAGAGTGCTTCAATTACTTCCTTAGAACTTTTTTTCTTACTAAGACCCCAATCTGTCGCATGAGTAATACCTTCTTCAATGTTTCGCTCATCAACTTCAGATAGTACTTTATGAAGTGTTTGAAGTGTTTTACGAGTTTCAATATCTTTGAAAGATAGTTCAATACTATAAGATTCTGATTTACCATCATCATTACTGTATGATTGAATACCAAATGGTGCATAACATTCACATGTTTGAAGAATCAATGGACGCTTGTTATATCCAATATAAACAACTTTACCACCATTATCTAGACGCTTTACATCATTATAGTTAAGCTTGGATACGTCAAATTCAGATGGAAGAATGATTGAAGAAGTCATGATTATTGTATTATAAATTGTTGCAATCTTTAAGTAAAAAATATATTTCAATTTTTTTTTTTACACCGAGAATACTAATTTATTCTTTCGCATATTGATTATTTTTCGTCTAAATTCATGAAAATTATCAAGAATAATTGAAAAATCAAGTTTCTGTTTTTTAGTACTTGGGGTTGAAAAAACCATATCTATGCTTAGAGAAATATAATCGTCACTATATCCTTTTCTAAATTTATTTTCTTGTAAATCTAATACTCCATTTTGAAAGCAAATTAAATGAGGATTTGTATCAAGTTTATTCATAAATTCACTATCATAAAACAAATACAAACACTCTTTACATATATTCTCTTTTGTATTTACATTTTTTAATTTTTCAATTATCTTATTGAATTTTTGAATATTAGCTTCTATTATTTCTTTTTCATCTAATACATCATTTTCTAGTTTATTCATTTCAATATTCAAAAAATGTGTGTAAATATTGACTATTTCTATTGATAATTCATAATATGGTCCTAATTCAGTTTGTTTCCATTTTATACCATCAAACATAAACCACGATTTGCTTTTTAATTTAGCTACTGTATATTTGTTCTCATATATAAAATGAACCAATTGTGCTATACTATACATTGAATCATCTGTACTAGAATACACTAAGCTAGAAACATCGCTTTTGAATTTTTCAAAAAAATATGAATCACTACAAAATCCTGTATCACTTGATTTTTTTTTCATGTCATTATCTTTATCTATTGAATGTCTTTTAACAACATCATTTAACACGTCAAATGTATTTTTTGACATTAATGACATCTCATAAATTTTTTCAAATATATCTTGTTTTTTTGTTGAATTATTCAAAGACAACGAAGACATACTCTTTTGGATTAACTGTTCTTGATTATTGCTCATTTCAAATATTATTATTTATTACTTATTACCTTTATATTGTTTTCAAAAGGAAATAACAACAAAAATTATTATTTTTAATTTATTTATTATATACTGTACTTATTTTTATTTCAAACTTTTTTATATTCTTTTAAAAAATGATGTTTGATATATTTTTGTAAATTAAAGTATGAAACTTCATCATTTTCTGTGCTTCTGAAAATACGATGTAATGTACTATTTGGAGTAAAATATCGTTTATCTTTTTCTTGTCGCAAACCATTATCTTTAATGTATTTATTCAATGTTCTTGTTACAGCAATTCTATGTACTTTTTGACCACTTTCAATTTTCATTTCTGTATGTTCATTCAAAAAATCATACATCTCATCTGTCAAATATGTAGGCATAGCAAAACCAGTCAATGCTCTGTTTTCATTTGATTTATTCTTATTCTTTTTTGCCAAGAGTTTTACTATTTGATTGAAATCTTTTTCTAATGTTTTACCAACAGTAACTAGTTGTTTTAGTTCATAATTCATTTTTGCTATGGTTTCAACATATTTATTTAATTTGTTAACATATATCGTTACGGGATTATCATTATTTTCATTATTTTCATTATTTTCATTAGTTTCTTTACCATTTGGTGTAACAGTTACAGTTACATTACTTATTGTACTATTACTCATATGAGATTGATTTCTAGACACTTGTTCTGATTCAGAACAAGTATAGTCTTCCTTTTCCACTTGCTCTATTTTTTGTGGTACTGTTTTTTTAGTTTTTTTTACCATGTTATTATGATTATGGTTTAATAAAATATATAAATCCTTAAGTAAATTTAAATCAGGAAAATAGTTCTTTTATTATTTGTTTATGTTTATCATTTATATTACATTTATTTGTATCCATTTCATATATTATATATACATTTGATTTCAGATTTTTTTCATCTGGTAATCCTTTATTTGTAATAATTTGTGTTATACCCATAGTATGTGGAATATAGTCTTTTATATGTAAATATTCACCATTTATATACTTTAAATCTTCTTCAATTCCGTAATAATATTCATAAATACATATTGGTTTTTTTATATATATTTCATAAGGATTTATACAATCATTTATATGCATATTTTCATTTTCAAATACAATATCTATATTTATAATTAAATTGCTAAAATCAGATAACATAATGTTGTAGTCACCTTCTTTTTCAATAACATATTGTTTTTTTACTCCAATTAATTCCAAAAAGAAACATCTATTTTCTTTATTTCCTTTGATATCATATCTAGTATAACTTATTTTTTTGACTTTTGATAAATATATATCACAAATGTCTATTGAAAAATTTAATATTATATCTTGTGGTTGTTTTAATAATTTATATATATGAACTAACATACAAATATAAAAATTGATTGATTCATATTTAGACTTATATTCAATAATTTTGTTGTACGCCTCTGTTATTTTTATAAACTTATCTTTTGCTTCTTCAGATTTACATTTGTCTGGATGATATTTTAAACACAATTGTCTATACGCATACTTTATTTCATATATAGTTGCCGTTTTATTTATACATAAGGTTTCGTAATATTCTAAAATATCCATTCATCATGAATACTCTTGATTCTATACATTTAAACAATTTCATTACAAATTTCAAATCATATTTTGATTATGATTATAAAATTCCAATTTCATCAAATTTAAATATTTACAGTTGTGATAGTTATCTTAATGAATGTTATTTGCAAGAGCTTCTAAAATTTCACTTTAATAATATAAATACAGTTACAAAGCAAATATCAGGAATTGATATTCACTGCAATAATAATTTCAATATTATTGATATGTACTCTTTATCTAGTTTTCAAGGTTTTATATTATATATCAAAGAACTAGTAAAGAATACTCATGTTTTATTTAATTCAAAACATATATATATACTAAAAAATTTCAATAATATTTCAATATCAAATCAACAATTATTTTTAAATTGTCTTGATCATCAAAAACATACAATTTTTATTACATTAACTTCAAATTTATCTAGAATTATAGAACCAATTAAAAGTAGATTTATACATATTCGGTTAGATACTTCTCAATTTAAAAAAAGCTTATGGAAATATTGCGAGGAAAATTGTGATTTGAACAATATTAAAAAAAAGGAAGTTATTAAACAAATTGAACAACCAACTTTTAAGTTATCTTCATTTATTCTTAATGTACATACACCATCTTATTTTGATATATTATCCAAAGAATTATTATCAATAATTAACTCTATCAAAAAAACTAAAAATATTGAAAGTTATATTCTCAAAGTTCGTGAAACAATATTCAGACTTTTAGCTTATAACATTTCATCTGCAGATATCTCAAAACATATTTTCAATACTATTTTTGAAAAATATAAAAAAAATAATGATATATTACATCAACTAATTCACGAAATTTCAATTATGGAACACAATATTATTTTATCTTCAAAACCTATATTCCATTATGAATTTTTCTTCATAAAGTTATACAAAATTGTTAACAATATATAAAGATTTATTTAGTATTATTCATATGATGCAACATCAATGGCATAAATTTTTTCAAAGTAGTTTTATACATATTTATGTATTCTTCATGAGAATTAGATAAATTCAATCCTCCTTTTGGCTCAATTATCTTTTTATAATATTTGTTTTCTATACTATACAATGCTGATTCTAACTGTTTTGCATATGATTCTTGCATATACCGTTTTTCATTACTATCTGGTAATTTATTCAATAATTCATTCATTTCATATAATTCACTCAATAAACACTCAATATTTCGCATAATATTATTTTTTTACTTAAATTTCCTTAAGTACTTTTCTCAATTTATACAATGAAAATGTTATATCATAGTTTTGTTTGATATTATCAACAATTTCTTTTTGTGTTTTTTTATTGTTATGTAATTGTTTTATGTGTTGATTAACAATGTTAACATTAATAGTGTGTTCGTTTTTTGAACTATTTACATTGTATTGTAATTCTATTCCATTACTTGTTTGAATATATCCTTTTATATTCAATTTGTTTGAATGAACATTATTATGACACGATTTACATAATGGAACTAAATTAAACTTTGCATTCATATGATGATGTTCAATTATCTTGTTTTCATTAGATTTATTTTGAAATTTTATATGATGTACATCATCTGCTACTTTATTACATATACCACATTCATTTACTATTACTTTTGTATTATATATTGACGTTCTATTTTCAACTATATTTGTTGGAATATTTAATAATTGTTGACGAATAATATTAGCTTTACGTAAAAACTCTTGATTTAAATCAAGAGATTTGCATACTTCCAATCCATATAATGTATTTCCAGGTCCTGCTTTTAATTTTCTATCATAAATAAGTTTGTTAGTTTTTTCGTCATAAATAACATTCAGATGACATATTTCAACATTTGATAATTCTTTGATTTCTGGTATATTTGACAATTCATGTAAATGAGTTGCGAATATAAAAGAACAATTTCTTTGAGACAGTTCAATTATTCCAGAAGCAACTAATGAAATCGCAGAAATAGACTCAGTTCCAGAACATAATTCGTCTCCAATTACTAAACTATGTTTATTACATAAATTTAATATTGTTCGCATTTCTAACATCTCAACAACAAATGTAGATTGACCTTTATAAATATCATCATTATTCGTTATTCTAGTAAATATTGAATTATAAGGATAGTAAATCATGGAATCGGCAGGAACAAACATACCTGCTTGTGCCATAATTAAACTTAATCCAACTGACTTCATAAAACTACTTTTACCTGAAGAATTAATTCCATACAATATATGACCATAAGTTTCTTTATTAAATATCATTGAATTTGGTACATACTCACAATCAGTTTGTATTCTCTCAATAATCGGATGTCGTAAATTTTTTAAATCAACAAATGATTCTCTTGATTCTTCAATTACTGGTTTACTATATGAAAATCTATCAGCATTATAAGCATTACATGTAGATACATCTAAATCTTCTACAATTTTTATACAAATATCAAACAAGTGTTCATATTTTTCTAATATATATTTTACATATTTTTCATATTCTGTTATTGTTTTTTCTTTTATTAAATTTTTATATGATACATATTTAAGATTCTGTTTATTTATTTCTTCGTTAAATAGTTTGATATTGTTCTTTGTTGAATTAGTTTGTTCTAATTTGTATACATTTTCGGTATTTTTAATCATTTCTTTATATTTTTTTGATGTTGATATTAATGAAATTCCATCTTTATCCGAATATTCTAATTTTACATAACTAGATAAATCATTTTGTATTTTTTCAAAATATTTATTAATATCACTAATATCATTACTTAATTTATCTAATTCATCATATGTACCAGTAATAAATATGTTTTCATTAATAGTATTTATGTTATATTTCATAGATTTATTCAAATCTAGTTTTTTAATAATTTCACATATAAATATGTTAATTTGTTCATTGTCAAAATTCAATATTGAAAAGATTTCATTAATTTTTTCCATAGATACATGTAAATTAACAAATAAATGTGGATGTAATTGTGATGATTTGACAATTCTTTGAATATCAACAATATGTTTTAAAATATTGCGAATTTGAATATATTTTTTATTTGTTTTGTATAAATTTATATTTTCATAACGTTTGTTTAATTCATCAATATTTGTAATTGGATTACACAAGTTATAAATGAATTTTCTTTTTCCCATTGAAGTGCAACATGAATTGAGAATATCACTTAGAGAATGTTTTGTTCCGATGACATTTAATTGTTTAATTGAATCTCCTGATAATATGACATTATTTTCATTCATTATAATATCTGGTTTTCCTAAATGTGAAATCATTTTCTCACTATGTGAATAAATAAATTGTAGCAAATATACAAAACTTATCAATATAGTTTGTTTTTTTTCTAGATTGACATATTCAATAACATTCATTAAACCAGTATTAGTATAGACTCTTTTCAAAATTTCTTGTTGATAATTTAATTCGCCATATTTATTCTCTAATTTCCCAATTTTATCATGATAACATTTCAAATTATTTGTATTTATATTAATATTAACACTAACTTTGCTTATGATTACCAACTCTTTTGGATTGTTACATAAAGCAATACGTAAAATTTCTTCTGATAATAAATGATCATCGTCAACTACAATTTCTTGACAACTTAGTTTAGCAGTTGAAATATCAATTACACTGATCCCCAATATGTAAATTTCTTTTTTTGTTTTCCATTCTTGTTGTTTATCAATATATATTACCATTAATTTATTTTCCATATATGAAGTCAAATTATCAATATATGTAGACGGACTTAAAATATTCGTTACTTTACGAACAACTTTTGGAGGAGGAGTTATTTGTTCAACAAAAACAATAGTATAATTATTATTGATTAATATATCAATAAATTTCTTGACAGAATGACTTGGAAATCCTGCCATTAATGGATTGGTTCTTGAATTTTCAATAATATTCTTGTTTTTTCTTGAGACTTGAATGTTTAATAAACTACTTATTTCTTCCATATTTGCACCCGAATATTCGTGATCATTATTAACTCCATAGATTTCATAGAATCCTCCAACTTCCATGAAAATTATTGTTTTTTCACCATATTTTTTCATGTATTCATTGGTGTATTCAATATAATCGTCGTAAATCATTATACTCAAATAATAATTATTTTTTATTTAAAAATTGATTTTAATCTTAAATTAGTATAACATTTTTAACTTTGAATAATGATTATGGATGAAGGAATCAGCTTTTCTAACGACGAATTTGAAAAGTATACTTGGGATGTTATCAAAGCATACTTTGAAGAGTCAGACAATAAATGTTTGGTAAAACATCAATTAGATTCCTATAATGATTTCATATTAAATAAAATAGAGCAAACAATAGATGGTTTTAATAACTTGCAGATATACTACAAATATTTACCTGAATTGGAAGATTTTAAATACACGATATTGATAAAAGTTAAAAATCCAGTATTAACACGTCCAATTATTCACGAGAAAGACGGTAGTACAAGAATTATGACACCAAATGATGCAAGACAACGTAATTTCAGTTACTCATCAAATTTATATGTTAAATTTCATATTAATATTAAATGGTATGATAACAATAATGTTAAACAAGAGTGTAAGAAAATTATCAATAACATTAACATTGGAAAAATTCCGATTATGGTAGGTTCTAATTATTGTATTTTGCAAAATCCTCATTTCAATGTTCATTCTAAAGAATGTAAATTTGATTATGGAGGATATTTCATTATTAATGGAAATGAAAAAGTGGTTATTAGTCATGATAGAATTGCTGAAAATAAAACATATGTATTTTTAGACAATAAACTATCACAATATTCACATATTGCAGAGATTAGATCAGTACCTGATAATATTTTCGGTCCACCTAAATTAACATCATTAAAAATTTCAACAAAACAAACACAATTTGGTCATTTGATTCGTGTTAATATTCATCATATTCGTATAGACATACCATTATTCATATTATTCCGTGCACTAGGAATTGAATCAGATAAAGACATCGTTAAATTTTGTGTATTTGATATTAATTGTCCTGATAACTCAATCATCATAGAAAATCTCAAGGGAAGTATTGAAGATTCAAATCATATCATGACAAAATATGATGCACTAGAATATTTGAATAAATTCTTGAATATTAGCGGATTTCCAAAAGAAATTATGCAGAATAAATCAAAAAGAATTAACATTATTCTAGATATATTGCGATTGGATTTTCTTCCTCATGTAGGTAATGATATGGAAAAGAAAGCATTATATTTAGGTTTCATGGTAAACAAGCTACTAAAATGTTATTTAGGATTATTGCCTATGGATGATAGGGATAGTTATCTAAATAAACGAGTAGATACACCTGGTATAATGTTGGCTAACTTATTCAGACAATATTACGGAAAAGTTGTTAAAGATATTAAAAATATGATATACAAGGAGTTAAATAATGGTAGTTGGAAAGTGTCTAATGATATGGTTAATTTAATCAATAAAACAAATATATATAAAATCGTTAAACCATCCACAATTGAATCTGGATTGAAATATGGTTTAGCTACTGGAAATTGGGGAATAAAGAATAGTAATGCAAAACAAGGAGTTGCACAAGTATTGAATAGATTAACATATAATTCTACAATATCACACTTACGTAGAGTTAACACGCCTATGGAAAAATCAGGAAAATTAATTCAACCTAGAAAACTACATAATACACAGTGGGGTATCATTTGTCCTTCTGAAACTCCAGAAGGAAGTAGTGTTGGATTAGTTAAAAATATTGCAATTACTGCTACAATTACTACAGCAAGTGATTCACGAGTTATATATACATATATGACAGAATTTGGTGTAGTTGAATTTAATATTGATATTCTACATAAATTTAATTCACACACGTGGGTTATTGTAAATGGTAATATTTTAGGAATTCATGAAAATCCGAAAGAGTTGTATTCAAATCTGATTGAATACAAAAGAAAAGGTTACATTAATATCTATACAAGTATAAGTTGGGATATTTTGAAAAATACAATAAATGTATCTACTGAAGCAGGTAGATGTGTGAGACCATTATATGTTATTAAAGATAATTGTTTATTGTTCAATAAAGATCATGTATTAAAATTGAAAAATAACGAAATATCTTTTAAAAATCTAGTTGCTGAAGTGACAAATAATGAAGGTAATTTAAAACCAATTATAGAATTCATTGATTGTGAAGAAAGTAATAATTTATTGATTGCACCAATATACAATGATTTGTTTAAAGGACAAAAAGGTGAACGACTTCCTTTATCATATTCTCACCTAGAAATTCATCCGTCATTGATTTTAGGTGTATTGGCAAGTAACATTCCCTTTTCCAATCATAATCAAGCACCAAGAAATACTTACCAATCAGCTATGGGTAAACAAGCAATTGGAATTTATGCAACAAATTACAGAGATAGATTGGATACATTATCACATATATTAAATTATCCACAACAACCTATTGTCAAAACAAATATGTCGTCAGTATTAAATTTAAGTAATATGCCTTGTGGAACAAACGTAATAGTTGCAATTGCAACATATACTGGATATAATCAAGAAGATTCTATTATTCTTAACAGATCATCTGTACAAAGAGGATTATTTACATCAACATTTTATAGAACTATTAAAGAACAATGTAATAAAAATCTATCAACAGGAGAGGAAGAAATATTTTGTAATCCATCAGAAATGGATTCCTTTACTAAAAAACACAATAATTATGAAAAAATAGATAAAACAGGATTTCTGAAAGAAAACATATATGTTGAATCAGGTGATATTATAATTGGTAAATGTATGCCTCAAAAAACAAGCACATCCTTCATTTATAAAGATAATAGCGTTAGTATGAAAAATAATGAACAAGGATATATTGATAGATGTTGTGCAAACGATAAATATTTCAAAAATTCAAGTGCAGATGGCTACACGTTTAGTAAAATCAAAATCAGAAATTTCAGAGAACCAACTATTGGTGATAAATTAAGTAGTAATCATGCACAAAAAGGAAGTATTGGTGTAATGTATAATCAAGAAGATCTTCCATATACAAAAGATGGACTTGTACCAGACATCATTATTAATCCACATGCTATTCCTAGCAGAATGACAATTGCACAACTAATTGAAACTTTAATGGGAAAAACATGTACAACTCTTGGTGTGGTAGGTAATGCAACACCGTTCACAAATCTTTCAATTGATGAAATTTGTAAAATTCTTCGTGATGATTGTCAATTGAATGAACACGGAAATGAAATTATGTATAATAGTCGTACAGGTGAACAAATTAAAACAACTATATTTGTAGGACCAACATATTACCAAAGATTAAAACATATGGTATGTGATAAAATTCATTCTAGAAATAGTAACGGTCCAGTTGTGTTATTAACACGACAACCTGCAGAGGGTAGAGCGAGAGACGGTGGTCTTAGGTTAGGTGAAATGGAAGTAGAATGTAATTGGGGACATGGAACAATGCATTTCCTCAAAGAAAGATTTATGGAATGTTCAGATAATTATAGAATGTTTGTTTGCAAAAATTGTGGAAATACAGCAAATGTAAATCCTAATACAAATATCTATATTTGCAATGAATGTACTAACAAAACAAATTTTGGAGAAATAAGGATACCATTTGCTTGTAAATTATTATTCCAAGAAATTCAAAGTATGGGAATTAGTACAAAATTCTTAACCTAAATAATTTTATAACATATATTTGTATAGAATAAAATGTTAATCTTATTAATTTTTTTTATAATTGCTATTTGTATCGTTTTGTTTTATTATTTTCAAACCAAACATTTTCAAAAAAAAATTGTTGAACAATTCTATGAAGATGAAACCTATAATTTAACAGAAGAAGATAAACAAATATATTTTTCTATTATTGACACTTATCAAATGTTACTAGAGAGAGATCCAAGTGAAGATGAAATAAATTTGGATTTCAATGATATAAAAACTAAGAAAATAGATACTACTAGTTTATACACAAGACTGTTAAATTCGTCTGAATATAAACGTATAAATGATATTCAAGATAATTCCGCTCTTGCTCCAGCAAATGCGAAAAATGATATTCAAGATTTTACAGAATTATCTATGTTACTAGACTCAATTATGCCAGAAAACAAAGAAAAAGATCCAATTCATTTAGAATATCTTTTAATGAAATACAGATCTATGAATAAAGACAACGATAAATTTACCAAATATATAAAAGATACTCCCGAATATAAAGAATATACAGAAATTTATGAAATTAAAGAAACTAAATCTAAAGACACTGAAACTGAATCTCAAAACCCTAAAGAAAACAAGGATGTTGTCTCTCTTATAGATAATTCAAAAAATGTAGAATTTAAAATATCTAGACCAGATGTTGGTAAATCCACATTAGAAACAAAAGCAATACCAAAAACAAAACCACCTGTAAAAAATATTATGAATAAACTTAAGAATCAAATCAATATAGAGGACGAAAATACATGTAGTTTTTATCAAAAATTTGCTGAATATAATAAAGATCAAAAACTATCAAAATTAGTTAATAAAAGAGCATTAGAACAACTTAAATATCATTGTGATTTAACTAAAGAATACGAAAATTTAGATAAAAATATGTTATTACTTAATGATCAAAAATGGTCAGTTCCTCAAAAACATACACCAGTTTGTCATTCACAAGAATGTGCTGTTCAAGATATGTTAGACCAAACTAGTTTGATCGGAACATTACTTGAAGATACTGCGAATAATCAAATTATGCCTAAATTTGAATATTCTGAAAAAGTATAGAATTTCTTTTACTATTTTAAATATGGATTCTAAACGTATTTATAAATTTTTTGATAGTTTTGATAGACGTAGTTCAATTGTTAATATTGTAGTTACAACTCTTGTATATATAGCAAGTAATAATTCATTTATAAAAAAATATCCTGAAATCAACTTTTTTTTTGATTATATTTTTGTTGTATTGATTACTTATGTTTTAGATATATTCTTTGTACAGCAAAACTTTAATACTTCAAGAGGTATTCGTAAACTATCCTACAATAATTTTGAAGATAGATTTAATAGTCTTTTTGATAATGATAATTTATATAAATTACTTATAGTTATTGGTATTACTACAATTTTCAATAAAAGTATTTTTGACTATGTTAAAAATATTCTAGATAAAAAAAATATATTTACAAAAAAAAATCAAATAGAAAACAGAAATTTATTACTTAAAATATCTATCAGTGCATTTTCAACTATATTATTTGTTAATACATTAAAATTCAATTGGGTATATATTGATACTTCAAATATTACACTCAAAATGGTTGTTTTATCTTGGTTTGCAACAGGTATACTTATATCTGTAAATTATTATAAATAAATGATTTGTATTAAATGTCAAAACAATTAAAAATTTGTATTAAATGTCAAAACAATTAATAATTAAAAATTTGTATTAAATGTCCAAAACAATTAATAAATAAAATTAAACATTTGTATTAATTTAAAAATATGAATACAACAACGATAATTTGTTTATTTTCATTAGTAATTCTTTTATTTACTTTAACATATCATTTAACATTCAATACTAAAATTGAAAACATAAAATATACAGATGTTGTTCATTAATTTTCATACAATCTTAATATTTGTTTCACAATTTCTGATCTCTTTACATCATCATTTGTCAATTTTATTTTATGAATGTATTCTTCTATTTCTTCTACTTCATTTTTTTCTAAAAGATTACATAAATTTTCTAATCCATTTTCTGAACTTGAAAGTAAATCATTGTCACTTTGATTTAAATCACCAGTAATTACCATAGTCGTATTCAATCCAATTCTTGTTAATAAAGTTTTCATTTGATGTATTGTTGCATTTTGCATTTCATCCGCTATTATAAATGAATCATCAAATGTTCTACCACGTATATATGCCAATGGAATAATTTCTAATGCTCCCTCTTTTTTATATTGTCCTATCAATGATTTACTTGAATGCTTTATCATTTGATCAAATATAGGGTCCATCCATGGTTTCATTTTTGAATCTAATTCTCCTGGAAGATAACCTAATTGTTCATCGTTCACGCTTACTGTTGGTCGTGTTAATATTATTTTTTCGTATGAATGTTCTTTTAAACCATTCAATGCTTCCTTACATGCCAACATAGTTTTTCCAGTTCCTGCTGGACCAGTTGCAATTATTATTGATCCCTGTTTTGTTTTCAAACAATTTACATATTTTTTTTGATTTTTGGTTAAGGAAATATTTGCAAAATTTGATGAGCTACTAAGTATTCTTAGTTTATTTATCATTTTTGTATAATAGTGAGTATTTGTTTAAATACAATATATAAAACATATTTTAAATTATGTTTGCGATCATATTAAACGATGAAACGATACCATTTTATATAAATAGTATACCTTGTATTAAAAACAAAAACATTTCATTATTTTTTAATAAAAATCACAGCAAAAGTCTTGAATTAATTCGTACTAATATAATTCAGCTTCAAAATGATAATATGTGTATTTTCTATGATATTAATGAGTTTCAAGATTTAACTTTTATTGATTTATACAGAAAAGTTAAAATAACAACAGATGAAAGTATATATTGTATCTTGCATATACCCGAAGGTTTGAAAAATAATTTAGATAATATTGATAATCATATCAATAACTATGATATTAAGAAATATCAAAGTGAATATTCTACCATTAAGTTTTTATGGATTCCATTTACCAACACATCTATATTCACAAAAATGAATGAACAATATATGACAAGTGCTTCACAAAAATGTTTATCATATAAAAGTGTATTATTAGGTAATGATGAAGTGCCTATAGTTTTCAATCAAAAAAGATTTACAGATATAATTGAAAAAATACCAAGAAAAATGAGTGTTGTAGATTTATATAAATACTTTGGTCAGCATATGTATGGTGGTTTTCAAATGGATTTAGATGTTCAAGTCAAACAAGACTTAAGTCCCATTTTAAATAAACACAAAGATGCTGAAGTTATATTGTTTGTAGAGATTCCCTATTGTCCACCATCACATCTTGGTCCACGTGAAATTAAAACTCAAAGTAAAAGAATAGGATCTTGTTTGTTGTGGTCAAAAAAGAATCATGACTTTTGGTCAAAATGTTTAGATTTGTGTTATGAACGTATCCAAATCTTATTTTCCGAAGGTGTTACTACTTGGTCAGATACAGACATCTTGTGGTGTACTGGTCCAGATGTTATCACCACTGTTTGGTATCAACATTATAAAGATGATAAAAAAGTTGTTATTGTTGAAATTGATGAACATATAAATTATTTTTACCATAATTGTCATGGAGATTGGAGAGGTAATATATAAAAAAATCTAAATTTATTTAAAAAACAAGAATGATTTTTTCAAAATATTATTTGTATATCGTTTTCATTATATTTTATATAATTATGTTTTACTTCTATTTCTTTTTAACTAAATTTAGTAAAATTATAACTGTGAAAGATGAATTCATTGAAGGACAATATAGATCTATCATAAACATTATTTCTGATACTGAAAATAATGTTTATCAAATAAAAAATAAAGCACTTTTATTAAAATTCAATGCTTCAGAATTGCTTTCTACCATTGAAAGCGGAAAATCATATCAAGTTCAAGGATATGGTTTAAGAATTCCTTTCTTAAATTTGTATCCAAATATTATAGAAGTAGTTTAAACAATTAGATTTTCATCACAATTCAATTCGTGATGTTGCATACCTTCTTTTACAAATCTATCATATTTCCTACAATTTATTTCAAATCCGTAGTCCATATCTCTATTTATACATTGATTTGAAAGATCGTCATATTCACAGTATACATTGTTTGGTTTTTTATTACATTCATTTTTGTTAAAGAATTTACATAATTTTAATGAATTTGAACAATCGTCATTTGCGAAATGACCACAACGTTTTTCAACACCGCTTGTACATTCTTTTCCATAACAATTATATTTATTCACAAAACAACATTTTTCCAATGTAATATTTTCATTCATTTTTTTGTCATCAATTGGTGATAATTCATTTGAATTCACCACAGATGTAAACATTATATTGTCATCTGACTGTTTATTTTTTACTTTTTCTTTTGTTAAATTTTGTTTCACTTTTTCATGTTCCTTTTTCAATTTAATTAATTCTATATGTATTTTATCTTTTTCTTTTGAACATTCCTTTAACATGTTATCTAATTTATTTTTTTGATTAGTTCTTTGTATCATCATGTTTTTTTCTTTATCTTTCAATTTTTGTTCGTCTTCATTATCTTCTTGAACATTTTTATGAAAGTGTCTTATTACATGTTGAAGCATCAAAATGATAGAAAACATTAAAATAACAAAAAATATCACATAAAATATTGCAATAAAGTTCATTTTAAAATATGTGCATAATTTTTATTGAATTAAATTTAAGAAATTAGAAATAGATTAATACTAAACATGACAATAACCGTATCTCCTTGCATTTTACTTGACTTTGATGGTGTAGTTTTGAAGAATAAAAAAGTAGATTCGTACATAACAAAAAAATCAATAGAACATGTTGCAGTTTCTAGAAATATATCATTAGATCATGCTAAACAACTTAATACAAAATTGTACCCTAAATTAGGACATACTTCATTGATAAATACTGACATACATAGTCTTTCTAGATCTATAAAAGAATATAATAATTATGTTTTTAATGAACTTGATTATTCTAAAATTGATAGAATGTTAACAAAAAATGACAAGAGTTATGTTCATAAAATCTTTGAAATACCAAATGAACAATCCATCCCTTTAGGAATCTTTACTAATGCACCTTTAAGTTGGTGTGAATCAGTATTGATGTTATGTGATATTGATATAAATAAAGAATTTAGTGAAAAATATCTTTTTACATCAGATAACTCCTTTGTAAAACCATTACAAATTTCTTATGATGTTGTTGAAAAATCAATGAAAAATAGACATATATTTTTCATTGATGATAAAAAAAGTAATCTTGAACCAATTGAAGATAAAAATAAATGGAGTGGAATTCACTTAGATGAAAAGACATCATTACATGAAATTATGAATTATTTACTTTGTTAAGTATTTTTTTTAATGAGTCCAAATCAATATTTTCTTTTTGTGAAATGACTGTAAGCAATTCTTCATTTTGAATTTTCAAAATGTTTTCAATTATCATCAAATATTTTTCAGGAAAATAATACATCTTTTATATTATCATCATTCTATTTTATCAAATTTCAAATTTTTTTATAGAGGTCTAGCATACATATCGCCAGAAAAACCTTCTAATACATCAAAAGTGTTGTTAGGTTCTACAGGTTGTACTACTTGTGTAGCGGATTCGTCAAATGCTACTGTTTTTTTTGGAGGAGGAGGAGGCATGTTTAATACACTTGGCATGTCTGCTTGTTTAATAATTGGTTTGGCTATTTTTGGTTGTACTTGTTCTTTAACTACTGGTTCTTTAACTACTGGTTCAACTTGTTCTTCTGAAATAATTGGTTTATTTAATAATGGAGAATAGAAGTATTTTGGGAAATCGCTCAAATCTTGTACAATACTGTCTAAAGCATCGTTAACATCAAATACTTCTTCTAAGAAGTTTTCTCTGTATCTTATCCCACCACCTAAAGAACTGATTACCGTTATTATTGAAAGTAATATGAAAAACATCCAAAATGAATTTTTCATGTTTATTTATATTTAATAAAAAATTTATTAAATATATGGTTTAATTGAATAAAAAGATAAACTTTTTTATTTCATTATAGAATCTTTGTACACCAAACCTATTTTATTTTTAGCTCTAGATTTTTTAATTGCACTCGTTGATTTTTGAAATCCATAACATTGATAAACAAAATCATCTTGACTTATTTTTTTGACAAGTTTTGGTATTAAAGAAGTGCACTTTATAGATAATAACGAAGATTTGTTGAGATGAACATATAAATAATAATAAAATAAATACAACATAAAAGGTATTGTACATATCCTTATATTTTTTCTGTTCAATTTAACTGTTTTATAACTGAAACAATTAGTATCTATATTTATAATACTTACAAGTCTAAATTTTTTATCATTGATTATTATATCAATATTCTTTTTATCTGGAATAAATGAATTTGATTTACTATTGTATATTTTGTATTTCATATTGTTTTCATTTAATATGTTTATTATATCAGTAATATTTTGATTAATATTATCCGACCAAAATTGAATATATCTAGTATTTTCGTGTAGATGTTTGTGTTGAAAAATATTATCATTCATATAATATAATAAAGCTTTCATACCAGATAAAACATAATTGTTATCTATTACATAATATAATATTTTATCTAAAACAATGTTGATAACTGGATTTTTGTTAATTGTCCAATAGTCATTTTTATATTGAACGGTTTTTAATGCAACATTCTTTTCAAGAATCATTATTCTTTTGAAAACTTTAGACCATCTAAACATAGCACTTTTTGGTAAACAAAGTTCATAATATGCATTACATTTAATTAAATGAATATTTGCAACTTTTAATTTATTTATAGTAGAACTATTTTTTAGAATAAGTTTGTAATCAGAATAACTTATTTTGGAAAAATCAGCAATATCATTGAATTCCCATGTTATTTTGAAAGTACCATCATGTAATGCGTGTCTTATAGTAATATATTCATATGAATGTTTCTTTAATAAATTAACAAGTTCTAAAGCAAGTTTTTTAGGATTTTCACAAAAACCATCATAATCTGGTAATTCGTAATCTTTATAAAATTTATGTTTTTTTGGAAGATACATGTTCATAGCAGTACCACCATATAAAACAATTTTTTTGTCAATTAGAAACTTTTCAATCAAAGATAATATATGAGCAAATTTTTTTTGTTTTTCTATTCCGATTTCATCTTCTGTTTTTTCGTGTAATTCATCAACATACTCTAGTAATTTTGATAATTTATTGTCTTTCATATTTGTTTATGTAATGATAAATTAAAATAAATATTAA
>CERI01058502.1_pt1 | contig 25907 bp, 4 predicted proteins | sample 350261 | NCBI WGS metagenome assembly CERI01 (sample SAMEA2620979, study PRJEB7988) | marine metagenome | isolation source: saline water (ENVO:00002010), including
TTGGTGGTCGGCGAAAAGAATGACAAGGTGATCAGGCTCATCGGTTTTGGGACTCCCTTGGAGGTTGATGTGACCAATTTCGTGGACGAATGCACAGCCTGCCCTAGTGGAAAGCTGACGCAAGGCTTGGGTGCCACGAGCGCGGGTGAATGCAACGTGTGTGAGCAGGGTTCTTTTTGGGGCGATGTCACGATTGAACATCGGGAGTTGATTTACTCCAATCCAGAGCCTGAAGGAACCACTACATTGTGGTTTGGTTCGACAAGCCACACGAATAGTCCCACACCAGTGGGACCTGCCTCGGATACAAGATTTGAAGGGTTAAACGCCATGGCCGTTCATCCGTCCTTGAATCAAGTAATTGTGGCGGATCGTTTTGGATCCGATTTTAAGCTTTTGGATCTTGATTCTGAATTCTCCACCAGAGTTTCGTTTGGAAGTAAGCCGTATGGAGCGTGTTACAACAATGAGGGAACAAAGATATACCTCACAGGGCAGAAAAGAATCGATGTTTATACCATTGCTAGTAATAGCCGTAGTGATTTCCTGGTTGAACCTTACATGTGGGGAAATGGAGGACGAAAATATAATGTTTATGGGTGTGCTGTATCGAACGATGAAAATCTTGCCTTCAAAAGTGAGTGGAGTTTACACGAGGTGCCTATCGATTCACCGACTTCAAAAACGGATACGGAACTTGCTTGTTACTCTGAAGGCAACCCAGTTTACAGTAGCGACGGCACCCAAATATATTACGCATGTAGAAATTCTGGGCAGATATATGCCTACGACCGCCAAGCACAAACCCATTCGGTTTTTGCCGGCTCGCTACAGACTGACTCTGACGCCGGGGGCAGTGCAACTTCCGCACAGTTTCATGAACCGCATGGACTTTCGTTGACACAGGACGGCAAAAGCATGTACGTTGCAGCAGAGCACAGCATTTTGCGTATCAATATGAACCTGGATCCAACGGATTCCAACTTTGTGGAACTTGTTCAAGCAGATCTGACTGGAAGTACATCTAATACTGTCAAGAATGTACATCTTGTACACAATCAATACTTGCTTGTTGCCACAAGATATAGTGTCTATCGATACAGTCTTGGGGACATTGAAAGTGTCACATACAGCACAGAGCAACAGTGTAAAGCCTGTAGCACTGGAATTACCACCGCTTCGTCGGGCGCCACGAGCGCGGATGAATGCAGTGTGTGTGCCAAAGGCTACATCCCCAGCAGTGTCCCGGCTCCCGTACTGGCATTCAACCCCTCGGTGGCAGAGGAGACCTTGGACGGAACGAGCTCCACTGCGCACTTTTTCCCCCGCACGGCCTGGAACATTGCGACTAACGGTGGTTTTACCATCATCTTCAAGCTCCGTTTTCTGCAATCAAGTGACGCATCCGCAGCCATCATCGACTTGCATGACCCCGACAATCAGTACTTTTGGTTCCGCATCCAGCGTAGTAGCGTGATATCGGTTTTCATGACCGAACAAAATGGCCTTTGTTCGAGTATACCTTTTCACCTCGACTTCACGTATGGCGAGATTTACACCATGGTATATGCCTACGATGCATCGACCTCGACGGTGGGCTTGTATTACTACAAGGACGGCTCGCAAGCCTTTTCGAAGACGTGTTCCAGTGAAGCGTCGTATCCATGCGAAACCACAGGCTGTTCATTCCCGGATTTTGGAAATGTTGCAGCTGCCATTGGAACGCGGTACCGTTCAGACTGGCGCGAAACCAAAGCAATGACGGGTAGCATTTACGGACTCTATGCCTACGACAAAAAACTGAGCGACAACCAGATTCAGACAGTGATTGATGGCATCAAAGTCGATGCAACAGATGACGCAAGTCTTTCGAGTACTGATCCATGTCTGCGCTGCCCGTATGGAACGACCGAGGAACCCGGCGCACAAACCTGCGGCTGCGACGTTGGGCTTTACCTGCCAGCCCCCTCGACCGAGCCTTCCGTCACATACCCCAATCCCGACGCGTACGGCTACGCGCGCACGGTGGCGGGTGTAGATGGCGTAAAAGGCAATGTAGACGGCGACGGGTCCGACCCGGCGTTGACAAAGCTTGAGAATCCCCAGCATCTAGCAACTCTTGCCGGAACAAAAGATCTTGTTATCATGGAACGCGAAGCGAACAATCTCAAGATACTCGACATGGAAACGAACGCGGTCACCACCCTGTTCCACTTTCCAGACCTTGCGATACGCGCCATCTGTACGGACCCACGCGGTGAGTTTATTTTCATGATGTTTGCAACAGAAATCAAACAGTATGATAGAGCAAACAATGTCACAACTACGCTCGTCTCTGTGGAACAGATGGGCGCGGGTATAGTGGAGGCTCGCGGTTGCGCTGTGTCAAAAGATGGATATTTAGGCACAACATTGGTTTGGTATATTGATGGAGCTTTTGTCAAGAAATTATGGGAGGTTGAAATTGAAAACCCGACGAATGTCGTAGTACATGATTTTGAAGCTGTATCAAATGATCTTGCGTACAGCCCAGACGACAGGTACATTTATTTTGGCCACACAAATCACATTGCAAAACTGTCACGAGCAACGTCGGAAACGGTAGTCGTGGCAGGGCAGCCTGGCGTTTTTGGGCAGGTTGATGGCTCTCTGGCAGATTCATTAGTTGCCGGTCCATCTGCCATTATTTTTGAAGGCACTGGCAGATATATTTACTTTTCCGACTTTAGAACTATCCGACGAATCGATCTGACTGTGCCAACCTCTGACCCCAATTACGTCAGTACGTTATTTGGCTCGTTTGATTCATCGCAAAATATAGACGGTGCACAACCAGAGTTCTGGTACTTAAATGGGTTGGCGTTGGCCCCTAATGACGCATATTTCTACGTGTCCACAGATTCAAAGGCCACAGTCCGCCGCGTGAGCCTCGGGCGTGACCTGGTCATTGGACCCCCGGCACCGACTTGCACTGCCTGTCCCGCGGGAATGACCTCGGATTTTGGATCCACGTCCCATCTCCAGTGCTTCACACCGATTATCAGGGCACCCTCGATGCACAGCACTTATACCGAATTGCTGCCCGCACCTCACAACGCGTCTTTCATCAGATATGACCTTGGCAGCGTGAAAAACATCGAAAGCGTGAACATTCTTCTGCGCGGTCGCGGTGAGAAGCACGGCGTGCAGCGCCAAGTCTCCTCATGGAACACGCTCAAGGTCAAGTACTCCGCGGTCTCGGATGATTTTGACCAAGCTTATGTGTGCGCGACGTATGACCCCGACCACGACGACGCTGTCTTCCACTCGGCCGAAACAAATCTCCTGAAAAAATCGTGCTTAGTCAAGGCGCAATACATTTTTGTGTCCGTGGACAGTGGCACGCTATCCTACGACGAAGTTCAAATCGTCCCCAGCAAGTATCAGTTTGGACCGACAGCCAAGTATACTTGGTCTCAGAACGCGGCAAACACAAACTTTATCACGCTGTGGTCCAATCTTTCCGGGACAACGTCTTGGATAGAAGGAGAAGGTGAGCGCAAGGATCCGTTCTTTTACTCACTGGATGAACATTTTAACTATGAATATTTTGACGGCCAAAACGAGCTTTTCTCGTGGCCCGAAGGCTATCTGATCGGCGGACTGACCTGGAAACAGCACTTGGCCGCCGGTGACCGCAAGCCCATGTTCCCGTCTACAGCGGCGGCGCTGCAGCCACTGGTTGCGACGTTTCCGTCCAAAACGGCCTACTTTCAGATCGAACTGCCCTTTGCCAACGTGATTTCAGAGATCCTGGTCCAACCCGGGCCGCGGTACGCTGAATGGAAAGCGGTGTGGGGCTATGCTTGGCCTGGACGCGTGAAAGTGTTTACCAGCTTTGCCGACGACTTTGATCTGGGGGTGGATTCCACTGCTGTGTTGGCCCACGAAGGGGACATTGATTATGGGACGCGTGATGCACGAGGCATACCAAGAGATGACACTTTTGAGGTTGTGTTCACCAACGGCCCGAAACGCGGCAAATTTGTGCGCATGGTCTTTGAACGGTGCACGGAATCTTTGTGTGTAAACAACCCCGATGAGGAGATTCAATTTCACGAGATACTCCAGTTCAGGGCGGGTTTGAAACCGTGTGTGTACAAATGCCAAGGTTGCTGCACTGGTGGTGCTGTTATTGGCGCGGACTCGTTTCCGTCTTTGAATTTAGCGTCCTTGTCTCAGGGACAGACGACCACTGCGAATTTGTATCTGGCGTCGGCCCAAGATTGCCAGCATACCAACGGAGATGGGCAGGCGACCATGCGGCCTTGCCCGGAAGGTCGTGAGTGCAAGACGGATGCCTATACCCTGGACTATGCTGACGGCAGGTATCAATTATCAGGCACTAGTAACAAGACGCCGACGATGCAGGTTCGTAAAGGCAAACCAACTGCGATCACGTTTCCATCGGGTCATCCTTTGGTCATCAGCGAAAACTCAGAATGGGGGGCCGCAGCATTATCTCAAAATGTCGTCACGGCAGGTTCCGTGGCTACCATCACGGTACCAGCTGGTTCCACGAAAACAGTGTTGTATTATTACTGCAGTTTGCACCTCGGAATGGGCGTGGGCAAAATCGAGATTCTGGAATCGGACGGCGCGAGGGGCACCAGCGCATGCGCCATTGACGCGGAGCAAGATTTTGCCGCAAAACAATTTGAGTTTTCTATTGGCCCCATAGAGACCAGCACGGTTTTCAAGAAGAATTTCGACGCCACGTTACCTTGGATGGTCGTGACGGATTCGATGCCCGATTATGATGTGAACAATGGCCATCTTTTGCAGACCGACCCTGCCTTGAACCAAATGAGCTCAGCGTATGTAGACGAAACTTCGGCGATTAACACTGGTGTATTCTTAGGAATCGACACGACGAGGCCACAAATCAAGAGCGCCCTAGAGCCTTTGTCTCGAGGCCACCTTCAAATTGTGGACAAGAAACCCCAAACAGTGTCTCTCTCCACAAAGGCTGGCTACATGGGACCTGGAGGCGGCACAGGCTTCGTACAGAAGATCACGGTAAACGGTGGCTGGGACCGAGTCTCGGTTGAATTGGAGCCGCATCTGGCGCTAAAGAGTGTCTGGCAGGACAATGATTCGAACATGTACCCGACTTGGACCGACAGCAGGAACGTTAAAGTTGCGTCGTTTATCACCGACAAAAAACTCGAATCAGACGATGACTGGAAGTGGATAGTCTGTGGAGAGAAGAGCGAGCAAATCCGGAACTTCCCCACGCCCTCGTTTGTGCTGGATCAGCTTACTCTGGTCGGGGATTCGCCGCCGGATTCCGTCATGGAGAACTCCAAGACCACTTACAAGTCGCGAGATATCTTTGAGAGTCAGGGTGGTTTTATCAAGAATCTTCCAAGTTTCGCCGACATCAACTGCGACCCATCCCAAGTGGCATCCACCGACTGTCGTAGCAGCTACTCTTCCACAACTGCTGCTCTGGGATATGCCAAATGTGATTTGAGCTCGGATTTGTCTGCGCAGGTAACTTGCGTGTACACCGTCAAAGACATGATCGAGCACACATTTTTGAACGCTTTCAACCGAATCAAGCAGCCCTGTGGGACTCTGCTCGGAATGGGAGCCAAGTCGTGGTATGTCAGCCCGGTCTTGCAGCCAGATCACTTTACAGACGCAACTTCGTTTTCCTTGGGCACGACGCAAAACTTTGAGTTTAACTCCAGGGGCGGGTTCACCTTGCTGCTGAAAACAAAGGATCTCGGAACGGCAGAATACGGGACCTATTTCAAGTTGTGGGTCGACGATGTCGTTATAATCTGGGTCGCTGTAAAGACTGGGACCAAATTAATGGTTCAAGTGCAAAACTACGCTACCAGCAAAACCTGTCAGTTTGATAGTTATGTGCGCACATGGGGGGTTATAGAGCAAGCCATCACTTACGACGACGCTACCAAAACATTAAAAGCTTCGGGTGAATCGATTTCGTTCAATAATCAAGCCGGCGTTTTGGTTGAAGCATCCAGGACGCCGATCTCCTACTCCACCAGTTGTGGTGCGGACTTTTCTTTGCCAGACGTTAATCTAAACGACTATGCGTCCAGTGCTATCGTGCACGAAGTCGGAGGTTCAGGGAAGAATTTGAAGGCCGACCTGTACGGGGTTGTGCTCTTTGACGAGCCCTTGACCAGTACCCAGACTACGCCATTGATCGCTGCCTTTGATGATGCTGCACATGCTACTTATTCTGCCGGCGCGGCGCCGAGCACCAGTCGTGCCACTGCCTCGGCCCTAGCTGAGTTCCAAGCACATATAGACACTCAGTACTCGTGTATACAATATGGGGTCGAGGTCGATAAATTAACACTTTCCGCTGCATCTTTTACAAGGGGCCTCATCGAGCGCACACCTGTCATTGCCAACCATTTAGATACAGCCCCGGTGTTGTTAAATAAGGGCAAGGCGTCCGTGTGCCACACGGATTTGCTCGGGGCACAGGTTGACACCGGGAGCGGCTCGACCGCGCGTTTTTTGCCCCGACGTGATTATTCGATTGCTTCAAACCCAGCAACCGGTTATGATCAAAAAGGTTCACTCGCTTACGGCGGCTTTGACGGTATGCCGTGCTCAATTGACACTGGGTTGGCCGATTCCGATGCCGAAGAGGCGTTTTTGACAGAGAAGACCCTGCAGGAGGTGCTGGACTTGTTTAATGACAAAAAGGACTGTGTTTGTGGCCTGATATTTACAGGATTTGCATCAAACGGAACGGCGGTGAAACAGACTTTCCGAGTGGAGCGAACGGACGTAACTGAAGGTGATGGCCACGAGCATTCTTACGTGACTCCGCTATCTACAGCTGACGCGCAGGCTGGCCACGTGTTGGGCCGAGCATATGTGCAATTGGACAAGACCATTCGTGTATACGAGTCCGACCCAGGCACAAACGTGTACGGTGCCACGACCAAAGCACTCCCGGGTGAGTACAAAATCTGTCAGGATGAGTCTGATGTTGATTCGATTAATGGCGACATGGACAAGAAAAACCCAAATGTCCTGGACGGCCGTGTGATCAGTCTCGGTAAAACACCACGGCCAACCTACCAGCCGGGTGTCGATGGCCTAGTCCAGGGCTCCTATCAAAACAGCGTCCACTGGCCAGATGACCAGTGTTCCTACATGAAACCGCATCTTTTTGTGCACAATACCATCGACGACGATCTTACTTGGTCACTAATGTTGAAATCAAATGCTGTCTTTGCGCCCATGGGAGTAATTGAGGATTTGGATAATACTGGTGTCTTTCAATGGATGTATGACGAAAATGATTTGGATGCACAAAAAAATCCAAGCTTTGACAACGTATGTGAAAAAGATGTCCTGAACCACAACCTACCCAAGACCGTTCCGTGTAAGTGGACACCGGCATATGGTGAGGTGCACCAAAAGCAGACATGTGCGGATAAGGATACATGGTCCAGCACGCGGTTAGCTTGTCCAAATGACAATCCAACAATATTCCCGGGTCATTGGTATGGTCATAGAGGGCGATGTTCTGTATTGACATACGCGAACAGATACGGCAACATGAATTGTAACGAGTATTGTGCGATGCAAGGCAAAGAATGCCATACTGCCTGGTTGAGTCATGAATTTAACTGCTATTCACATATTTCGACTACTCTTAGTTGTTCGTATTATTATACATGGGCTGGCCACAATACCAGGTATGTAGGCTGTGATTGCTCTGGTGGCGACCTGCCACTGGCAACAGATACAGATGTCGCCGAAATTGAATTCGATGCAAGCGTGAAAAGTGGCAGTGCATTTATTGACAAGCTTTACGTTCCCGAGAAAGGATGGCAGTACTTTTTGTTCTTCCAGCACAAGGACGTGTTAGACAAGTACTACATATTGCCCATGCCTGCAAATCCCGGTCCCGCACACGTTTTAACACCTGGTGGTATGCTCATCGGCGGGCGCGGGGGTGTGGGTGTGTCAGCCGAGCGCTGCCCAGTTTCCGGAAATTACTTCAACGAAAAGGGCGTTCTCTCCTGGAAGCCCACCATTGAAAGTTCCGCCAGCGATTTCTACCTCTACCACATGTTCCTTGTGGGAGAATCGTACTCGTGCAAGTCACACAACTGTATCGATAGCTATGTGTACGATGTCCCGGCTGAAATGACGAAGATGCGCAACGCCAAAATCGATCCGGACAGCAACCCCCCGCTTCTCATTATGCAGGGCAGCCGGTTTGCGCTCTCGGAACTTCCGAAGGTGCCCTTTGCGATGCTCGACAACTGTTTAACCGTCGCTCTCGCGGCGCCCTCGTTCTTCAACGGCCAGATTCTGACCAAGTATTACTCTACGCGGACAATCGCTACCTTTGCCCAGGACTTTGGTAATTTTGACGAATGCCTGGGCTGTGTGAGTGGAGTCTGTAACTCTGGAGTGCTCCCGTGCAAGTACTACGACACGGCACAGAGCAAGACGTTTTACACGATGCGGGTATACAAGGGTGACCTTCCGGCTGCGCTGCTCACGTTTTGGCTCTCCAATTCAGCCGACGCCACGACTGCCGATGGCGTCACGCTCGAGGCTTATGCCGTAACTCACCCTGGCAAGCCCGAGCAAAGCTTGTCGACGGAAACAGAAACCTACGCAACCGGCGACAAGCTATTCACGACCGAGAACAAACAGTGTGCTGACGGTGCAAGACGGCGGCGCAACCTCTTGTCCTGGAAAACAGCTTCCAAAAACACAAGAAAAATAAGAAAACAGTTCCAGAATCTTGTCAAAAGGGCACGCGGTTTGCGTCGCCGGCAGCAAGTTTCTGTGGACACCGAGAAGGACACTTACTCCGTCAGTGTGCGGGATCCACCCAAGCCCAGCCGCATGCGCAAGCTCTTGACCATTGGCTCCGGAGACGATGATTTGAAATCTTCTACTAGCACGCGCATGCAGCGCGAGGTGACTAGCATCGATGGCAACCGCGTGATGGCGGATACTGTGTGTGGGTCGTCGGGAAAAATCTGTGAGCTCTTGCGCGTTGGTATTGACATCGACGACGACACGTACTGTCTGCCCGAGTGGCAGGTCATTGACCACATCAATAGCAGGCTGTCAAAGCTCAGGGCGACCAAGGAGGACGGGTGGAAAATGCAGACTGTCAGTGTCTACAGGCCCGAGATGCTGGAGAAGTGCTTCCACTCAACCGTGTTTGCGCGCAGGCGGCGGCTGTTTTCTGTAAACCCAGTCAATGTCGCCACTGCTTATGTTGCTCTGAATGATGCCCTTGATAACAGTGTCCAGTGTACTTCAGGTAATGAGTGTGCTGTGTACCTAAACGTTGCAGACACCGATATCGGGAAAAAGGGCATTCACAGCGTGCACATGGTTACGGAACCCAACGGGGATGTCGGCGTGCGGATTTGTTTCGGGGGCCCTGAGTGCTACAGCCGCATCGACATTGCGAATCACACACAGATGTCGCAAATCCCGGTCACCGTGGACTCCGACGCACCCTCGCCGTGGGCCATCGTTGCCGTGGTGGCCATTGTGATCCTTGTCATTATCGGTTGTTTCTTGGGCAAAAAGTGGTACGACAGTTCGTACAGCTACAAGAAGGCACCGACAATGGACCCGGATTATGCTGACACGAACCAGCAATATGTCCAGCACCAGAACTATTACGGCAACGGCTACCCCCAGAATTACTGGGACCCGCGGTCGCAGCAATATACCCCTCCCAATTATCTGCCGGAGAATTACCCCGCGCAACAGCACCACGCGCCGGGCATTGTCTGGTATTAGTTATGTCTTGGCACTGCTTGATTATACCTGAAAAGTGCATCTTTTTACGAATAAAATTAATTACAAAATATATTTTGCCCCGGTTGCCCAATGCTACAAGCCTACTGTTTTGTGTCGCGTGCGTTTTATCACAAAAATTAATCACATAAAGTGCTTTTGCCCCCGCTCGCTCCTTCTGTCTGCCTCGTGTGTCTTGGGTTTATCATTATGCTCTTATTTGCAGAAAAATCCATCTCAAAAACAGTACATCTGCGTTTTCATGCAGATCGGCGCTTCACATGCAAATAAAATACTATATAAGCTGAGGTCGTTATGTCGTGTACGAAAGTAGGTTGAATCTCTCACCATGGCGGAGTCGAAGCCGAATATTATCATGCGGTTTTTCACAGGAATCGACGAAAAGAATCGCGCCGAAAGGCTGCTTATTGCCCATGTGTTCCTGCTCACTCTTGTGACCTTTTGGCAGCTGGCGTACACCCAGACGTACATTACGGCGTCTCATGACCTTGTTAAGCTGACGCATGGGTTAACGAATACGACTTGGTTGGAAGCAAAACACAGCAAGGTCCTTGGTGAAGTGTGGCCACTGAGCAGTATTGCTGATGGTGAGAAGCCAGCTGCAGGCGATGCTCTGGTAAAATATCTGCATTACTCCTGCGTGCCCATCTGGAAGACTGTGCAGCATGAGCAGACGTGGTTACGTCTCCTTCTTCTCGTGGCAGCGGCTTTCTACGGCCTTTACTGCCTGACGTACCTCTGGAAGGTTGCCTTCAAGAAGGAGCAGTCTGACCTCTCGCCCATGGAGAAGCGCATTGAGGTGACGATCTGGACTATTACGCAGTTGGCTGAAGTGTTTTTCATCGTGTATGGCATCGTTGGATTCTTCAATCTCTACACCAACATCCTGACCCCCATCACGTACAACCGCGCGCAGATGTATACGAATAGCAAGCACGACATGGGGGTCATTGCTGCGGACCACATGGTGACCAACACCGCCGCCACCCAGCCAAAGAATGATAATGTGTATGTGATGCCCAACAACGCTCACTGCTTTGCCATGGACCAGCTCCTTGGCGGAAATCTCTGGGGCAAGCACACGCCGTTTATCCACGACAAAAGCTTAAATGATTCAATTTTGATGATAATTATTTTCATCTCCGTGTTCGTTCGGTATCTACTGACTTCGCTCCACATCTTCAACTTCCCTGATCACCTTGTCAAGTACGGCATCATGAACCGCGAGGCTGCTCCCGCTGCTGCTACTGGCTACCCCGGCGCACCCGCAGGTGCACTCTACAACGTCGTGGCGATGCGCTAAATGAGCACCTGAGACTAGTAAGCAGTAGTTTATTATCATATTCGAAATAAAAATCAAAGCAAAAAGACCCTATATCTCTTGATTATCAGAACCAAAAGTGAGTAGATGCGAGAAACGCCAGCCCCATGGCAAAAAAACTGGCGACTCTGTAGACTCGTTCAATTTGCAAAAGAATCAACGCAAAAACAAAAATAAATTCCAGGCGTGGTATATATATATATAATTTCAAGTCGTTTTTTGTGGCGAGGGCGGTGTATGCATGAATCGACTACAGAATACAGGCAGAAACAGACAAGATGAAATTCTTTCAAGCGTCCCTTGCGTCTTGCCTTCAGAAGAGAATGCGCTAACCGGCGGCAGTTTGTGGGAGACAGACGCAGTTACCAAACCTAAATTGTCTTTTATGCAGTTTTACAACCCGCACACGATCTACAGTCTCTTTATCTTTTACGTGTTTACAAAGGGGATGACAGCCGGAGTGGGGATTTTGTACTTGATGCAAGTTTCCTTTTGCCGTAAGACACTTGGCGTGGATGCACGACAGTGCCAGATCATGGGCGTGATTGCTTCTGTTCCGTGGTGTTTACGCGGGGTAATTGCTGTTTTGTTGTGTCGGTGGAAGAAAAAAGTAGCACCGAGCGAAGGCATGACGCAGTACTACAAGTCCTCTGAGGCACTTTTCATTGTTGTAGCGTGTATCTTCTGTAACATTTGTTTATTTTGCCTGGCCTTGGGGAGTTTCGGCAGTGTGTTTTCCGGCGTGCTGCTGGGCGGGGTCAATCTCGGTATTTGTGTACTGGATGTGATTTATTCGGGCGTGTATAGCCGCTTGGTCAACAAAGGTCGTAAAGCGAGCGCAGAAGCTCAAGAAAATGGAAAGCCGGCAGAAACAAATGACCACGCCAAGACGCTGATTTTTCTGTCTGCGACGTCGTACCAGTTGGGCGCGATTTTAGCTGCTGCAACGGTAGGCCCTACAGTAGAATTTTTCGACCCCCGCTTAATTTTTTTTGTCGCTGCTGCACTAGTCTCTACAAACCTGATCCCTGTCTTCTTTGACCTTTTGGGCGAAATTGATGTGAGCACGGTTCTCGAAGGCAATGCCGGCTTCCTCAAACAATATCAAAGATTTAAATACGTCGCAATACTGACGGGATTGCTGGCGGTGTGCAATTCGACGTTGAGCATCATGCTGCAAGAGTCGCACTCGCTTGCCGCATATGCATTCCTGTCGTTGGTTATTTTATTGGCATACAATTACTCAGAGTTCAGAGTGGATACATTCGACCCCAATATTTCGCAGAAAGAAGTGCAGCATATGCTGATAGCGTCAAGCGAAAACAATTACACAAAGTTTTACGCGACAGGTGTGACCATCATACTGCTGCAGACGGCGTTGTTTGGCAACATTTATGCCGCCGAGGCTTACTTCCTGACGGAGCGAGATAACTGCCCCAAAAGCATGCCGAGATTTTCATACATTGATTTCAACACGGTGTGTGTTTTGCACTAGCTTTGTTTGACAATCCAGTTTGGTTGCTGGCGCTGTGTTCTGACGCAGGGTTGTGTTGGCAGGTGGGTGCAATCATTAGCGCTATCAGCGGGTGGGTTGGTATTCAGTTGTTCCGCAAGTTTTTTACTGACTACTCCCTGCGGCAAATGTTTGTGACGACAACGTGGCTGCAAATTTGTATTCGAAGCATTCGCGCGCTTATGCCGCTGGGTCTTTTCCAAAGTGGCGGTGGCGGAAACTGGCCCTTTTTTGTCGTGGTCTACTGCATTCTGAGCCCGGTGGCCACGTACATTTACACAATGCCATCTCTGATGCTCGTTCCGCACATGATTCCGCCTGAGTTTTCGACAGTTGGATTCGCAACAATGGTAAGTCTGCAGAGCTACTCTCGGGTCGCGGCGATTCAGTTCGGGCTGCTGGCGATAGAGCTTTCTGACCTGCAGCGGCGTAGCGACTGTGACTTTTGCAACCTTTGGCTGATACAAATAGCAATGCAAGTCGGGCTCCCTTTGCTGTGCATTCCGCTGCTTTATACCTTTATGCCAAAAACTAAGCTGTGAACCCAGTAGATCATAGTATGATTGGATTGGATTGTAATAAAGCACGCCTTGAAATTGAGTCGCGTGGTGTGACATAACACAAAACAGATCTGAATTTTGACACCAGACGACAAAAACGTACACAGTGGATTTGAAATAAATAGTAAAGACACCACTCCGTCGTCACTGTATATAAACGTCAACACCAGTCTGAATGTCCTAACACGTATAGAGACTAATGGAGTTAGAAGCGCCTCCTCAAGTCCAAGATGTTTTAGACGAGACTACTCCTGTCAAACAAAGGAAGAAACCCGACGTCGCAAAGATTTTATGTAACAGGCCTAAGATTGAATCGGACGGCACAGTCGTCTTGACTGATTATTTTGATTTCTTGTTTCCGACCGAGAAAGAATATGAAGATTTTTTCCAAAAGTACTTTACTCAGTCTGTGAAGTACAAACAGAAAAAACGGGAGCAAATACAAAAAGAGGAGAGGGAAAAAAAAGCCGCGGAAAATATCAGCTTTCTACAAAACATGATTGACCGTGTCTGTGAAGCCTACAATTATTCTCCTGAAAGTGCAGAGTTCAAGGAAATCCTGCGATCCGTGGATGACAAGCAAATCCGCTTGTATGCTGACAAGTACAAACTGGAGGGGGTGTTGAAGAAAATAGATTTCAAAAAATATTTGGAAATGTTGCAACGTTTACGCACTAATACACCCGGCATGGACTTTGATGTTTTGTTCAAGGAGGAGAAACTCACTCTGCAACCCATGAAACTGGGTCTTGAGATCAAAAACAAAATCAGGAATCTTTGCGGGTTGCTTCCTGTAGACGCAATGGAAAGGAAGAAGGAGCGAAAATTCAGAATCAAGAAATCACAGCGAAAACAAAGTCGAAGAAGGAAGACAGAACGCATGACCCTGGAAGATCAAAAACGGCAATCCGGTAAAGTGGGACAACACAGGTGGGCTGAAAAGTGGGAGCCGGACGAGGCAGCTGTAGACTCTGAGGAAACGATCAGCATTGAAGGCGAAGGGGAATCAGACTGGAAACTACCGGAAACGATGAGTGATGGTTGCATTTCCATCCCAATCCCGTTGTCGGCCTTGGAGTGGAAACTGGTGTCGTTTCAAGGAAAGCGGCCGGATGTGGATTACTACGAATTCAAAGTTTCGGCAGAGTCGGCGGGCACAAACACGATGCAAAAATTGACGTGGTCTTGGGAGGACACTTCTCGCATTTTCTCGCAGGACAAGGCAAAAAGCTTGCAAGACTTTTTACAGGAGTCGGTGGCCACGGCATACGGACGCTGCGCCATACACATTTGCTACGACTTTGATGGGCGGCAGCAAATACGGGAGCCAATGAAGCCAGAGCACAGAGGCCTCTATGGCAAACGTTTGAAAATCGGTGACCATGTTTATAAAAGGCTCGAGGCAAACAAATGTGCAGTCAGCGGCGCTCGTTTGCGCAAGAGCGACGAGATTTTTACGTGTGAGTTTTGCAAAATTCAACTCAGCTCCGAGATCTTTACGGTGCTAAACGGCGGGTTACAAGACCCGCAGCAGCGTTTTTGTCTGGTGGACAAAACCCAGTTGTTCGATATAAACGTAGATCAAATGTTGCCCGGCACTTTACAGAAGTTTGTGGAATTGGAGCAAAGTTACGAAGAATACAGAAGCGAGCAGACTCAAGCTGAACCGACAGCGCAAGACGTGCAAGAAGGCGACGAGATTGAGATCAGCGAGTTTTTCTGCTTCTGGCGAGTCAACTTTGAGCGGGGCCAAGGTTCGCAATACTTGCAACAATATCACTTTTTGGTCTTTGAAAAAGATGCGGAATTATTTGATAAGATACCAGATGGCAGCAACATTGACGACAATGACGTGAAGAAGGCCTTCAATCAATTCAACAATGTTATCCGGGTGAAAATGAAGAGAACTGGCAACCGGTTACCTTGGGATAAGAACCTGAAAGTCGAAATGGCAAACGGTCAACAAAAAATGTTGGCGATGTATGAGGTGCAGCTACAAAACGACACGAATGATTTTTTTGAATATAATTACGAGAATCCAGTCGACTATATTGCTTGGAATCATTGGTACAAGTTCAGATACAACGAATGGGAAGGAAAAGATTTCGAAGAGCTGCAAGGCCCCCCTTTTATTGAGTCGTGCATTGGACGTGACGGTGAGCATTATCAAATAACATTCAGCGTTGAACATAGCCTTCAACACACTGAAAAATTCAGCATGACGTTGTCTCCGGGCGAAAACGGCCTTTCTATGAGCAATATCAACATCAAGTTTGATAGTGACGACGTTCAGGGTAAAAACCCTTGTTTTCCAATGACGGGCACTCCAAAGCTTGAAATTTTTCAGGACCTACAGCAGTTACCTTCGGATTCTGATTCCAAGGACATCAAAGCCGGTTTGGTCTGGATGATTCCAAACAGCGACTTTTTTGCTAATAATGTCCGTGGTAAGTATTCTCAAATTTCCACGCCACAAACTGTGCAGGACGCTAGCACCTTTCGCCTAAAGTTCACTATGCACGAAATGAAGGGCTTGGTGCAGAGCCTGTGGGCCGGCCAATGGCCTCACATTGAGTCCTATTTCATGTACGAAAATCGACCTTTTATTCCCGTTAGTTTCATGAAACGTACCCCTGTCGCACACGTAGGTGGTGGGTGTATGTATGTGCCGGAGAACTCGGGAGTGTTTTGCGAACCAGAGAATACTGCGTTGTTGTTGCAGACAGCACTGGAACAAAGAAGATTCAGCAAGGCGGAGCCGACGGTATTTTTGTTCCACAACATAAAACTGCAAGAAGAGTTTGACGAAGTCAAACAAGATCTAGATTACGTGGATGACCTTGACTTTCTGATAGGAAATGGATCAAACGACCCAAAAGAACAGAAATTGATATCCAGATATCAATATTTGGATGCGCGGCGGAAGGACGAAGAATTCCTCGCCAAGGTCATAAAAATCCAAGACGACAACATAACTCTAGAATATCTCGAGGACTCGCAAAACCTCTCAGGCTCACAAACCATTGAAGAATTCTTGATCGACGGGTACGGGAAAGATCATACAGATTTTGTGAGCCATATTGTGTCGGATCTGCATGCAAAGGGCATATTTTTTGCGAGTGACATTGACAGTGAGTATCTGACAGAAATGTGGACGGCCAACTCTTCACCGCAATATCACAGCGTCCTAGAGGGGTTGCAAAGTGCCAAGCTTGAGCACGATGAGCTGGCAAAAACGTTTTGGAAAAGGGGAGACCAGAAAGATTTGCGCGTAAGCGATCATGTCTGTGTCCTTGCGATGCAGATCCCCATCAACAAGTATGACTGGAAATTTGCAGAGAATTTTGTGATCTGGGACGACTGTCCGTCTCGGAAATTCGACGACAACATAGTGGGCTTTGAAACGACAGAGGAAAACGCGAAAGAACTCGGGCAGTACGCTGAAGTAGTCAAGAATCTTTGTCCACACTGCCAAGACGTTATGATTCACCGACAATACAGCGAGGCAAATGTCCTCCATCCCAGAACGCGTTTTGAGCTTATGCAGTGCCTCTACCACCAATACGAGCGCGAGAGTGAACGGCACAGAAATCACGAGTATCTCACGCGGTCTGAGTGCATGGACGAGAATCAGAGCAAAACGAATACCAATACAAAAAAAAACAGAAACACCAGGAAGAGTGCCAGAAATAAAAAGACCACCGAGAGCGCCTCCACCGAGATCAACTTACTTGACGCGATGCAGCAAATGGATCTGGTGTACGTCAAATACCACGCCCCGGCGAATGAATGGCGGTACGTGGAGTCTTTCGACGAGCTGCAGGACGAGGGAATTTTTTGTCAGAAATGCCAGAAACGAGGCATGTTCTTGTTCCACAAAACGTCCGTGTGCCCCTACAAGCAAGTGACCGGGGACTTTGCGACTGAGAATTTCATCATGGGTGACATTGGTTGGAAGAATATCGAAAAGATGCATGAGATCGTACGGGGCGTCAAGGTGCAAAACATGAACCTGCAAACGCTGCGTTTCAAACTTTTTTCCAACTGGGAGCTGTACGTCAACGCCAGGCGCTTGTACCGGCAGAACAGGCTATTCCTGCTTGCAAACGGGTTTGACCCGCGTCAAAAGCTGCTGGGTAACCAGAATGGGGACGAGGAAATCGGCGACGACGACGAGGACAGGAACAATAGCCGTGGTATTTTGGCCCTGAGGGCGCAGCGTGAAATGGCGGACCAGTATAAACTCATGAAAATGTACTGTCAGACGCAAGCACACATGGAGCTCGATACAAATTTGAATGATTTTTGGAACGATCCAGTTGAGAGAGCGATGTTTGAGTCGTTCAAAAATCTAAAGAAGCACGGCCTTGCCAGTTTAGAGGAGCTTGTGGCAGGTGGGGCCATGAAACCACCAGAAGAGGAATGGGGACGGGACGTCTCTGTGCACTCTGCTCTGAACAGTATTGTGGAACAGAACGACTGCTTATGGGAGATTTGGAGCCAAAAGATTGGAAAAATCGCACACAATTTCGACCCGGATTTGACTCACGAGGCTGGTATGAACATGGTGAGAGATATTTTGAAAATTCGGCACAACGCCGGGGCCGATGCCGTGGGGGGCGATGATGATCATCAGTGGGAGGAAGGGCAGGAAATAGAGGATGATGGCGACGATGACATTGAGTTTCACGACACCGTTGCGGAGACGTTTGACGCGAATGTCGTGTCGTACGAAAATTGCGAAGACATTGCTGTGTTCAAGGTGTATGACAAACTCACGGAAACAAAGGAAAATAGGCCCAAATTTGGTCTGCGGTGGCTCCGTCTTGATGATGATACGTCCGATGCTTTGGTGAAAAAACAAAAGCAACAGGACGATGCAGTCAGAGCCGAAGGTGAGCTGAAAATTCAGAAGATTAAACACAACAATATGACGAAATACCTTGTTAACAACCTTGTGCCAGTGAATCGGATCATAACCATTCGTGTCATTCATTTTTGGTTGAATGTCTTGTTTCAATGTGAGGAAACAAAAGATTCAGACAAAAAAAAATTTTCGAATCAAATTCTTGAAAACTTCAAGACAAATGACTGTTACTATCTATCTGAGAACAAAATCGAGAGAGCAGGAGTGGCGATGGATATGGACAATAAAGAAAAGGGGTGGCGCAACCGTCAAATTGTGTTTCAAGCGCTGCTGAGTAGACTTGATGCGGGGTTTGAAGACCTGAACGAATCTGTGAATCAAAGCATCGAGTCTGTCATGACGGGTGCCTGTGATTTGAAGCCGCAAGACGTGCATGTGCACCCTTCAGACAAACTTCTGCGAAATATTGAGCGCATGTTTCAAGATCATATTCTGCGCGACAGAGATGTGTTGAACAATGAATTACGTATCCCCATTGACGAGCTCTTTGCTTGTTTCTACGATCAGGGCCACGCCGATGCGTTGAAAAAAGACATTGAAATGTTGAAGGCAGAAGGCGACGACCCCTTGAGACTGGATAAAGTTACGTATTTCCTCTATGTTATTGCCAACATAATCCATGGAAAAAGGTTTGAGGTGGACACTGAGACTGTGTATATGCTCAAGAGAACACCAGACACAACCCCGGAATCAGCAAACGGGAACTTTCAACTGCAATGGGTCAAGGCCAATAAAGATCAATTAGAATATGTTTTGAAGGCGGGTAATAGCATGCATATAAGGTCTGTACCAAATGATATTATGCAGAAGCCAGAGATAGAGTCGGTACTGAAGGAAGAATGGGACGAAGCCATCGTATTGAAACAAGAAGATGCCAAACAAGTCAGTGCCATTTTTCCTGAAATGTTTCCAATCCTGATTCATGATAATCAAGGGCATGCTTTAGACCCGCGCAGACCTGATTCTGAATTCAGAAGCTTCGAGAAAGATGGGCCATCTTACAAAATGATTCCACGCGACCAAGACACTTTGAACCATTGCTGGAAAAATCTGCTCGAAGAGGCATTCACGCCCGTTGCCGCTGAGACATTTGACGACAAAGAGGTTTTGAATTGGGACGGACGGATGCCCGTGGAGTCCCATGCGAAATCCCCGATTGAATCAAACACTGTGATCAGAATTGAAAATGAAGCCATGCGGTTTTTGATAAAAAGAAACCTGATTGACCTTGAAATGGACATCGACACGAACGTACTATTCGCAGACGATGATTTTGAAGACAATATGCAAAACGTCAAGAATGTATTGCAGGCGTTTTTTTCCAACGCATTCGACACCACCCCAGATGAGATTATTTGTTCTTGGGAAATGATTCAAGATTCAGTCCGAGTCTTTGTGAAGTCGGCCCGGATAGGAATTAATCAAAGTTTTGCACTCACTGCTTTGAGCGTGGAATCCGAAGAAACATTCAAAAATAGCGTTGTCATGAACGCCAAGACAGATCGAGTTCTAACCAAGGAAATGCAAAACATGCTCAGATCTGAACTCAAAACCGTCCTGGAAGACATCTGTGCTGATTTGTCTCAATTTTCTGACATTTGTGACAAGATCGAAAAAGTCACGCTACCAAACAACTCAAGAATGATTTCAGAGGACCCTAACGTTTTATGGAACACGCTGATCACGATGCACTGCGGAAACAAAGATGCGCAAAATTCCACGATGCAATTTATTCAAGACAACAGAAATGCCTTCATCACCAAATTATACGAACAAGTCAATGACCCTAGCAACACTCTTTACCAGTTTAAGTTTATATCCGTGGAAACCAAAAACACGAAGAGTTCCTTGTTTGTGTATATTGTAGTACAGAGTTCCTCACGAATCCCAAAGAAAATGAGAGAAATGATTGAAACCCACTTACATGATGTTTACGAGGAATATAATGTGACAAAAGTATCCTTAGATACTTCCAAAAAACAGGAAGTCGATTCAAGGACGGACGGGGGTGAACAAGACGTTTTCGTACGAGTTATTTTAGAGACAAAAGACGCAGAAAAAAAAGTCCGCGAAATGCTCATGGAACACCAAGGCACTGTCATCGCCAAACTGAATGAACTTTTACAAGAGGGTATCGAAGAAGAAGGCAAAATTTACCCTGTGCTCATCAGTGATGACAAAGACATAGAACAGAACGAAGAGCTGCTTCGGCGGCAACTTAACGACGCACTCTGGAGTAAGTTCAACAAAAAGAAATTGCGCAAAACAAAAACACCAAACAGCATTGTTTCGAGTGATATCAAGTTTAACGCCATGCATGAAGAGAACGGCGACGCCATCATCGTTGAAAATTTTCATCTTCCTAACAAAGATTTTTTTGTCGGTAGAATCACGGCAGTCCGCGATGAAGAGAATATGTTTTTTGTGTACTTCCCAGACTTGCAGCACACGCTGTGCGTAAACTTAACCGTTTGGCAGAAGCACAATGACATCGAGTTGGGCTGGGGCTTGAAAAAGTTTATTGATTTTGACTTTTTCTTGTACCAGCCAGTGGTAGCGGCCGTAAATCACGATGACGAACATGGCACCAACGTCTCTGCCGGGACTGTCGGTAGGGTTTCAAAAATCACTGACGTTTTCCTCACCATTAACTGGGGCAACCGGGACGTGACTGTGTCGCAGTACAGCACCGCAACGAAAGAGTTTAGCTTGCTCATCGACTTTAATCCCGATACCCCGGGCAACTATTATGAGGCAGATAAGTTCTCCCCCGAGCCGGCGCGGACGCGTGATTACGAAACGGCGCTGAAAACCTTTGTGTATGACGCGGACGCGGACGCCGAATTCAATCCGTTTTTCTACACCACGCGATTGCAGCCCACCATATTTGAGAGTTTGAGTGCAAACGAAATTATAAACAAGGAGATTGTGCCCCACGACATTCAGGTATTGATGACCAGTGCCATCCACGAATATGATATCATGAAACTGATATCGACGCAAGAGTCGCTGTCGGGAACCCGCAGTTCGTCCGCCGCCAGTGGTAGATACGATGAAGATCTGGATTCTCCACAGGAATTCCTGGCGTTTGTGTCAGACATCAAAGAATCCATGAGCCAATCCCTTTACAATCAAACGCGGAATGTCTTTAACACATACAGAAAATCGTATGCCCTCACAAATGACTCGACCTTGAATATATGTGATGTGATTCAAGAGGAAAAACTGAAACAGGAGTGGAGGCGCATCTCAAACAATTTCAGAAACAGCAAGCAGGATCTACTGGGAATTCTTGAAGATTTAGGATTGGACAATCAAGACTCGCTCAAAAAGTGTCAGATTTTCCTCGAATGGAGTAAAGCGAGAAACCCCGCAAAAGAAAGTGTTGACGCGTTCCACAAATATTGCAACTGGATCGTGAACTATGAGAAGAAGAAGCTTGATGATGAGGAGGCCATGCCGGAGTACTGCGATGCTGTATATCTCAGGAAAATTGCGGCGGACTCAAGTGTCTTACATGCAAGAAAGCAGTTTGAGACAAAACTACTTGAACTGGAACAAGGAATGCTTCTTGAGGATGAGACAATTAACACAAACGTTGTGTGGCAGGAAATGCTGCAGGAAGGCTCAGTCGTGGGGCAAAATAATCCACCGCCGTGCATATTTTTTGAACCCGGTCATGGTTACGAGTGTAAACTCAGCGAATATTTTTTCTTTACGCTGAAGCGCGTCGCACGCTTGCGCAGTCAAATGCATGAAGCAGAGGACATAGCAGCCAACAGCGGGGTATTGCTTAAAAACATGTACGGAAAAATCGTGAATTTCTTGCGTGGGATATGCACCAAAAAAAAGTTCATGCCAACACTAAATAAACTGTGTGAACTTCACATGGACGATGGGGATCCATTTGAAACGACACTAACAAAAATCATTCAGAAAATGGAAGAGTTGTCAAAAGTCGAAGGTATCCCGAACCTGAAACGGGTTGCTGAGAATTTTAAAGGTTACTTTGATTTTCTACTGAATTTGAATACAGAAGGGGTCATCGATGACACTTTATACGAAGGCGAGTCCTTTGTAATATTCGACCCTTTATGCCTAAACTCTATTGTTGACATGTTTGAATATTTCATCGCAAATGACGTGCAAGACAGTGCGTTTCCCTTTGCGCTCGGCATTTGGAAGGAAATCATGAGAGTTTTGACGAAATACTTCAAGGACGACAACCAGTTTGGCCCGTACTCAAAATTTGATGAGGTCATGACGCAGGAGAATTTGATACGTGTGCTTAAGCTTATTATGCAATGGTATACACATACTTTCTTTGTGAAATCAAAAATTGATGACAGGAAAAAAACTGCGATTCATTGCAAAATTTATCTAAACGACGATGACATGTCAGAGTCTGGAGACGAGGATCATAGTAATGATGATGCTGAATATTTTGGAGGCGAAGCCAGCGATGAAGACGATATTGATGATGATGATGGTGATGATGATGGTGATGATAGTGATGATGATGTAGAACCCGACGACAATGACGACTTGCAATATGCTGAAAATCTGCGCCATGTTGCTGAAGATCTTGGAGATGAACCCGGTGATGAAGATGATAATGATGATGATGTAGAACTCGATGACAATCACGACTTGGGGCAATTTTCTGAAACGGGGGACGACAGCGATTCTGACGATGAAGAATTGCATTCGCTGGAGCCGCTGAAAAAAGAAATAGTTTCGTATGTAAATGATGTATTTTTGAATAACAATGCCACAATCAAGAATTCTTGGGATCCACACAGTGCCAATACAGGATCGGCGTTGTATGATTTTTACGTGCACGACTCAGATGATTCATTATGGAAACGAATACCAGCAAATTCAATGAATAGTCAATTGCACAGCGGTGAAATATGCGAATTCAAAGTGTATAACACTGAAAATGAACAAGAGGAATGGGTTTCGGGCACTGTGAAGGATATCATGCGTTCAGACCAGGCAGACGAGTCTGTGTTCAAGTTTAGTGCAGAATTAATGTTGCCCCCGCATATTGTGCAGTCTTCGTTTAGAGATAGAACTATATTATTTCTACAATTTCTCCAAAAATTCAAAGATAAAAAATTGATAACGTCGACACTATACGACCAGATCAAAAATATATTTTCCGGACCAGGTTACGATGTGACACTGGCTCAACTCATCCTAGAAGCATTTGACGACATCGAAGAAACGAATGATGGGTTGGAACAATTCATTCAAAGTGACACTTTCAGCCCCTTTTTGTCGGGTAAAAACACTCAAACCTTTGACGAAGCTATAGCAAACTTTGCGCAGTATGGCATGCCAGAGGGTGCACCTACAGTTTTTCATGTAGAAGGTGACGGTAGCCCGGAAGACGCACCCGGAATCAGCGGCCTTGCGGTGGGGGCACCTCCAGTGTTTCCTGTGGAAGGTGACGGTAGCCTGGAAGACGCACCCGGAATCAGCGGCCTTTCAGCAGCAGCACCGGCTAGTGAATTGATGCAAGAAGCAGGCATAGTAAATAAAACAGAGAAAATGCGGCAAAAATGCCAAGATATCCTAGAGCAATGTGAAAATGCTAACTACGCCTGGCTATTGGAAAGGAGTGTGCGGTTGCATAATCACGCCAAGATGAAAAGTGTGTTTTATGAATATGTCCTGAAAGCAGACGTGTTTCAAACCAACACGGCCTTGAAGTACAATTACGATCGCTTAAAAGACTATCTACGGGAATGCTTCCACCAAGGCAAGTCAACCAAAATGTACAAGATGCCCGCATTTTTCCAAGACTTTCACCGAATCGGTAATGAGAACAAGTATGAGGCGTCGTTATACGAAAAGTCAAACAATCAGGTTACATTGAAGATCAACTTTGTGGATTTTGTTCGGAAGATTTTGAACGATGACGGTATTTTCCAGAAGGAACAGGAACTTGCACACGCTATCGAAATGGCCAAAGTAAAAATTCACGAGACATACGATTACCAGAACAAGACCGATTTTTCAACCTTCAAAGGAACTGTTTTTCCAGACTCCAGAATTCAAGGATTCATCATGTGTTTTGCCAAGTACCTTGATTATTTGCAGACAATTTCGACACAGGACATTTCTGCATTATTGAATCCTGATCAACCCGATATCTTACAGAATGCGCAAAAAACAGACAACCTTCTGCATCTCTGTGTGCATGAGGAGTGGAAAGGTCTGATGCACAACGTAATATCAACGGCTTTGCGCATTCAAGAGTCCGAAGTCAGTACCAACACACTGACTGAATATCGAACAAAAAATTACGGCGGCTGGATTGATTCTTTGGTTACAATTTTGACCGCTTTTGCCACCAAGCAAACAGTGAATGACGACACAACAAAGCTTACGGAGACGCTCGCCACATTAACAGGAATTACAGTGATTCACGTGAGGATTGATTTTTCAAGTACTTCGTCATATAATTTGTGCAATAGTCAAGCATACAATGTGGGTGATGACGAAAACTTTTTTTGTTTAGTTGAGGTGACAGGATCCATTCATGGCGACCAACTGTTCTTCCTCACCTCGACGGACAGCCTGAATGAAATGACCCGTGAAGACGAAGAAGAATAGAACTGTGGCGTCTATACTATATACTTGCAACAACTGCCGCCCTCCAAACATGCTACACACTAAGCGCCAGTTTCAGGATGGTCGACAGCGTGTGCTTGTTGCAGCATTCTTGGATGTACTCGGCAAGCAGCTCCGTGTCTTCTGTTTCCATGCGCTGACAGACCGTGCACTGACAAAATATGTTTTCCGTGATCTACAGTGGATTGTTCACATTTTTTATATAATCATCAAAAAAAAAACCTTAAACAGACAAAGCTTACTTTGAAACATACAGACCTTTCACAAAACCTGAATACTGTCCATCACCTCAAAGTACCGTTCCCAGTCTTTCGTATTTGCCGCCAGGCTTTCATGCGGGGCCTCACAGGCATACTTTCTGTCGCATCTGTTCCTCCCATTCCCATTGTCCCATACAATCTTCTTGTTCTTAAATTTCACACCGACAGAACCCACAGCCAAAGTACCACCGTCAAGTTTTTGCTGGAGAATAGCACAAGCAAGACAATTGCCACGTTGTTGTTGGTGATAGGACAGTTGTTCAGCCAGATCTTTTCTTGTCATATCACAAAAATCACGAGCCTTTGACTCTATGCATGCCCTGTAGTATGGTGGGATGACGTCCCATTCCCTGTAAAGAATCTCACCCTTCCACTGAAAACATGAAATCAAATCCGAAAACACAAAAGACATGTCCGTGATAATACCTTTGTCGTTTTTGACCCACAAGTGTATATCATTGCAACCACGCATATCAACTTCGTTGCCGATATAATCCCGACGATGGGCGCCCTTGTCTCCAAAATAGACCCGCGCTGTTCCATTCACCAATTCCTGAATCTCCATGTCCTGTTCCGCGTCCTGTGCTCTTGCGGCAGACTGTTCCACATCTTTACCGCATTCGTTTTTTTTATTCTTCCGGCATCGACGGTGTGGCATGTTCTCCCGCCTTGATTTGAGTTGAGTTCCAAAGAAGCAAGTCCTTTTATTGTGCCTCTTTGATTGTGTTTGTGCCCTTTTACAGCAGTTTATTTTTGCTCTGATCAGCCCGGCGGCCAAGTAATAAACCACGTGCCGGCCAACACAACAATATGAATCGGTGTGTGTTTCCTGTGCTGAATTGGA